>Ga0208481_1000037_pt1 | contig 37850 bp, 32 predicted proteins | sample LakMenEpi02Jun10_FD_150662 | JGI IMG/M metagenome (GOLD analysis project Ga0208481, IMG submission 150662) | Freshwater microbial communities from Lake Mendota, WI - 02JUN2010 deep hole epilimnion (SPAdes) | ecosystem: Environmental > Aquatic > Freshwater > Lake > Epilimnion/Euphotic zone ... | reverse complement strand
CGCAAACGAATCCGAGCGATCGTGTGCCCAAATCCCTCGCATGGTGTCGACGACTTCAGCAAGACGAGCATGACGTTGCGCCATTGTGGGCAACAGCGGCAGCCCCAGAGCTTCTTGCTCACCGCCCCACGGACTATTCGGTGCTGTTCCGGCGCCAATGCCTAATGTGAAGCGGTCGCCAGCAATCTGCTGCAGCGACGACACGATGTTGGCCAACAAACCTGGCTCGCGGTTCATCACGTTGGTCACAAGAGTGCCTAAGCCGATCGTGTTGGTGACCCCCGCCCACGCAGTGATGCTGGTGAAGCATTCCAGCATTGAATCAGTGCGAAACATAGAGCCCGAGAAATGATCAAGATTCCACAATGTGGAGTAACCAGTTTCTTCTGCAGCAATCGCAGCATCGCGCAATACAGGCCAGGGTGCTGCGCCCTGATTCAACTGAATGTCGATAATCACGCTGTCACGCTAACGGCGCAGGAACCCACTGCACTTTTGTAGAAGGCCAGATGTTTCCAATCTCATCTGCAATCCATCGTGTGTCATTTGCATACGACCATGAACGCAAAGACCCCTGCATCCAATGTCCGTGAATCAGTCCGTCATACAGACCAGACAGTTGTTCTTGTCTGAACGACTTTGGCGACGCAGGCGCAGCCGCAACAAGGGGCGTCCCCTCGCCCTCATGATCAATTGAAGTGACGTGACGAACGATGCGCAGTGCTTCCACTTCCTCGGAACGAGGTGTGTGGCCTACCTGCATGATTGCAGCCCACAAGGCCGTGCCGGTGATGTCTTCTGCAGTGATGCCCGAAGCGTGTGTTCTTTGCAGAAGTGCCAGTGCAGAGTTGATTGCCGATTGACCAACCTTGCCAATCAACTGTTCATAAGCAGAGAGTTCTGGCTGGGTCTCTACAAATATGGGTTGATAATTCTGCGATGCATCAGCAAAATCAACGACAGATCCGTGTGGTGCTGTCACCAATGCCTCTAACAATTTGATGACACCCAAAAGACGCAAGTTGTTGTCAAGCGATTCAAACTCAGTCATTGCATAACCGTGCATCGACACTCGCATGCGGCTTGGCGTGGCGTCCCAATACATTCCCGTGAGACGCGCCTCGATCGTCGTAGCCCCATTGGTGGCGTCAGTAATCAAGTCGGCCATGTCGGCGATTGTTGACCCTGTCCATCCGAGGTCCACCACAACGTGGTGACCCGGCTTCAAGAGACCTTGTCTTTCAAAATATCCGAGCAACCGTTGACGCAGTTGTTGTGAAGCAGCGACGACTTCCCGATCGTTCTCCAACAAAACTGCACGAGCTGACTGCGCATCAATGGATTCGTCGGGACGATACAGAGAACTCAAACTGCAACCGACTCGCCTCTCCAGTCGAGCAACTGTCAGTACTTCGTCATCACCAATGAACCGACTCACATTGGCGGGATTGAGCTCCGTCAGCGATGCGCGCCAGATCACAGAACGAGAAAACGCGGTGTACGACGCCTCAGGAAGTGATGAATCTGATTCGCGCAAATTGTTCCACACCTGATGGGCAAGCCAGCCATCTCGGGCAGCGAAATGAATGCCGGCGAGATCACGTTGACGCAGCACATTCTTTACGTCTGCGATTTGGGCAGCAACGACCATGCCAACGAGCCCATCGCCCAGTGCATGAGCCACATCCCAGTTGCTGTCATACATCGCATCTCGCTGTGTTGCTTCAATACGTGACAATGGGAGCACATCAGGATTGGTGTTGTGCATATCACGATGCGAACGACGCATCCGCGTATCAATGTGGGTAGCAATACCGAGTTTGGACGGCTGCACGTGATCGGCCTCATGGTCGTCGCCGAGGTGCAGAATCTGCGATGCAGGCACACCTGCAACCCCAAGCGCAACCTTCCACAACACACCGTTGTGCTTGAAGCCGCCATGCTCGCAACTGACCAACACATGTGCGGAAGTCACCCACGAATACCCAGCCGCGTGAGCCATGCTCACCAACTGCGACGTCGGCATGTAGTTGTCGCTCACGATGAGCACACGAATTCCGCGCAGGATTGCTTCGTTGATGATTGCAGCCCCTGCAGGAACAGGCTGAGCAAGAGCAATCTCTGTTGCTTTTTCTGAGCGAACAAACAAATCACGCTCTGCTTGATTCAACTTCATCGCATCTGCAAGTTGATCTGCGATTTCGTCAATTGTGATATCGCGCAATACATCAGTTGCAGCCGCCGCAATACGAGCTCGATGCTCTGCATGAACTCGTTCCACTGCAACACCTCTCCAGCGAGAGCCATGCTGTGCAACAAGTTCCTTCTCGACCACCGCGAATACGTGGGTGGGCTGAGCAACAGAGCGAGTCACCATCGTGTCAAAGAAATCAACGGTGAGAACGGTGACCTTCGGATGCGCATTGAGAATCTCTGCTGCCGACATCATCGCCTCTTCGCCAATGTGCGCCCCAGGTGCACGGCCGCACGTACGGCGCGCTTCGGATCACGAATAGCGCCAGCAATACGTCGAACCGTGCTGCGTTGCGACTGCGCACGTTGCGCTTCAGCAATCTCTGCTTGCAACTTGGCTTCTGCGGCAGCAACTTCGGCTTCAACATTTCGCGAATACTGACCCTTGCTCACGCCATGAGGTTCCATCTCAGAATCCCAGCGTTCCTGCAATTCCTTCTTCACACGAAGATGTAAGTCCTCGCCCACTGTGATGCTGTTTCCAGCAGCACGATCGCTCTCAGGCGTGCGCGTGTGATAATTCGCCAAACGTTCCGGAACGAACACAAATTCTCCACGTCTCACTGCGCGAAGGTTGAACTCCCAGTCACCCAGTACGGGCAATGACGGATCGAAGTATCCAGCATTGTCAAGCAGAGAACGACGGAACAACGCTGCAATCGGCGGGAAAGTATTTCCGCCAATCAATCGTTCATAGGTGAGGCGTGCATCATCGAGCGGGAAGTTCTCATGCTTCTCGGGCCACACCTTGCCACCCTTGAATGTTTCATACACACGAGTGACGCCCGTGAGAACTGCCGAAGCAACCGGATGCGAAGAGAACGTCTGCACGACCGTCTCGAGAAACGTGGGTCGCCATGAGTCATCGTCATCATGAATCGCAAAGTATGTCGATGATGTTGCGCGCAGACCCTGGTTCGATGCCTCTTCCATACCGACACGTTCGGGCAAGTGCAGAACAGTGATGGCGGAAGTACCAGTGGTATTGCGCGCGACCGAGACAACGGATTCAACTCTGGCTGGATCTCCACCGTTGTTCACGATGATCAGTTCCCAATCAGAAAATGTCTGATTCTGGACACTGGCAATAGCACGAGCCAACAGCACGGGACGCTCGTAGGTCCTCATCACTATGGCAACCATGGTCATTGGTGGAGCTGAGGGGAATTGAACCCCTGACCTCTTGCATGCCATGCAAGCGCTCTGCCAACTGAGCTACAGCCCCTAGAAAAGCAAGCCTGTCTAGGTTTGTGAAGCCCCTACCTTACCAAGCCAGGGCCTCGACTTCCCAAGAAACAGGAATGCTCAAAGAAACCCTAACTATGAGCATTTATATTTTGCGAGAGTGACCTTCCCAATATGGAGCACGCAAGGGTTTCTTCTGTATTTTTCCCGTTCCTGTCCGGGGAATCAACGCAACGAAATCAACAGAACGTGGAGCTTTGTAACCAGCAAGCATTTCTCGACAATGCGCAATTATCGCCGCAGCAAGTTCTGCCGACTCTGCAACACCTTCTTGCACCTGAACCAGCGCTTTCACGCTCTCGCCAAACTCTTCATCGGGCACACCTATCACTGCAACATCTTCAACACCTGGGTGCACCGCTATGACACCTTCGATTTCCGCTGGGTAAATGTTGACTCCGCCACTAATGATCATGTCAATCTTGCGGTCAGATAACCACAGATATCCATCAGCATCGATATAGCCCACATCGCCAGTAGTAAAAACACCTGGTTCTAAATGTGCATCTTTCGTTTTTCCCTCATCGTTGTGATAGGAGAAGTCGGTTCCCATCTTGTTGCGAAAGTACAACGTTCCTTCATTCCCCGGTTCAACAGGCTCATTTGCCTCATTCATCACCAACACTTCAATATTGTCGACTGGCTTACCCACGCTCCCGCCTTTATCGAGCCACTCCTGCGAACTCACTGTGGAAATAATGGAACCTTCTGTACTGCCGTAGTACTCAGTAACTTTTGGGCCCCACCATTCAATGAGGCCACGCTTCACCGCTGGTGGGCACGGTGCTGCACCATGCCACACTGTGGTCAATGCCGCACCTTCAAAGGTGTCTTTCACTGCGGCCGGCAAGTCAAGCAAACGTTTCATTTGCGTGGGAACCAAGTGCACATTGGTACAGGCATGCTGGTCAATCAGACGCAACATTTCTGCAGAGTCGTACTTGTGCTGCATGACTACCGATGAACCACCCACCATTGGAAAGAAAGAAAACGCAAATTGCGCCGAATGATAAAACGGCCCGCACAGCATGGTGCGTCCAGGAATGGGCAAAAAGTTTGAGAATCCAGAAGCAATCAACTTCATAAAGTCGGAGGTCAACCCCATGCCATTCGACAAAGCACCGCGCACTCCTTTTGGTCGACCCGTGGTACCAGAGGTATAAAACATTGGTCCACCGAGCATTTGATCGAGTGGCTCAGCATCACTTGCGCCTGCAATAAGTGTTTCAAAATCCACAAAATGTGCATTGTTGCGCACTGCAGCCTGCGCCCCGCATTGGATACCCACAACATGTTGCACACTCTGTGAGCGATCGTCTTTCAATGCCTCTGCAACAGGGCCTTCGTATCGTGAATCAACGAGAACAACTTTTGCTTGTGCATCGTTGAACACGTAGGCGAGCTCATCGGCTACCCAGTGCCAGTTGACGGGAACATAGGTCCATCCTCCATGAGCACATGCTTGAGCAATTTCAAACCACTCGCATTGATTGCCAGCCACCACCGCAACGGTGTCGCCAGTTGCAAGACCAAGGTCGCGCAGTCCATTCACCAAACGGTTCACACGAAGATCAAGTTCTGCCCACGTAACAGATCGAATCTCGTCTGTTAGCGCCACATCGAAACCACGATCGAGTGCAAAATCCCTTGTTAAAACTGCCATCTCATCCCCCTCAAGATGACTGAACCTTACTTCCTCAAAATTAGGAGCCTCGCCTGACCAACGGCGTCGGCATCGTCCTAGTGACGACGAATTATTTGGCCCAGGGCGCTGGAACGATGTCTTTGTACAGGCGCTCAATTTCGTAGAAACGGCGGGACTCTTCCACGAAGATATGAACCACGACGTCGCCGTAGTCCACCAAAATCCAACTCTTCTCGCGGTGGCCTTCAGACCGCAATGGTCCACGTCCGGTCAACTCACGCACATCACCAAGAACGGCATCATTCAATGCGCCGGCGAGACGAGGGTTTGATGCAGTCGCAACAACGAAGTACTCCGTGATACCCACAACGTCGCCTACGGGAAGAATGAGAATCTCCTCGCCCTTCTTCTCGTCGAGGATGCGAGCTACTAATTGAGCAAGTTCAAGCGATTCTGGTTGAGTGGGTGCGTTAGTCACTTCTTCACCGTAGTCGTGGTTGTGCCAATTCCCGCACCAAGTGCAGTAGCAAAATCGTTCCCCAACACAATGCGAAGGTTCACTCCTTCGATCACATCGGCTGATTCCACATACTTCAACGGCCCAAGAAGACTCACGTAGTTCTCTGCTTCAGCCCGAGCAATTGCATCGTTGTAGTACACAACACTCTGTTCTGCTGGTGCGTCTGTGGTTTGACGAAGCAGCACCACATTGGCTCCCATGAACGCCAAACGTGTCACCGCTTCTTTCGCATACGACATGCTGTTGAACGGCAGGTCAATCATCACCGAAATGTTTGTAGAAGTAATGCGCATTGCCGACGGCGCAACACTGGCCATCACTGTCAACACTTCTCCACCATCAAGCGAATACATATCGAGTGCAGTCGGATTACGCACTGCGTCATTCATCAGCGTTGCTTCGAACTGCCACACATCAATGCGTCCAGCAAATAGTGCAGCCATGAACTCTGTCGTGTTTGTTGGCGCAGTCACTTCTGCGACGACGGTTGTCGTCGTCGCTGTCTCTTCTTCAATCAGGCCTGCTCGCGCAACAGCAGTCCACAATGCCTTCACCTGTGGCAAGCGAGTTGCTTCGGGAACTCCTGCACGCGTTGCTGCAAGACCAGCAGCAATCTGTGCCGGCGACACTGTGATGGATCCTGCTTGCAACACAGTGACTGGCGCAGCATCAACCGCCATATCAACGACTGGTTGCGGCAATGTCACAGACTGATTGCCCACAGGCCCAAGAGCCGTGGCCAACTCTGCCTCGGTCAACTCATCGGCTGTCACGATGGAAATGTTCAACAAGTTCTCAACATCGGTTCGCACTGCTTCGAGTCCACCAGTGGCATACAAATCAACAATGCGGCGTGGTGCTTCACCCTTTGCAATGTCTGCACTCGAACCAATCGGAACAGAAACAATCGTGCCACCCTTGTTTCCCGGGGCAATCGCGATGACTGCAAGGGACGCCACCTCATTGCGCGCATTAGTGACAACCAAGAGCTCCACTGGCGTTTCAGGAATGACTGCTGTTGCTTCACTCGTGACCTTGTTGCCACCTGTTTCGTTCAACAAGGAATTCGCACCCAGCACCAAACCGCCGGGCAAAGCAATCACTGTCAGCACGGACGATGTCACTGCTGCAATGAGACGTCTGCGTCGACGCGCAGGAATCGCGGTCATGCCGTTGCTCCATACAGACCGTGACGACGAATGACCGCAGCAACCGCATCCGTGGTCAGACCGATCATGTCTTCACCAGCGGCCACCGACGCACGAACTCGTGTGCTGGAAACATCCACCGTCGGCATCGATACGTTGTGCACCCGTTCACCCGACAACATCTCGGAGTGTTGAGCATCATTGTCGGCACGATTCACGATGACGAGCGTAGAGAGCGCGAGCACCTCCTCGTAGCGATGCCATGTACTTATCCGGTTCGCAGTGTCTTGGCCCACGATCAAAAAGACATCTGTCTCGGGCTGTTCCTTGGCAAGGTCCTCCAAGGTGTCGACCGTGTAGGTCAGGCCACCCCGGCGAATTTCGCGGTCATCGACGCCCAGCCCGTCTCGCCCCTCGACCATCGCCCGCACCATTTCGAGACGGACCGCTGCCGAAGAAACCACTCGGTCGCTTGATTTCTGCCACGGGTCATTGGCAACCAAGAAATCAACTCGGTCAAGACCCATAGTGGCTCGCACCTCAAGTGCCGCCGCGAGATGCCCCATATGTGGTGGGTCGAAGGTTCCTCCGAGGAGGCCCAATCGGAAGCGGGCGGGGTTTGGCACGTAGCGATTGTAAGTGGCGGGGGCACGCTTCTACCCGCAGAAAACAAATTCTCCAAATTGCCCCTAGCCAAGGCCCTTGGGCTCTGTTATTGTCTCAAATCCCCCCGACATGGAGTCCCCTCCACGCCGGACCTATGTGCCCGTTGCCACGGATCACATGGGAACAAGCCCTACGAACACACGGTTGAACACTGCATCATGAATGACTCAATTGGTCTTTATCTCAATGACATCGGCAAAGTTGCCCTCCTCACAGCTGAGGATGAGCGCGAATTGTCTAAAGCAATCGAAGCTGGCCGCGAGGCTGCCCAGAAGCTAGAAGCTGGCGAGCGCGGTGCCGCTCTTCGTCGCGACCTGCGTCTTGCAGCCGCTGCAAAGGACCGCTTCATCCGCTCCAACCTTCGTTTGGTTGTCTCTATTGCTCGCCGTTACCCATTGCCACAGGGCATGGACCTTTTGGACCTCATCCAGGAAGGCAACCTCGGTCTCGAGCACGCTGTTGACAAGTTCGACTGGCGCCGTGGATTCAAGTTCTCCACCTATGCAACGTTCTGGATCCGCCAGGCCATCGGCCGTGCACTCGACCAGAAGGCCAGCCTCATCCGCATTCCTGGTGACCGCTCCGCAAGCTTGCGTGCAGCACTTCGCCAGGCTTCCGGCGATGGCGAAACCCTCGATGCAGGCAATGCTGAACTTCACCGCCTCACCACTCCAGTGTCTCTCGACAAGACCGTGGGCGACGATGGTGACGCAACCTTGGGCGACCTCATGGACAACGGCCAGGGAACTCCTGAAGACGCTGTCATGGCATTGGTCGACACCGAATTGCTCGATGAGCTCCTCGGAACCCTTGATGATCGTGCCCGCTATGCAGTGGAAGCCCGTTTCGGACTTCTCGATGGCGAGCGCAAGAGCTTCCGCGAGGTGGGCGAAGACCTTGGCGTCACAGCCGAGGCAGCTCGCCGCTTGGTCAGTCGTGCAGTTGAAGGACTGCGTGACGACGCCGAGCGCATCCTCGCCGTCTGATTCAGTTCAGACCCCGTTCTCAACGCCTATTTCCCACCATCGGGAAATAGGCGTTGCGTTTACCCCCCTTTAAGCGCAAGGCTGTACCTCTTATGGCACGTAGTTGGACCCCCGATTCCTGGCAGGCATTCCCCGCACAGCAGCAACCCGAATGGCCCACCAATGGCACCCTCGAGTCTGCGCTGTCCCAAGTATCTGCATACCCTCCCCTCGTGTTCGCTGGCGAGGCACGTTCGTTGCAAGCCGCACTTGGTCAAGTAGCCGCAGGAAACGCTTTCTTGTTACAAGCCGGTGACTGTGCAGAAAGCTTTGACGAGTTCAACGCTGTCAACATTCGCGAGAAGTTGCGCGTCATTTTGCAGATGGCAATCGTGCTCACCTACTCCATGGGAGTTCCCGTTGTGAAAATCGGTCGCATGGCTGGCCAATTCGCAAAGCCACGATCATCTGGCACAGAAAAAATCGGTGATGTTGAATTGCCATCATTCCGCGGACACATTGTCAACGATGCAGCATTCACTTCTGAAGCTCGTATGCCAAACCCTGAGCGTTTAGTGCAGGCATACCACCAGTCGTCTTCCACGCTCAACTTGTTGCGCGCATTCACCAAGGGCGGCTTTGCTGACCTCAACCGCGTCAACACATGGACACAAGATTTTGTTGCAAACAGCCCCGAAGGTCAGCGCTATGTCGATCTCTCGAATGAGATTGAGCGTGCACTGCGATTCATGCGGGCATGCGGTGTTGATACTGAATCCGACTCTTCACTTCATGAAGTCGACGTGTACACCAGCCACGAAGCACTCATTCTTGGTTACGAAGAAGCATTGACTCGTCAAGACTCTCTCACTGGTCAGTGGTACGACTGCAGTGCACACATGCTCTGGATCGGTGAGCGCACACGTCAGCTAGATGGTGCACACATTGAATTCTTGCGTGGCGTTGGCAACCCCATTGGTTGCAAGGTGGGGCCCACCACAACACCTGAGTACGTCCTTGAGTTGTGCCAAACACTCAACCCCGCACGTATTCCTGGTCGCCTCACACTCATCAGCCGTATGGGCGCCGACAAGGTCGAAGATTCACTGCGTCCTCTTCTTCGCGCCGTGAAAGAAACAGATCATCCTGTTGTGTGGGCATGTGACCCGATGCATGGCAACACCATCACTGCACCAAACGGTCGTAAGACTCGTCAGTTCGAAGACATTGTTGCCGAGATTGCTGGTTTCGTTCGCGCCCATAAGGCCGAAGGAACATGGCCAGGCGGTATTCACGTAGAGCTCACTGGCGACGATGTCACCGAGTGCACCGGCGGAACACACGATGTCACAAGCGATGACCTCAACGAGCGGTACCAAACAATTTGTGACCCACGTTTGAATGGCCGTCAAGGTCTCGACCTCGCATTCCGCGTGGCTGAACTCATTCGCAACCACGGCTAATCATGTCGACACTTGACGCGGCGTGGAGCCTTGCTGATGCGTGGCCCGTTGCAGCGTCATCAATTGGTGTCGTCCATAGCGGCGGAGTTGAAAAACACGGCGACATGCAACGTCGTCAACGTCTTGCAAGCGTGAGCAAACCGCTTAGCGCATACGCAGTACTTGTTGCCATTGAAGAAGGCAGCGTTCATCTTGATGACGCAGTCGGACAAACCGGATGCACCGTGCAACACCTCTTGGCACACGCAGGTGGCTACGCCTTTGAGGGCGCTAACCCCGTGGGCAAGCCCGGCGTGAAGCGCATCTACAGCAACACTGGCTTTGACATGTTGGCTCAACACGTTGAGCACTCAACAGGAATCGCTTTTGTGGAGTATCTCGACGATGCAGTCTTCGCCCCACTGGGCATGCACAACACTGCACTTGAAGGATCATGCGCCAAAGACGTGCACTCCACCGCGGAAGACTTGCTGCAATTCGTTCATGAACTGCGCTCCCCCACCCTCATCGCGCACGAGACCTACATGAGTGCCGTGATGCCTGTGTTCCCTGACCTTGCCGGCGTTGTCCCAGGCATTGGTTCTTTTGATCCGTGTCCGTGGGGCTTGGGTTTTGAGATTCGCGGTCAGAAGACTCCGCATTGGACTGGCACACGAAACTCATCATCAACGTTTGGACACTTCGGTGGCATCGGCACATTTATGTGGATTGACCCCGTTGCAGATGTCGCATGCGTCATGATTGCAGAACGTGAATTCGACGAATGGGGCATGCAATATTGGCCCGTATTCAACGATGAAGTTCTCCACTGCCTCGGAAGGTAACCAATGACAACCCCAACGAAGGAACGCGGCCTAGCCAAGTTCACCATGGGCATTGGTCCACTGCTTATTTGTGGCTTTGCTGTTCCTGTTTCGAACAGCATGATCTTTGCTGCTCTCAGTGACTTGCAAGACAAATACGGATTCAGCAACGCAGGTCTCGGACTCATCGCTGCATCAGGATTCCTTGCTTCGTTGATTGTCCAACTCTTTCTTGCACCATTCGCAGATCGCGGCAAACCAAAGCGTTTTGTTCTTGCTGCGTTGATTCTTGCTGCCATTGGTTCTGCAATGTTTGCCTTCGGAAACACACTGTGGATGTTTGTGGCTGCACGAGCAATCACAGGTGCATCATTGGGCACAAGTGGCCCCGCCATCAAAGCCATTGCAGCGAACATCGATAAATCACGCGCTGCTGAACGACTTGGACGTTTGCGCGGTTTGGAACTTGCCGGCTTCACTGGTGGACCACTCATCGGAGCGCTTCTCATCGGTCCATTCGGATTACGTGGCGCGTTCCTTGTCTTTGCTGCTCTCGCTCTTGCCGCTTTCTTTATTGTTCTGCCACGCCATCTTCCGTCACTGCCAACAACAGGTGAATCGAATCGTCTCAGCTTTGAATTGTTGAAGCTTCGACCTGTACGCGCAGCCGCATTGGCATCGCTCACACTCTTTATTCCCATTGGTGTGTACGACGCATTGTGGGACAGATACGTCACCGACCGTGGTGGCACCAATGCCATGGTCGGAATGACATTCCTTCTCTACACCATCCCCTTCATTCTTCTTGGCGCTGCTGGTGGTCGACTTGCCGACCGGCGCGGCGCTGCACGCATGACCGTGATCGGAATTTTCATGACTGTGCCGTTGGTGTTTGTCTACGGACTTCTCAACAGCGCATGGTTGCTCGTCGGCTTCGCAATTGTTGAAGGCGTGATCGGCGCACTCACAATTCCTGCTGCGCAATCACTGATGGCTCAGGTTGCGCCGAAAGGACGTGCATCTGCAGCTCAAGGACTCAGTGGTGCCGGCGACCTGATGGCTGGCGTGTTGATGTCCCTCATCGCACCTGTTCTCTACGGTTCATCAGAGTCTGTGGCACGTGGCGGCCTCATTACCTTCGGCTTCGCTGCTCTCATGATGGCAATATGCGGAACGGCGGTGGCCCTCATGTTGAGACCCACCGCCGATTCGCGATCTGCAACGAACTAGTCGTTGCACTTCAATTGTTCAGGCTTGATTAGCTCAAGCGCTCAACGATCATTGCCATTCCCTGGCCACCACCGACGCACATGGACTCCATGCCGTAGGTCTTGTCTTCCCACTGAAGACCATTGATGAGGGTTGTCATGATGCGAGCACCGGTCATACCGAATGGGTGACCAAGCGCAATGCCACCACCGTGGATGTTGAGCTTGTCCATTGGAATTCCGAGGTGCTTTGCTGAAGGAAGAACCTGTGCAGCAAATGCTTCGTTGATTTCGACGAGGTCAATCTGATCGATGGTCATACCGGCGCGCTTGAGAGCCTGGCGGCATGCTTCGATTGGTCCGAGGCCCATGATTTCTGGGTTGAGACCAGACACGCCCGATGACACGATGCGTGCGAGTGGGGTGAGACCCAACTGCTTTGCCTTGGTGTCGGACATGACCATGACTGCTGCTGCACCGTCGTTGAGTGGGCAAGCGTTACCTGCGGTGATGGAACCATCAGGGCGGAACACTGGCTTCAACTGCGATGTTGCTTCGTATGTGGTGCCGGCACGTGGGCCGTCGTCCTTGGAAACAACAGTGCCGTCCGGAAGAACGAGTGGTGTGATCTCGCGCTCGAAGAAACCATTCTCCTGGTGAGCAACTGCGAGGTTGTGTGAGCGAACACCGAAGTGGTCCATCTCTTCACGTGTCACGCCTTCAACCTGCACCACGTTCTCTGCGGTCTGACCCATTGCGATGTATGCGTCTGGCAAACCTGCTGCTGGAGTCCACACTGCTGCGCCACCTTCGGCACGTGCACGTGTGCGAGCACCGGCATCCTTGAAGATTGCGTTTGGAGCAGAGTCGGACGCACCTGATGCGTAGCGGCTCACTGCTTCAACACCGGCAGCGATAAAGCAATCGCCTTCTCCGGCGCGAATGGCGTGTGCTGCCATGCGGATGGTCTGCAATGAAGAAGAGCAGTAGCGGTTGACGGTGACGCCAGGAACATTGTCGAGGCCAGCCAAGATGGCGACCATACGACCGATGTTGAATCCGCCTTCACCTGCAGGCTGACCAATTCCCATGATGAGGTCTTCGACATCGTCGGCCTTCACCTGAGGAACTTTGGCCATGAGAGCCTTGACGATCTGTGCTGACATGTCGTCAGGACGGAGATCCTTGAGCGAACCCTTATTTGCGCGGCCGATTGGGCTGCGGGCTGTTGCAACAATTACTGCTTCGGGCATTAATGACTCCCTGTTTGGTGGTCCGCTGGTCGAACCGACTCACCGACATTAACCAAGAAACAGGGGAAATCACTCCTCCGAGGACGCTTCTTTTGCCTCTGCGGCTGCCAAAACACGGTCCATTTCCTCCAACTGCAGGGGGTCCTTCATCCCTAACAACTTGGAATAGAAACGAATGCCCGCACTCGAGCCATTCACACGGACGGGGACTCGGTCACCGAGGTCCATGCCATATTCCTTGGGAATATCGACACCCCAGACCCCCATCTCGTGCAGGTCTTCTTCGGTGGCGGCCAATTCACCACCATTCATCATGTACAAATCCGCGTCAACAAAGAAGGTGAACTCAGCCATACATACGACCGTACTGTCCCCTATTCTTCCTGCATGAATCTTCCCGTTGTACCCCTCGCAGATATCGATCTCTCGAACCCTGAGTTCTGGACACAGCCCCGCGACTGGCGTTATGGCGCCTTCAAGACTCTTCGCGAAGAGTCCCCCTTCCATTTCTTCGAGGAGCGCTTGGTGGAGAACTCCCCCATCCCACCAGGGCCTGGATATCGCGCACTTGTTCGACATGACGACATCTGGCATGTCAGCCGCAACGCCAACTTGTTTAAGAGTGGCGCCGGCTCAAACATTGGTGACTTGCCAGTGGAGATCAACGAGTTCTTCGGCTCAATGATCAACATGGACGACCCCAAGCATTTCCGTTTGCGCTCCATCGTCTCCAAGGGTTTCACGCCGAAAGAAATCACTGCTCTTGAAGAATCAGTGCGAATTCGTTCCGCATCAGTGATCGACCGCATGTTCGAGCGTTTCCCCGAGCGTGAGTGCGACTTTGTTCGTGAAGTGGCAGCACTCATGCCTCTGCAAATCATCTGCGACATGATGGGCATCCCTGAATCTGACGAAGAGATGATTTTCAACTGGACGAACACCATCCTCGGCGTGGGCGACCCTGAATACGTCGGCACGTTTGACGACCTCGTGCGCGTGGGTGGAGAAATCTTCTCGTACGCACTTGCACTTGGTGAAGAGCGCTTGAAGAACCCAGGCAACGACATTGCATCCATCATGATGAACGCTGTTGTCGACGGCGAGCGCCTCACCGCACAAGAGTTCGGTTCCTTCTTTATCTTGCTCGTGGTTGCTGGTAACGAAACAACTCGTACCGCAATTGGTCACGGCATGCGCGAGCTCACCATTCATCGCGATCAGCGCGAGTTGTGGTTCAACGACTTCGAGACACACACCAAAACAGCAGTGGAAGAAATTGTTCGCTACTCAACACCAGTGATTCACTTCCGTCGGACCGCGACCGAAGACACCGAGATCAACGGCCAGCCCATCAAAGAGGGCGAAAAAGTTGTGATGTTCTACCAGTCAGGCAACCGTGACGAGAGTGTGTTCACGAACCCGAATGACTTCGATATCCGTCGCTCTGCTCAGCCTGCACAGGTGGGCTTTGGTGCAGGCGGACCACACTTCTGTCTTGGTGCCAACCTTGCACGCCGCGAGATTGCTGTGATGTTCGATGAGATCCGTCGTCGCGTGCCGACATTGGAAATCACCAGCGAGCCTGACTACTTACAGAGCTCATTCATCAATGGCATCAAGCGCATGCGGTGCGCTTGGTAATTCTTCCTCGGTTGCGCTTGGCAATCGCATTTCTGCGATCTGACGAATCAAGGGCTCCAGCGGATGCTCTGGGTTCAACGTGTTGAACCACCAGCCGTCTTTTTTGTCGGAGATCACCACGTTGTTCATGGCGAGATACCGCAAAACATTTTGAATTTGGCTGCGTGACCGGTCAGTGATGGTTGAGATCTCTGATCCAGTGCGAGCAATTGTTGATCGCCCCAGCACGCAAAGAACATCAGACTCCACTCCGCGTGACAAACATTTGAACGGGTTCTCCCCGTTGAGAGTTGGCTCTTGTTCAAGTATCGACATGCCGTGATGTGCACGCGATGCCCGCTTGCGAGGCATCAACTGTTTGATTGACTAGCTGTGTTTAATTCGTTGGGTGTTTGATTATTCGGCAAGCATGCGAATGTCGGCAACGACTGCTGCGTGGTCACTCGGCTGCACACCATTCACTGGCTCAACGCCTGCCAACCACACGTTGGTCGGGTTGCCAATGGGCCGTGGTCGCGGCCATGACATGAACAGATAATCCAAACGGCGATTCGGCCATGTCGAGTCTTCGATATACGGATTATCGCGACGCCATGTGAAGCCGTTGTCTTCGTTCACGATTTCCCACAGGTCGGTAAACACCAAACCTTCGATGGCACTCTCTCGACGACCTGTCATCATGCGAATCTCATCGGAGTCAGGAACTGAGTTGAAGTCGCCAGCAAGAATCACCGGCGTATCCACTTCAGGGTCAACGCGCAATTGATCAACAATGCCGCACAATGCTTCGCACTGCGCCACACGTGTTGCTGAGCCATCGAACTTGTGATCGAGATGCGTGCACACCGTCCACCAGCGACCATACGGAGTTTCCAGTTGCGCAACAATTGCGCGGCGATAACTCGGCGCACCGGTGACGTCAGGAAGGCGATGCACTTCCCACGAGATGATCGGCCAACGAGACAAGATTGCATTGCCCATGCTCACGCCATCGTCGTACCACGGACCTTCGGTGCGTGCGACGTACATGTTGAGTTCGTCAGCAAGCCACTGTGCTTGGTCAAGGCCACCTTCTTGCGCCCACACCTCTTGCAAGAACACAATGTCGGCGTTCTCCTGCTGCAACACAGTCAAGATGGCCTCTTGGCGGTCACGCCATGGACCGAACTGGTGCCACAGGTTCCACGTAAGGATGCGTGCTTGCATGTTCCTAGCCTTTCAGAAATTCGATGACTGCGGAGGCAATTGCCTCTGGTTGTTCTGGCAACATCGCATGACCGGCGCCGTCAATTTCCACCAAGTGAGCATGAATCACTGATTCAGCAGTGTAACGACGACCATTTTCTACTGGCGCAATGGCGTCTTGTAGTGCTTGCACGACTAACACACGACCCACCGAGGCATTCCACCAATCTTCGCGAGGCGTTCGCAACACTGCGGATCTTTGGTACTTCATGATTTCTGGAAACCAACCATCGCGCCATACAGATGGATCATTTCCTTCAGCGAAGAACACCAACTTCACATTCTTCATGTGTTCGTCATCGCCCAGGCTGTCGTCGTAACAAGCAGCCAGTGCCGCCCAAATATGTTCTTCAGGCTCTACAAGACCACCCGCTGCCAGAAGTGTGAGCGAGAGAACACGACTATTGAAATCAGCTGTGATGCAACGTGATAGCCGATTTCCAAAAGCGTGACCAATCAAATGAAATCTCTCAATGCCCATTGCATCAATCTGAGCAATCGTGTCCGCAGCTAGATCATGCAACGTGGGCTTTCCGTCAAACGTTGGTCGTGGGTCAATCCCAACCGCTCTATATCCAGCCCCAACGAGTGCGTCGCACAGCAAATTAAAATCCGATGCTGGTCGCCCCAAAGAAGGAATAAGAACCACAGTTTCCACAAATAAGACCCTAACGGTGATGACGAAATCAACTCCCGATATAGACGAGAATGGAGGAATGGATGCTGTGCCCACATTTGCTGGAGTGTTTGGCGGGGGTGGACTCTTCGGCATCGGGTATGCCCTGGGCGTCATTCACGGCCTTCGTGATCAGGGCATCGACCTCACCCATTCCCCCATGCTGGGCACGTCAGCAGGCTCGTGGGCTGCTGCTGCCACGGCACTGAATGTCTCGCTCGAAGAACTTCTCTCGCTCCCCGTTCCTTCGTTTCCGAACCCCAAGCCTGGTGCTTTGGCCACTGTGGCAAAGTTGGCCTTCGGTGATCGCACAGCGCCCAATGTTCGCGCTGTCGTCACCTCGGTGCCTCGACTGCGTCGCGTTGTCCTCAGTGGCGAACACACTCCCCTTGCGAAACTTGTCGCGGCGTCATCTGCTGTGCCCGGACTTCTTGCACCGCAAAGAATTGACGGCACCTTGTATGTCGATGGTGGCGTCCGCTCTGGTGTCAGTGTCGACCTAGCAGGGCCAGCACACACACTTGTTGTTATCGCCCCACTAGCAGGCGCCATGTTCGGCCCCTTTGGCAACTACGTAGAGGGCAAGACAGACAAAGAACAAGAAAAGTGGCTCGACGAATACGGCGGACGTTTTCTTGAATTCTCACCACGTCAGACAACGGCTGACATCGCAACTCGACCACAACACTTGTTCAGTAGAGACCGAGCGATTGAGGCGTATCACCGTGGGCGTGCTGAAACCAGCGACACCACCATTATGTGACAGCGCTATTGCGTCGCGAGGCTGGCGAGGAATTCTCCGTCGGCAATCTTTGCTGCAATGTCTGGCGAAGGCTCACTGAGACGTTCCAAGGTGACGCCATGAATCTTTCCGGTGAAGCGATACACGTGCGGGTAATTCCCCACGGGTGCGCCCGTGTCCATTCCGATATCAAATGACTCGCCGCTCATCGAGAACACAATGGGAACTGACTTCTCAACTCGAGTATGCCCAATGGGCTCACCGTCCATAAAGAGCACTGCATTTCCGCCAGCACCAAAGCCACCGTCGTAGACGTATTCCACTGTCAGCACATGACGACCAGGTGACAGCACTGCATTTGATGTTGCGATGTAATGCTCGTGACCCATCCAGTTGTAGTGATACGTCGGGCGAGAGTTGTCGTCGACATACAACGTCCATCCGGCCATATTGCCGCCTTGACATGCGATGACTCCGTGACAACCTATTTCCGGAACATCAATGTCTGCAGTGATACGGAACGAACAGTTCTTGAGATTCACCACAGATCCCTCGGGCATACGAATGTGCTCTGCGGTGTATGTCATCTTCTTAAGCGAGCCTAAGTTGCTCGGCGGCACGACTGTCATTCCAATAGTTGAACCGGGCTCGCGCAACGGATACACATTGTTGCGCTTTGCTTCGGCGTCAAAAAGTTCGAGCATTTCAGCGAGTTTCTCTGGGTATTTCTCTGCGAGGTTCACACCCTGAGAGAAGTCTTCCGCGATGTTGTACAGCTCCCACTTCTCTTGATCACCAAAGAACGGCACCATGCCGAATCGATTCCAGGGCACGCGACCATGGAAGCAACTGGCGATCCAGCCATCGTGATAGATCGCGCGGTTACCAAACATCTCGAAATACTGCGTCGTGCGAGTGCTTGTGCCGTCGTCACCTTCCATCGCGTACAGCATCGACACGCCATCAACAGGAAGCTGCTGCAATCCGTTGACAACAGTCGGAATCTGAATACCTGCAGCAGCAAGCAACGTGGGCATCACATCCACCACATGATGGAACTGAGTGCGTAATCCACCGGGCTGTGCAATACGCGCAGGCCACTGCACTGCCATCGCATTACGCGTGCCACCAAAGTGCGATGCCACTTGCTTCATCCACTGGAACGGAGAATCGAGCGCCCATGCCCATGCAAGGTTGTAGTGGTTCTCACAACGAGCTGTACCGAAGTCGTCCATGTGGTCGAGCAGCCACTCAGGGTCTTCTGGAATGCCGTTCTGGAATGATGGCGCGCTCCACGCACCATGAACTGTGCCTTCAGCAGACGCGCCATTGTCACCTGTGATGTACATGAACAAGGTGTTGTCGGCCTCACCCATTTCTTCCACTGCATCTAACACGCGACCAATTTGTGCATCAGTGTGTGCAAGGAAACCAGCGAACACTTCCATCAGTCGTGAGGCCACTGGCTTATAGCGGTCGGGGTATTCCTCCCATGACGGCACTTCATCAGGGCGTGGCGTCAGTGTTGTCCCCTGCGGAATCACGCCCATTGCCAACTGACGTTCGTAAATCTCGCGACGCAGTGCATCCCATCCCTGATCGAACTGTCCTTTGAACTTTTCAATCCATTCAGGACCCACATGATGCGGACAATGCATTGCTCCTGTTGCGATGTACGTGAAGAACGGCTTCTCAGGTTGTGATGCTTTCTGCACGCGCATCCATGAGATGGCCTTATCCGCGATGTCTTCGGACATGTGATAGTCATCGCGACCTTCATACGGCATCACGGGCGTTGTCTGATCGAACATCGGCGGTTCCCACTGCGATGCTTCTGCATTCAAGATGCCATAGAAACGTTCGAAGCCAAGCCCCGTTGGCCAACGATCAAACGGACCAGCAAGTGTTTGCTCCCACAAAGGCGCCAAGTGCCACTTACCGAATGCACCCGTGGAGTATCCCGACTGCTTCAGAATCTCCGCAACGCTTGCCGCTTCTTTCGGAATCACACTGTCGTATCCAGGGAACACATTGGCGCCTTCTGGAATGCCACCCATATGCACGGTGTGGTGATTACGACCTGTGAGCATTGCTGCACGCGTAGGCGAACACAACGCAGTGGTGTGGAACTGGTTGAAGCGCAGTCCGTTCTTTGCAACACGATCCAATGCCGGTGTGGGCACCGGACCACCAAATGTTCCGCACGTTCCGAAACCAACATCGTCCAACAGAATCAGAACAATGTTTGGTGCACCCTTCGGCGCTTTTGGCATCTTCATTTCCGCCGGAGTGGATTCAGCAACGATGTGCCCTTGCACTCCGGTGAACTCAGGTGTTGGCTGCGGCAGCGTTGCGCTCATAATCAGCCTGCAAAACCCTTGTTGTCGAGAGACAATCGGAACTGGTCAACTGCAGCGGCATCACCGGAAACCTTGATCTCGCCAGCAGCGACTGCTTCGCTCCACAAGCGACGACCAGACACGACGCCCATGAAAGTGTCACGCGGCATCGTGACCAAGCTTTGTGCTCCCCAACCATCGGTAGGCACTGCCACTGCATTGCGAACGTGCAGACCACATGTTTCATCACCCACGGTGAAAGCGATGTGATGATTCATGCCATCGATCTTGTCGGGGTCGACCAACACGCGCAGTGTGTGCACGATGCCAGTAGCCGCAGACTCTGCCAAGAACTTCGGATTGAAGTTATGCACTGTGAAGCGATCCATTGGGAAGGAACCGTCGAGGTGACGAGCGCGGGTGATGCACCAGTTACGAATGTTGGCTGCTGGTGTGCGTTCAGCAATCACGCGCAAGCACTTTGCCAACAATTTCTTTTCATCATCGTTGGCGCCTTCAGAACGCACCAACCATGTTGCAAGTTCAGTTGCCCAGCGGATGTCTTCAACTGCCAATGCCTTTTCTGCTTGCGTCGCTACTTCTGCCCTACCGCCAAAGCCGGCAATCAGCTTTGTATAGCGCTCTGCAGGTTCTTCAGGGAAGAGCTTGGATTCATCACCATCAAACCATCCACGAAGACCCATAAAGATCTGGCGAACGTGATGTTCTGTTACGCCATAGCGCTCAGAGGTGAGGTAGTCCTCGTCATACAGCGATGGCAAGGTGATGCGCGAAGCAATCTGGTCTGTGGTCCAACCCTTGTTGATGCCCCGCACCGTTTGATCCCACATGAACTGAATGGAGTCGCGATAGCGGGTTGCCTTCTCGCGAATATTGTCCTTACCCTTGAGCGCTGGACCATGCGTTGCCACCAGATATTCCGGTGCCCACTTGATGATGTTGTCGATGCCAGGGATCAACACGCGTGGGTCTCGATATTCCTCACCGCGAATAGCAAACACGTTGAACAACACGGGCCACACAGAGTTGTGAATACATGTGCCGATTTCGGGGAAATACAGGTTCACCGAGTCATCGGAGTCGCTGGGTGAATACACCGACTCCACTTTCATGCCCGCGATGGTGAGGGAATCACGCGCTCCGAACAGATGCGTGGCGTCGATGTAGCCCGGCGTAAACGGAGCATGTGCAGGGTTCTTGTAGAAGTACCCGAGACCAACATTCACCGTTGCATCAGGGCCTTCCAATGGCATCACAATGGCGAACTGCTCAACCAAACCACGTGCATATGCCGGGGCTATTTCACCAAGCGTGCGGGCCTTGTTTCCTTTGACTTTCTCATGTGCGTAGATCGGCAATGGCGTGACGTGATTACCTTCGGCCAGAATGGCCTTCGTGCCTTCGACGTAATGGAAGTGCGTATAGATGACTGCCGCAATCGGCGCATCCGTCATCTCGCGCAAACGACGCAATGCCTCGCGCATTTCCTCAATGGATTCACCTGTATCAATTGCGATGATGCCTTCTGGCGCCTCAATGAATGACTGGTTTGACAAGCCGTTGCCAACAAAGTTCCATACGCCTTTGCGCACTTCATTAAAGCCAGCCGTGATGACTTCGCTTTGGTGCGCATGCCCAGCGTGTACCCGCTGACCACCTGGCGTGGTGACGACGTTCTTATCGTGGGTGTCAAAACTACGTGTCATATCTGTTCCTTACGTGAGATTTCTGTAGAGATGGTTTCAAGTTCCATGCGCAACGGTGCGAGCAAGATGCCTACGCCCGTTGCAAGCACGTCGTCGGCGAGTTCGGCTGGAGATAGACGAGTAGCACCGCGCTCACGTGCCCATTCCCAGTCGGCAACAACACCGATGTAATGCGTCATCATCTGTTCGATGCGCGCACGACGAACGCGCGGAGGAAGGTCCGAGAGGATGTCGGAGAGGCGTCGAGTCACTTCCAACACAGGGACAGACACCGGCAACGCGTTCTTCACTGTCTTTGCGTAATGATCGAACTGTGTGCGCAACAAGAAGCGGCCATACCAACCGTCATGACTAGTCACGTATTCGATGAGAGGGATCATGAGTGCAGCAGCAAGTGCTGGCACATCACGATTGAGACCACGCGCATCAATGTCGGCGATCATCTTCAAGCGTCGCTCATTGATCTGGTCCATGCGGCGCGTAAAGACAGCAGCCACCAAACCTTCACGATCAACAAAGTGATACTGCGCTGCTGAGTTGTTCTTCTGCCCCGCCGCGTTCGAGATGTCTCGTAGCGATGCAGTCTCAATGCCGTGCACAGCGAAAAGCTCTTCGGCGGCATCAAGGAGTGCTGTGCGTGATTCTTCGCCCGACCGTGCCATGGCTGAATACTAAGTCACCTGACTTACCTGCACCTCAGCCAAGCCCCAACATACAAAAGGACCCCGAGCCGAAGCCCGGGGTCCTTCTCGTTCTAGCGACGCGTGCGCCGCGCTGAATCAGCTACAGCCGCTGGTGCTTCCGCATGATGGGCATGCGTGGCATGAGCCTGCACGCTGCATCTGCACACCACACATCATGCACATCGGTGCATCGCTGTGTGCTGCGGGGCGAGACATGCCCTGCGGTGCTGAGTGATCAGAGATCGGAGCTGTTGGCGCGATGCCCAACTCGATCTGTGTCACCAACTCGGACACTGACTGGACTGACTTTGGATCAGTTGCAATCTCGGTGCCGTTGTTGTTCTCAATGATTCCTTCTTCAACACCAGGAAGTGTTGGCTGAATGCGCTCGTCACGGCTGAAGATGCCGAGTTCTGCACGCTCGTCGTATGTCATGTATTCCAACGCGAGGCGGCGGAACAGGTAGTCCATAATCGACGATGCCATACGGATGTCTGGATCGTCTGTCATGCCTGCAGGCTCGAAGCGCATGTTGGTGAATGCTTCAACGAAGGCGCGAAGTGGCACACCGTACTGAAGGCCATACGAGATGGACTTCGCGAATGCGTCCATGATGCCCGAGAGGGTGGAACCCTGCTTGGAAACCGTGAGGAACATTTCGCCGGGGCGACCGTCTTCGTACTCGCCGATGTTTGCAAAGCCCTTGCAATCAGCAACGCGGAACTCGAATGTACGACCGCGACGTGAGCGAGGAAGCTTCTGGCGAACTGGCTGAGTCACGATCTTTTCAACGACGCGCTCGATGACCTGTGTTGCAGCATCAGCAGTTGTTGTGTCGGTGGCGTCGCCATCCTTCTTCACAGTGCTGAGTGGCTGGCCCACCTTGCAGTTGTCGCGGTAGATAGCAACGGCCTTGATGCCGAGCTTCCATGACAACATGTGCAATGCCTCGATGTCTTCGATGGTTGCTTCTTCTGGCATGTTCACTGTCTTGGAGATTGCACCAGACAAGAACGGCTGCACTGCGCCCATCATGCGGACGTGACCTTCGTAATGAATGGTGTTGTCGCCCATGGAGCAAGCGAACACTGACACGTGATTTGACTCGAGGTGTGGTGCACCGATGATCGACTTGTTCTCATCGATGTACGCGATGATGTCATCGACCTGCTGAGTGTTGTAACCAAGGCGGCGAAGTGCACGTGGGATTGTCTGGTTGACAATGCTCATGGAGCCGCCGCCGACCATCTTCTTGAACTTCACGAGACCAAGGTCTGGCTCAACACCAGTGGTGTCACAGTCCATCATGAGGCCGATGGTGCCGGTTGGTGCGAGCACTGATGCCTGCGAGTTACGCACGCCGTACTCTTCACCGTCGCGCACTGCTGCTTCCCATGATTCCAAGCCGGCGAACAAAAGGTCTTGCTGCACTTCGTTGGCATCGAGGATCTTGCTGTGCTCATCGCGGTGCATGCGAAGAACGTTGAGCATGTACTTCTCGTTCTCGGCGAAACCAGCGAATGGTCCCATGCGGCTAGCGGTACGTGCGCTGGTTGCGTATGCATGACCTGTCATGAGTGACGTGAGAGCTGCTGCCCATGCACGGCCTTCCTTCGAGTCGTATGCGAAACCAAGTGCCATAAGAAGTGCACCGAGGTTTGCGTACCCAATTCCGAGCTGACGGAACTTGCGAGTGTTCTCGCCGATCTTTTCTGTTGGGTAGTCAGCGCGACCGACAAGGATTTCCTGTGCGGTGAACATGACCTCAACTGCGTGGCGGTATGCCTCGGTGTCGAAACGATCGTTGTCGTCAAGGAACTTCAACAAGTTGAGCGATGCAAGGTTGCATGCGGAGTTGTCGATGTGCATGTATTCAGAACATGGGTTCGAGCCGTTGATGCGGTCTGTTGCATGCGCTGTGTGCCACTTGTTGATGGTGGTGTCGAACTGCAAACCGGGGTCAGCACATTCCCATGCTGCGGTTGCAAGTTGACGCCAGAGATCGCGGGCCTTGATGGTGCGCACTGTGCGGCCATCGGTGATTGCCTTGAGGTTCCAATCGCGGTCCTCTTCGACTGCCTGCATGAACTCGTCAGTGACGCGCACTGAGTTGTTTGCGTTCTGGTACTGGACGCTGAACGAGTCAGCACCGTCGAGGTCCATGTCGAAACCTGCATCACGAAGGACGCGAGCCTTGCGCTCTTCCTTCACCTTGCACCAGATGAACTCTTCGACGTCTGGGTGATCGCCGTTGAGGATGACCATCTTTGCTGCACGACGGGTCTTGCCGCCTGACTTGATGGTGCCGGCTGATGCGTCTGCACCGCGCATGAAAGAAACAGGACCAGATGCTGTTCCGCCGCCTTCAAGGAGCTCTGCGCTGGAACGGATCTTGGAAAGGTTGATACCGGAGCCTGAACCACCCTTGAAGATCACGCCTTCTTCGCGGTACCAGTTGAGGATTGCCGACATCTTGTCTTCAACAGAAAGGATGAAGCATGCACTCGCCTGCTGTGGCACGCCCTTCACGCCAATGTTGAACCACACGGGGCTGTTGAAAGCTGCACGCTGTGTGACGAGGATGAACTTGAGCTCTGCACGGAATGCTTCTGCTTCTTCGCTATCGACGAAGTAGCCGCCCTCGATGCCCCAGGTGGTGATGGTGTCAGCAACGCGGTCGATGACCTGACGCATGCTGTGCTCACGCTCTGGGGTGCCTGGTGTACCGCGGAAGTACTTCTGGGTGACGATGTTGGTGGCGTTGAGTGACCAGGACACTGGGAACTCAACGTCGAGCTGCTCGAATGCAACGGTGCCATCGCGCCAGTTGGTGATGCGCGAGTCGCGCTTTTCCCATGCCACTTCGTCGTATGGGTGAACACCCGGGGTTGTAAAGAATCGACCGATTCCGATGGACAAGCGATCTGGTGCGAGTGACATGTTGGCTCCTGTTTGGCGTGGATTGTGGTCGTGAGACCTATGAATTCTGCAAATCCGCCCCCAACCACAATATGTTGTGGGTGACTTCGCTCCTACTGTGGTGTAACCACAAGAGGTTGAGAGATTACAGCACCGTAGTTACACCCGTGTCAACGACCCTCGCGAAATATTTTGCGCAGTGCGGTCGCGGCGCGAGAAACCAGGTCACGGAACCGCCCGGTTCCCTGGATCAAGAAGAAACTTCTCCCCCACATCCGGCCTCTCGCAGCCGCTTCCGACTACCCCCTGAACCTACGGGTAACCCCCTGTGGATTGGAAGTGGACAACCATGTGAATTACAGGAAATATCTGGGGAAACCCTTGTGTAATCAGTGGATGAACCTGTGGGGCTCCTGTGTGTAAGTACACCCGTCCTGTGGACGGAGGACCAGGTTTAGGCGGGCTGGAGAGTGACGGGGATGGCGTTCAGGACGGCATTGCCCGAAATCGGGTCGATAATCGACTCATCGGTGAGGATGTTCGAGTTCACTCCGGCCTTTCGAGCCGCCACGTCCATTTTGGTACCCGCCACGCCGTGGCCCCAGCCGTGCGGCAAGCTGACGACTCCTGGGCGCACGCTGTCGGTGATTTCGACAGGTGCCTCCACCGAGCCCACACGACTTGTGATGCGCACTGCTGCGCCCTCAGCAAGACCTAACCGTGCCGCATCATCAGGATGTACCTGTGCAGTGCACGACAACGAACCCTTCGTCAGCACATTGATGTTGTGCATCCAAGAATTGTTTGACTTCAATTCACGGCGGCCTACCAACAACATCTGATCATCATCAGCAAGCGCAATCGATGCTTCGAGTCGTACAAGATCTGCAATCAACTGCGGTGGTGACAGCTCAATCATTCCGGTGGGTGTGCGCAGACCTTCAGGCATGCGTGACTCGAGTGCACCAAGGTCAACACCATGTGGATTCGCTAACAACACATCAAGCGACAAGCCCGTGGGGTTTGCACCAAAGGCTGCACCGTAGGGGCCTGTTTGCAACATGAAATCAAGCATGCGTGCTGTTCCACGACGTCCGTCTTTGTTGAGCATTGCAAGAATCTCATCTGCATCGCGTCCGCTAATTGTTGACGACGAATTCGCAACAGCTGATGTCACCGATGCATTGATGACTTGATCATCCATCAGTGCTGGGTCAACGTTTGTTCCTAACCCTTGCAAGATGGCACCCATCTTCACAAGGATTTCCCATTCGTCGGGTGTATCAGCATCTTTCTTCAGCACTGGTTCGCTGTAGTTCGCAACGTTGCGCACTGCGTATGCGTACAGACCAATGTCGTAGTGATCTTTCTCCAACGCTGATGGCGGCGGAAGAATCACGTTTGCATGGCGTGTTGTTTCATTCAAATAAATGTCAATCGACACCATGAATTCAAGGTCTGCCAATGCCTTGTCTAACTGCACTGAGTTCTGTGTGGACAACACAGGGTTACCCGCAACGGTGATGGCTGCGCGAATTTGATTCTCACCAGGTGTGAGGATTTCTTCGGCGAGCACTGCCACCGGATATTCACCAAGAACTTCAGGCTTATTGCTCACGCGACTATGCCCACGACCCGTTTGGAATCCCTTGCCTCTTCCAGCAGATCCACGTGTTGTTGCACTACCTGCAGCAGGCGTGGTGAACATGTCGCCACCTCGCTTGTCGAAGTTGCCCGTGATGATGCTGAGTGCATTCACTAGCCATGCATTTGTTGCGCCGAACTCCACAGTGTTGACACCAATGCGTCCGTACACCGCACAGGTTGGTGCTGCACACATCTCACGTGCGATACGTGTGATGGTTTCTGCAGGAACGCCAGTTGCAGCCGTGACCTTCTCTGGAGTGAATGGCGCAACAGCTGCGCGGAATTCTTCAAGACCATTCATCATGGAACCGATTCGTGGTTCCACTTTTGCAATGCCTTCTGCAAACATCACGTTGGCAAGCGCTGCCATAAACAAGCCGTCGGTTCCTGGACGAATCGACACCCACTCGTCACTGTTCTCTGCAGTCTTGGTGCGACGCGGATCAACAACAACAACTTTTCCACCGCGTGCACGAATTGCTTGCAAGCGACCTGGATAATCCGGTGCCGTGCACAAACTGCCGTTTGACATGTACGGGTTCGCACCCAACATCAACAAGTAATCCGTGTGATCAATATCAGGAACCGGAATGTGTTGTGCAGTGCCGAACATGAATCCACCGGCAACATGCATGGGCATCTGGTCAACCGATGATGCAGAGAAGATGTTGCGAGTACCCATGGAGCGCAGCATCACACCGCTGAACAACTGCGGCCCAAGGTTGTGTGCATTCGGGTTCCCCAAATATGCAGAGAGCGCACCACGACCATGACGGTCAATCACGCCCATGAGTCCGCGCTCGACTTCTTCCCACGCTTCTTGCCACGACACTTCAACATGCACACCGTTGCGCTTCACCATGGGCTTGCGCAGACGATCAGGGTCTTCATGCAGTTGCTTCAGCGTGCTGCCCTTCGGACAAATGAATCCGTGACTGAACACATCGTCCTTGTCGCCGCGAATGCGAACAATCTGCTCCTGTGGGTTCACAGAGATCTCCAAGCCGCAGGTGGCCTCGCAGAGCGGGCAGGTGCGGAAAACGGTGCGGTTCTGGTCGCTTGTCATCCCGTCACTCTGTCACGAACGGGCACCACTTCGTACACTTGGCGCATGAGCCGCAGTGTGGAGATATGCATGATCACCACACTCGATGGCGCCATTGACGTGAATGGTCGCTCCCAGCCCCTGGGCGGACCCGCAGACCAGAAACGCCTCATTGGCTTGCGCGCTGAGTCCAGCGTTGTTGTCGTGGGCGCTGGCACCATGCGCACGGAAAACTACGGAGTGCCCTCCAAGCCCGGCTTACGCATCGGCGTTGTCACGTTGTCGTGCAACCTTGATTTCTCGGCTCCCCTCTTCGCCTCCGGCTCGGGCTTCATCATCACCACCACCGATGCGCCCGATGTACCTGTCGACAGCATCCGCGCTGGCGTGGGACGCATCGATTTTGCAGAAGTCATTGCGCAATTACCTGAGGGAATGATTCATGTTGAGGGTGGACCACAACTGAACGCAGTTCTGTTTGATGCCGATGTTGTTGACGCCATCAATCTCACGTGGTCACCGCGACTGACGGGATCACGTGGACCATCTTTGAGTGCCGCACCACATGTGATGCAACGCTTCACACTTGCATCAGTGAAGACAGAAGAAGAATTTGTGTTTGCTCGCTACGAGCGAATCAACAACGCGTAACGCGAACGCAATTACGACTGCTTGAGAAGTGCAAGTTCGCGACTGAAGTCGGCTGCACCGTCAAAGTTTTTGTACACACTGGCGAAGCGCACATACGCAACTTCGTCAAGAGCACGGAGACGTTCAAGAACTGCATGACCGACCGTTGAAGAAGTGATCTCTGTGCCGGCAATCTGTGCCAGACGCATGTCATCTTCGACCATCTCGGCGAGAATCTCCACTTGGGCTTCTTCCACATTGCGGCCCTTACAAGCCGAGCTGACACCAGCGACGATCTTTGCCCGATCAAATGGCACCCGAACACCAGAACGCTTCAGAACCATCAGAGGCGCACCCTCAAGGCGCTCATAAGTGGTGAAGCGGTAGGTGCATTCCGGACATGAACGACGGCGGCGGATCGCACAGCCATCCTCAGTGGATCGCGAATCGATCACCTTGGTGTCGTCATGGCGGCATACGGGGCAATGCACGAACTCTGACAATAGAGCACAGAAATTTTACTTTCTGTAAGTTCGTGCGGAAATAGTGAGATTTTTCTCACTTCCCCGCGTGAATGCTTATGGGATGCGAATGACCTGACCAGGCTCAATTGTTGAACCATTGAGGACGACCATTTCGCTCACGAGGTCACCGATGGCACCCTTTGGCACGATCTGACGAGCGATGTCCCACAACGTGTCGCCGCTCTTGGCCACCACAGTGCGCGGTGTGTCTTGCTGGGTCGGTGTGGGGTTCGAAGCAAAAGCTCCGGAGGTGACGAACACCGAAGCGAGACCAAACACCAAAACGGCTCCGACGGTCATACGGCGGCGCTGGAAGGTGCGCTGGCTGACCGCTGGGCGGACCGAACGGCTGGTGTTCGAACGAACAGTGTGTGATGGGAAGAGAAGAGGATCGATGGTGGTAGCCATGGGATTTCCTTTCAGAATGAGGGTTTCAGGGACCGGGCGGTCTTTGTGGTGTTCACCGTAGCGAACGGGTGTTCGTTAGTTTGCCCGAACATCTGTTCGGTGTCAACCCTTTGGACGAACAATTGTTCTCCGAACAGGTGTTTGACCCCAGCCACGAACACCTGTACGCTCATCCCCATGTCTGAAGCCCTTACTGAACGCCAGCGCCAGATCCTTCATGTGATCGAACAAGCAATGCAGGACCGCGGTTATCCGCCATCGGTCCGCGAGATCGGTGAGGCCGTGGGCCTCAACTCCCCCGCCACGGTGCACACCCACCTCAAGACCCTCCAAGACATGGGCTTCATCCGCCGTGACCCTTCGAAGCCACGCGCTATCGAAGTGCGCTTCGACACGAACTCTGAAGTCGCGATGGAGCGTCGTCCATCTCGCCACATTCCGCTCATTGGCGATGTTGCAGCAGGCACCAATGTTCTTGCTCAGCAAAACGTGGAAGACCTCATTCCGCTCCCCACCGACTTCACTGGCGAAGGCGAACTCTTCATGTTGCGCGTTCGTGGTGATTCCATGATCGAAGCCGGCATTCTCGATGGTGACTTTGTTGTTGCACGTCAGCAGCAAGTCGCAGAAAACGGCGACATTGTCGTTGCAGGAATTCCTGGTGATGAAGCAACCATCAAGACTTTCAAGAAGTCGGGTAAGACCATCACTCTGATTCCTGCAAACGAATCAATGAAGCCGATGGTGTTTGATGCAGACGAAGTACAAGTCTTCGGCAAGCTCGTCACCGTGATGCGCAAACTCTAAGAACGAAACATCAAAAAGGCCCCGTGCAGTTCGTACTGCGCGGGGCCTTTTTGTTTCACAATGTGACGACGCGAGTTACTTCGCTTCCGCTAATCCTTGCTCACTCCACGCCAGCATTCCGCCGGTCATGTTGAGAGCGTCGTATCCGCGATTGATGAGCCATGCAGCAACCTTGCCTGAGCGGTTTCCGCTGCGACACACCACAATCGTCATCATCTTCTTGTCGAGTTCTTCCAGACGATCAGGAAGATGCGCCATCGGGATATGAACCGCGCCTTCGATATGACCAGCATCCCATTCGTTCTGCTCGCGTACGTCCACTAGCAATGCGTTCGGATACACCTGAGCGGCCTTCACGTCGATCGCAGGAAGCGTGTGAGGGATATTGCTATCTGCCCACGCGTTGTAGCCGCCAATTAGGTCGGACACATCGGTGAACCCATGCGACTTCAGCAAACTCGACGCCACTGACGAGCGATAGCCACCTGCACAATTCACAATGACAGGAACATTCGGGTCGAGTTCAGGAATCTCTCGCAACAACGCTGGCAATGGAATATTGCGTGCGCCAGGAAGCATTCCGAGCGCAGTCTCGCCGCCATTACGTACGTCGATGACAACAAGTTCGCGAAGCGACGCCATGCGTTCCGCCAATGATTCCACTGACAATCGTGATTGCTTCTCAACAAGTTGCGGATTCTTCAACATCTCTAGTTCTGGGTTGCTGATACAGCCCACCACGTTGTCGAATCCGATTCGAGCAAGACGAGTCCGTGCTTCACGTTCAAACCCAGCGTCAGACACAATCACAATTGCGGTGCCCGGCTTCATGACTTCACCGGCGTACTCAGCAAAACGCCCCGAAAGACCCACATTCACTGAACCACGGATGTATCCAGATGCAAACGATTGATCATCTCGCGAGTCGAGAATGACAGCGCCCTGTTCAGCGAGTGCGACTGCTTCAGGTGCAGTCAACTCCTTCATTGGCGCATCATCATCATGCAATGGTCGAGCTTCGCGGTTGCGGTTTGCTGCAAATGGGAAATACTCCGGAGCAACGTTTTGACCTTCAGTCACAACATCAACGAAGTCGTCAATCACCATGGGTGCCAATGCGTAGTTCACGCGGCGCTGTTCGCCAATGGTGGACACCGTCTCGGTGGAGAGTTGCTTGCCACACGAAGAACCAGCACCATGCGCAGGGAAAACCTTTGTGTCGTCGGGCAGCAACAACAACTTGTTGTGCAAAGAGTCAAACAACTGTCGAGCAAGTTGATCTGCGGTCACTCCCACCGAGGACAACAGGTCAGGTCGACCAACATCGCCAATAAACATTGTGTCTCCGGTCAAAACACCAAAGGGTGTTCCCGTCGGGCCGTTCTCGCGCACCACAACACTGATGGACTCTGGCGTATGCCCAGGGGTTTCCAGAATCTCTAGATCAACGTCTCCAAGACTGATGTGTGAACCATGTGCCATTGTTTCGATGTCGAACTCAACACGACCTTTTGCCGCTGCACCAAACACGATGCTGGCACCCGTTGCGGCCGCAAGTTCAAGATGTCCTGACAGGAAGTCAGCATGGAAATGAGTTTCGATGACTTTCACAATCCGCAGACCATTCGCCTGTGCGTCGGCAACGTATTGATCGATGTCGCGCTGAGGGTCAATGACAACAGCCATTCCCGTGGTGGTGTCGCCCACCATGTAGCTCGCGTGGGAGAGACATTCGAGGTAGTACTGCTGAAAAAACATATTCACCATCCTTTGGATTGATTCCATGATACCCTAGGGGGTATGTGCAGACAAGTGACATGTAAAAAGTGCCAGCGTCCATCATGGGCCGGTTGCGGAGCTCACGTCGAACAAGTCCTCGGACATGTCGCGAAAGCAGACCGCTGCAACTGTTCCACAAAAACCCCAGCAGCCACCGCCACCACAGGTGGTCGCCGTTGGTTCCGCTCAAACAAGGGATAATGAATCATGCAGATTGATACCGACGTCATCGTTGATCTTCAAAAGCGCCTTCGTCGTATCGAGGGCCAAGTTCGTGGAATCCAGAACATGCTGGAAGAAGAACGCGAATGCCGCGACATCGTGACGCAGATTGCGGCTGTCACAAAGGCCATGGAGCAAGTCGGGTTCAAGATGCTCGCATCAGGTCTCGCCAATTGCTTGCAGAATCCTTCGGAAGCAGCAGCTTCGGGATACTCCGTTGAGGAAGTCGAAAAGATGTTCCTCAAGTTGTCGTAAGACAACAAAGTATTAATTACAAGCCGAGGCGCTCAGCAACAAGTCGCAACTTTGCATCGGGCTGCACCACTGCAACACGCACGTTGCGTGAGCCCCCTGCGCCATAGAAGTCACCAGGGCTCACCAATGCCCCACCCTCACGAGCAAGACGTTCGGTGAAACTCCACGCATCTTCGGCGTCGAACCACAGGTAGAAACCGCCATCGGGCATGCCGATGTCGATTCCCGACCACTTCGACAATGTGGTGGCCATGTACTCGAGACGTGAGCGATACCTGTCGCGTTGCACCGTGACGTGCTCATCATCATCAAGCGCTGCAACACCTGCTGCTTGCGCCGGACCAGGCACCATGAAGCCAGCGTGCTTACGCACTTCTTTGAGATACTCAACAATCTCTGCATCACCGGCATAGAAGCCAACGCGTAGACCAGCAAGGTTCGAACGCTTCGAGAGTGAGTGCACTGCGATCACACCATCAAGACCATGCTGCAAAATAGATTGTGAAGACGTCGCCCACGTGAATTCGGTGTAACACTCATCGCTGAATACGGGCACGTTGTTCTTACGACCCCAGTTAGCGGCGTATTTCAGATCATCAAGACCACCCGTGGGGTTACTCGGGCTATTCACCCACAGCATTAATGCGCGATCAATGTCTTCTTGAGAAAGAGAGGCAAAGTCCATGTGGCCTTCTGCATTCATCGGCACAGCAAGTGGCCGAAGCCCCGCAAGAATCGCACCCATCTCATAAGTCGGATACGCAACGGCCGGATAAATCACGGTGTCACGATTCGGGCGACGCAACTTCATGTACTGAGGAGTCGTTGCAACAAACTCCTTCGTGCCGATGCAGGCAGCAATCCGCGACAACGGAACATCAATCGAGAAACGACGACCCATCCAGCGAGCGATAGAGCGACGCAGTGCTTCTGTACCAATTGATGCCGGGTACCCGCGCTCGGAACCAGAACCAGCGAGTGCGTCAATGACTGCTTGTGGTGGCGGATCGCACGGAGTGCCGATGGACAAATCAACAATGCCGCCATCATGGGCTGCTGCCATCTTTTGATACGCATCAAGACGGTCGTACGGATACGGAGGTGGCTCGAAGCCCACGAGATCTCTATTGATGTCAGCCATGGTGGTTCTAGTTTCCACTATTTGACGTGGTGACGACGAACTCCCGCAATCGACCAGCCGAGGCTTCAGACAAACGGGCGCGAATTCGCAGGCCTGTCTCTGCCTCTTCAATGGACACGACTTCACCTTCACGATGCACGGAAGCAACGATGTCTCCACGCTCGAACGGCACTAACAGCTCGGTCACCTTGCTGATGGCCCGCATGCGGTCTGACAGCCTGCGCAACAGAATGTCCATGCCCTCTTGCTTCAATGCAGAGACCGCAACAGCGCCTTGGTACTCCTCCACCAGCAAAGCACCGTGGTCATCAAGCATGTCTGCCTTGTTGAAGACAATGAACTCTGGGACATTGTCGGCACCAATTTCAGCAAGCACTTCTCGCACGGCCGTGATCTGTTGATCTGGGTGCGTGGCACTGCCATCAACAACATGCACCAACATGTCGGCGGCCGCAGCAACTTCCAGTGTGCTCTTGAACGACTCAACGAGTCCGTGAGGCAATGCACGAATGAAACCAACCGTGTCGGTCAACAGCACCGGCTCACCACCAGGGAGAGACAAGCGACGTGTTGTCGGATCGAGTGTTGCAAACAAGCGGTCTTCGACAAGCACGCCCGCACGCGTGAGCGAATTCAGCAACGTGGATTTCCCTGCGTTGGTATATCCAACAATGACAACCGATGCCAAACCACTACGACTACGGCTCTTGCGTTGTGTGGAACGAGTGCGTTGCAAGTCCTTGAGGTCGCGCTCAAGTTTTTCAATGCGACGCATGATGCGACGACGATCAACCTCAAGGCGCGTTTCACCAGGACCACGAGTACCGATACCGCCACCCTGCTGCGACAACCCAGCCTTTGCGCCACGGCGCAAGCGAGGCAAGCGATAGCGCAACATGGCAAGTTCTACTTGTGCCTTGCCTTCTTGCGTGTGTGCGTTCTGCGCGAAGATGTCGAGAATGACAGCGGTGCGATCAAGCGCTGTTCGACCCAACGCGCGTTCCAAGTTGTATTGCTGACCCGGTGTGAGCTCATTGTCAAAAACAACTGTGTCGGCATCGAGCGCCAGACACACTTCCTTGAGCTCTTCAACTTTTCCTTTACCGATGTAGAACGCAGAATCGGGAACATCGCGACGCTGTGTTACACGAGCCGCTTCATCTGCGCCAGCGGTATCAATCAACAGAGATAACTCGTCGAGTCCTTCGTCTGTCTCTTCATCGGTCTGGCCACCCATTGTGACGCCCACCAATACAATCCGCTCCCGAAACGAGCGCTCAATCAGTGTCTGAGTCAGCGCCTCCTGGTACGGATTACTCACACGTGCACCGTTACTGTGCCAACCCAAGTGGTCGGCCCTGTCAATACTGCGTGTCGGTCATCAGTGATACGTACTCGTGCCACTCCACCGTCCATGTGCACAACCACTTCGTCAGTTTGTGGCGCAACAAAGCCCCATGTAATTGCAGCTTCTGCTGCAGCACACGCACCGCTTCCACATGCTTGTGTGATGCCAGCACCACGTTCGTGTACGCGCATGGTGATTGCGTTCGCACCAGGACCAGCTTCAATGATCTCGAGATTCACGTGCGGCACTAAAGCGCCAAGCCGTGCAAGATCGACAGTTGTAACGTCGTCCACCGCTACTACAGAATGCGGATTACCCAGCGAAACATGTCGCACCGGGCGAATTGGATCACATTCGAGGGCGCTCCATCCATCTGGTTCGTCTAGGCCGGCCACAGGACCCATCTCTACACGGACCTGCAACGTATGTGCATCCGTCGCTGCAATGACTTCAACATGACGCAGTCCCGCATCCGTATGGACTTCGTATTGTGCGCCATCAGTGCCGCTCAATTTATGGTGTGCGGCTTGCACGAGACATCGGATTCCATTTCCGCTTATCTCTGCAACACTTCCATCGGCATTAAAAAGTCTCATTCCTAACTGTGAGTTGTTGACACTCAAAATAAGAAGCCCATCTGCCCCAATTCCGGTGGTGCGAGCACACCACCGTTGCGCCAAATCACTCCACGAAGTACCTGGGTCGCCCTGATCCATGTCGTACACCAAAAAATCATTACCGAGTCCGTGATGTTTAGACAGATGAACAATCATTGCGCGCAGACTATCCCAATGCCGCCAGCACCACGGGGGCGACTTCTTCAATCGGGTCATTCTGTACCTCGACCCACTGAATCCGCGGGTCCCGTCGGTACCAGCGTTCTTGTCGCACGGCGAACTGCTGGGTCCGCAGAATGGTTGCATCAATGGCTTCCTCGAGAGTCCAACGCCGCTCAATGTGCTCGATGATTTCCTTGTATCCCAGTGCCTGTCGCGCTGTGTCAGAAATGCCCTTTGGCTCATTCATAATGCCGCGTACTTCGTCGACAAGACCGGCCTCAATCATTCGGTGAACACGCAATGCAATGCGGTCGCGCAAAGCTTCACGCTGCCACTTGATGCCGATCTGCACAGTGTCAACCGGAGGGTATGCACCAATACCTTCACCAAATGAACTGAATGTCTTGCCGCTACCGAGACACACTTCCAGTGCGCGAATCATGCGACGGCGGTTATTCGGGTCGATCTTCTTCACTGCTTCAGGATCAAGTTCTGACAACTGTTCATACAGAGCTTGCGTGTCGCGATTCGCTTCCAACTGTGCACGAATCTTGGGGTAATCCCCCGGCATGGACAAACCGTCCACCAAGGCCGTGACATACAAACCTGTCCCGCCGACAATCAATTCACTTGCGCCTGCTGTGCTGATCTTTTTGCGAGCAGCGGCAACGTCTTCGACAAATCGCGCAACCGAGTAACGCTCACTAGGTTCGGCGATATCGACGCCGTAATGAACCACGCGGGCTTGATCATCTTGTGTTGGTTTTGCTGTGCCGATATCCATACGGCGATATACCTGCATTGCATCGGCAGCAATGATGTGCACGTTCGGTACTGACGTCCCGGCGGCCATTGCAACATCGCTCTTTCCACTGGCGGTGGGACCAAGCACCACCACTGATTTATTGATGGTCACGAGCTATGCCGACGCAAGAGGAATACGAATCTTGTGCGTGGCTTCATGCAAAACCTCAACAAGATGGCCCTTGAGGTAATGCGCTGCCGCGTCTTCGATTTCAACACTGCAATATGTTCCGGGGCGCAAAGGCTGTGGCACAGTGAAGTGCACCAGCTTGAACTGACGCGTACGACCCGACATGATGCGCGGGTCTTGCTTGCTCGGCCCGTCAACAACGACTTCTTCGATACGGCCAATGCGCTCGCGGTGCTTTCGCAATGCACTGCGTTCCACAACTACGCGCAGACGATCAAAACGATCCCCCACTTCGGCAGGGTCACAGAACTTCTCCACCATCAATGCAGCTTCTGTTCCTTCACGCGGAGAGAAGATGAACTCAAACACCGAATCGAAGTCTGCTGCCGCAGCAACTTCCATGGTGCGAACAAAGTCAGCTTCGGTTTCGCCAGGGAATCCCACGATGATGTCGCTGGTCACTGCGATGTCTGGCATCAAGCGACGTGCTTCAGCAAGACGCTCGAGATAGCGATCTGCGGTGTAGCCACGATGCATAAGAGACAACACGCGATCAGAGCCTGACTGCAACGGGTAATGCAACTGCTCACACACTGCTGCTGTTTGCGCCATGGCTTCAAGAACATCGATACGCATGTCTTTGGGATGCGGGCTTGTGTAGCGAACACGACGAATGCCCTCCACTGCTCCGACCTCGCGCAGGAGCTGTGCGAACTGTGGGCTTGCAGAAACGCCTAAGCCTTCGCGACGAGCTGCGAGCGAAAGGTCACGGCCGTAGCTATTCACATTCTGACCAAGAAGAGTGACCTCTGTGATTCCCTGAGCGGCAAGTGACGCCACTTCACTCACGATGTCAGTGAATGGACGACTGATTTCCTTACCGCGTACAGATGGAACGATGCAATAGGCACATGTGTTGTCACAACCAATCTGAATCGTGACCCAGGCGTTGTACGAAGTTTCACGACGTGCAGGAAGTGCACTGGGGAACAACGCATGATCATCGATCACCGCTTCTTCAAGAATCTCAGTGATCGGGCCGTGCTCGGCTGCCCACGCCAACAACTCATTGGTGCGATGCACGTTGTGCGTCCCCATCACAACATCGACCCAAGGTGCGCGAGTCTGCACGATTTCTTTGTCCTTCTGAGACAAGCAACCACCCACGACGATGCGACGACCGTCCTTGG
>Ga0208481_1000030_pt1 | contig 40386 bp, 18 predicted proteins | sample LakMenEpi02Jun10_FD_150662 | JGI IMG/M metagenome (GOLD analysis project Ga0208481, IMG submission 150662) | Freshwater microbial communities from Lake Mendota, WI - 02JUN2010 deep hole epilimnion (SPAdes) | ecosystem: Environmental > Aquatic > Freshwater > Lake > Epilimnion/Euphotic zone ... | reverse complement strand
GTTAAAAAAACTGTTGGTCCAAGACCTTCAGTAGATGAGATGCGTGAAGCTAATATAAAAAAATATAGTGCCCTTAAAAGTAAAATAGCTGGAGACGCAAAACCAAAACCTAGAAGTGCAGCAGCAGAGTTCAAAGCAGGTGTGATGGCTAGTCCTATAGGTTATGTAGCTAAGAAGGTATATGACATGACAAAAAAGAAAGGTGGAGTAGTTAAATCTAAAAAGAAATAGTCATGGCAACTACTAATAGAGCAGTTAAGACTTCTTGCAAAAATACTAAAGTAAGAACAGCTGCAGGTGCATGTGCTCCTGAAAGAAAACCTATGATGAAATCTGGTGGAACTAGTCCATTTGGTATTCTATCTATTATAGCTGGTATAGATAATAATCCTGGTAAATCTAAAGCAGATAGAATCGCTGGTGCAAAAATGAAAGCAAAGGGTAATACTAAAAAAGTTATACCTAAAGCTCAAGATGGTATAATCACTGATACAACAAAGTATAGACCTTGGAGTAATTCAAATGTAAAACCAACATTAATTAAACCGCCTCATATGGATCCAAGAGAAACATTAAGGCTTGAACAAGAAAGATTAAAGCTTGAACAATTAAAACTTGATCAAAAAGAAAGATTAAAAGGAAATCAAGATAATTATAAGATTAATAAGTCAACTGGTAAAATGGAATATGCTGGACCAAAGAGTACAGTAAAAAAATTAGGTGGAGCAACTCATCCAGGTTTCAAAGCTGTTCAGTCTAAGATAGCTGCTAAACAAGGTGTAAGTAAACAAGCTGCTGGAGCTATATTAGCTGCATCAACTAGAAAAGCTAGTGCTAAAGCTAAAGCTAAAAATCCAAGACTTAAACGCGTAAAAGGATAACAGATGCAAAATAGTGTATTAGTAATAAAAGTAAAACAAAGGCTAAACAAATTAGATAGCCAAGACTACGACAACATTGAATGTTGGCAAGTAGTTGAGGCATTTAATAAAGCTCAAGTAGAATGGGTCAGAAGACAACTTCACGGTATTAATGTTGTGCAAGAAGGTGATGAACAATCAACTAGAAGAATAGATGATTTACAATTGTTACTAGGCACTATTAATATACCATTTGTTAAATCTGATATATCATCTTACTCAGACTTACCTGCTGATTATTTACAATGGAAACGTGTAGATGTTACTGCTAAGAAAGGATGTTGTGATGATAGAAGAATGTCAGTGTATCTTGCAGAGGAGGGTAACTTAAATCAATTATTATTTGATGAAGCTAAAAAACCTAGCTTTGAATGGGCAGAAACATTTGCTACTTTAAAGAGTAATAGAGTTAATGTATATACCAATAATGATTTTGATATTAGTTCTGGTGCATTAACTTATTACAGACAACCAGTAAGAATAGAAGTACAAGGTTGTGTAGATCCTTATACAGGAACACAAACAGTAACTAATGTAGAATGTGAATTTAAAGATGATATTATAGAGGTTTTAATAGATGAAGCTGTAAGTGTACTAGCTGGTGATATTGAATCTGGTAATCAATTCTCTAGAGGAACAGAAACAGCAGAAAGAAACAATTAATATTTATAACAATGGAAAGACCCAAATTATTAAAAAGAGACGCAACATCATCTGCTGCATCTTACTCAGCACCAAGTGGAGGATCAGTAGATTCTATGGTAGCTGCATGTGTGAGTGAGTTAATGAATGCTGCAACTAGTTTTCATAAACTACATTTGAAAGTTCAAGGTGCTGGAGCATTTGCTGCACATAAAGCATTGAATGAATTATACGATGCCTTACCAGGACACGCAGATGACTTAGCAGAAGGATATCAAGGAGCAGCTGAACTATTATTACAGTACAGTGAAGTAGCACCAAGAACATTAGCAACTCCAGCGGATGGTTTAGGATACATTAGAGACATTACAGCAATGGTAACTGGATTACAAGCTAAGATGCCTTATTCAGAAATTGTAAATGCTCTTGATACAGTTAAGGATACGCTTAACTCAGCTAAATATAAATTATTATTTTTAAAATAATTTTGCTAAAACAAAATGTTTTAGTATATTATATATATGTTTATAAATTAAAATTAAAAAGTTATGGCTTATTTTAATCACGCCTTCCAGAAGGCTTTTGTTGGAACACAAGGTTTCACAGATTTATCACTAGGACAACTAGGTACACCAGGTAACATTCTTGCTACAGGTGACTTTGCTTTTGTTGATCCAAAAACTTGGGATATTGTTGATATTGGTAACCCTCCAAATGGATGTTGTCCATTAATTCTTGCTTCAGGATCATTGTATTCTAAAGATAAGATTGGTTCTCATGGTGGGTACTTAGAATCTAATAAATCTAAAACTATTAATCCTAAATACATTAATAGATTTTACAGAGTAGATCCTAATCCAGCTCAACAAAATGTAATTAACATTGGATTCACTCCATTTACTGAAGCACAAGGTGGTTCATGTGAGAGAGATTTTTTATGTGATGAGACTTATTCTTTACGTATTGACGTTAAAGGTTCTCCAGCATTAAGATTCTTAAATCACAATGCATACTTAACTGTTGAAGCTTACACAGGATGTTGTCCAGCAGGAGCAATTGCTCCAGTAGATGTTGATGGTACTTTAGTAATGATCCAATGGGCTCAAGCAATTGTTGGTGAGTCTTTACCAAATACAATTGTTGATTCAGCTAAAACTGTAATCTCTCCATTTGTATTACCAGTAGTTACTGCTGAAGATAATTCTTTATGGTATGCTCCAGGAACTGTTACTGCAGGTCTTGTTCCACCAGCTGGTTTTACAATCGGTGGTACTTGGGATAACTATGTATCTCCAGGACACGTAATAGGTCAATACGCAGGTATTACTTTATTTGGTGCTTATGTTGGTACAGACTTCAATGACTGTACATTCCAAACTTCTGACTTCTTTGAAAAAGAGCCAGTTAAATTGTATGCTTCTTTAGTTGATTACAATGGTGCTCCATGTGAATTTGAAGGATTATGTGTTGTTACTGAGTGTGAAGGTTTACAAGCAATGGGTCTTGGTGAGTCAGTTGCAAGAGATGTAATCTTATCTGAGAGATACAGACAAAACTTCTTTGCTACAGATTTAAGAATCAGAGAGGTGACTCAAGGAGATCAAATCTTAAATACTATCAATAGAACAGCTTTCTATACAAGATACTATTTACAACATTCAGTTCCACGTTTCAATAACCCAACTGGTACATTTGATAATGATCAATACTTATTAGAGATTATCACTAATGGTGTTGAACTTGATTTTGAAAAATTTGTTGATGACTGGACTAGTAACTGTGGTCAATGTGTTGAGTTAGAAGTAATTGAAGCTATCACAGCTTGTGTTCCTTTAATTGACATTACTGCTTAATAAGTAGTTATCTTACAATACTAACAAAGGGAGGTGAATTAGTTTTCCCTCCCTTTTTTTATAAAACATTATGGCTCAACATATATTAAGTTTAGAAGTCCCAACTGTATTGAATCCTTGCATCATGTCTATACTTGATACAAGTATTTATACACCGTTAATTCCAGTTACGTGCCCTACATTAAATGTAACGGTACCAGGATTTAATTATTCTACACAACTTACAATTGTACCAGGTGATAATACAATACTTACAGCATGTGATTTACAATTACAAACACAGAATTGTGCAACTGTATTAGCTGATATACCTGATGGTATATACGTTATCAAGTATAGTGTATCACCTAATGATATAGTATTTGTAGAATACAATCACTTAAGAATATCTAAAGCATTAAATACTTATAATACTATTTTATGTAACTTAGATCTTGCTGCATGTGAACCGTCTCAAGTAATTCAACAAAAACTTGAGAGTCTTAAAATGGCTAAGATGTACTTGGATGCTGCTAAAGCAAAAGTAGAATTCTGTCATGAAGCTAATCAAGGAATGTCTCTTTACAACTATGCTGTAAAGTTGATGAAAAAAATTAATTGTAAAAGTTGTTAACCCATTAAAACCAATAAAAATGGCAGCATGTCCTAATTGTAAAAAAGCTCTTTCTTGCGGATGTCAAAAAAGAGTTGCATCAAATAAAGCTCAAGTATGTACTAACTGTATTACAGCATATGAAGTGAAGCTTAAGCAACAACCAAAAAAATAAAACATAATGGCAAGAAATTTTTTTTATAAGTTAGTCAATTGTATTAATGATCAAGTTGTATATACTGATGATGCAGGTTGTCCAGAGTGTGCAGCTAATGTTGGTGACTTAGTCTATACTAATTTAGAACCAGTTCCCTGTTGGTATGTTTTGAGTTTTGATTCTACACCAAGTGTTATTACACCGATTTCAATATACTATGAACTACTATGTGGTGTTTGTGTTCCCAAATGTTATACTATTACAGGTACAGGTAATGTTTCTTATATTACAATTGATGACGGTTATGTTGTTGAAACAGTAACAGCACCAGTTAAAATTTGTTCATACTCTTATCCTATAGTATCAGGATTAGATAATGAAATATTTGTAGGTGAAACATGTAATTTAATATCAGGTTGTCCAACATCATGTTATGAATTAACAAACTGTGATACAGATGAAGTAATATATTCATACAATCAAGATCTTGCTTTTCCTTATGCATTAAATGAAACTGTTAAGTTAGCAGAATTTACAGGATGCTGGACAATTGTTTTATTGCTAGCATGTGATGAAGAGTTGCCTTATGTAAGTACAACAGTTACACAAACATTTGATTCATGTGCTACATGTAATCCACCTAATTATTATAAATTACAATCTTGTGGAACATCAAACCCATTAACAGTATTTACTGAACAAGACTTATCTGCTTATATAGGTAAGACTGTAACAATGGAAGAGCATCCAGGATGTTTTAATGTTACTGTGTTTTCAAGTATTTATCCATCACCATCAGTAGTAACTATAATAAGTAGTTTTGCAAGTTGTCCAGAGTGTGAAGCTCAGAGATATGTTTTATATGATTGTGATGAAATAAGAGGTGCTATCTACACAACAACAAATTTAGCAGCATATGTTGGTGAAATAGTTAAACTTACATTTTATCCTGATACTTGTTGGACTGTTGCAGAAACTACAGTTAATACATCAGATGATTTAGTAATTGTTGGAGATACTTATGCTACATGTTTAGAGTGTGCACTTACTTCTCCATGTATATGTAGTGCTATAACTAATAACTCTACTACTACTCAAACATTTGGATATTTGGATTGTGATAATGTTTATGGAAGCATTATACTTGCTGCTGGTGAACAAAGTGCACAACAGTGTGTATTAAAATGGATCTTTCCAGGAGACTGGGCTTTACCAAAAATAACTACAAACTGTGGAGACTGTGTAGATAGTCAATGTGTAGTTCCAAAACCTATAAGAAGTGTAAGACCAGGATATAATTCTCCTGCGTGTACAACTCAATACTATGAAAGAATTGCATGTGAGTATTCTGAGATACTTTATAGAAATGTTATATCAGAAAGATATGGTATTGCACAATGTTGTTCTGAAGAAGAAATCATGCGCCTTGACATTAAGTTCCAATTACTTGAATTACAAGCAATTAATAACCCAGATTATTTATGTGCACCAACAAGCAACTGTTGTCAAAGAGATATTGATTGCGGATGTGGTTGTAATTCTTAATTAAAATACTTATATTATAATATATACAAAAGATATGAAACCATTAAACTTTGATAATTCTCCATGCTCACCAACATCTTCAAATTGTGTAATTTGGGGTGGTCCTGATTTAGCATGTATAAATGTATGTAAAGGTGATAGTATTACAGATGTAGTTGCAAAACTAGCTACTGAATTATGTACTCTGTTAGATACATTTAATATTTCAGCATATGATATAAGTTGTTTCAATTTAGTCAACTGTGCTCCACAAACATTTACTGATTTAATTAACTTTTTAATTGTAAAGATTTGTGAACTTGAAAATGCTCCAAGCACGCCAAGTACACCTGGTGATTCAACTGGTTGTCCAACTGATTGTATTATCACTGTAGCTCCTTGTTTTGTTGTAGGAACTGCAACAACAATGACTCTTACTGAATATGCAATTGCTATTGGAGAAAAGGTTTGTGCAATCATTGATACAAATGCATTACAACAAGCTGCTATTAATGATTTAGATGTTAGAGTAACTACATTAGAAGATGCACCTGCTCCTGTTATTCCAGTATTAGAAGTAACATTAACTCAAACATTACCTTCAATACCATCATTGAGTGGTACACAACCCGTTGAAACAGTTGTTCAATCATACATTAATCAGATCTGGTTTCCATATGTTGCTATTACTGGTAACAGTGGCCAATTAGCTGCAACAATTTCAAATCAAACTGTTGCATCTACTGACTTATCTAAAGTTAATCCAGCTGCACAAATGTCTGCACAGTATGCAGGTTTATGGACTGCACCAACTGGAACTATTGCTGGTACATTAAATAATGTCTGGGCTTGTATTAAAGATTTAAGAGATGGAAGTGTAACAGTAGCTGCATTAGCTACTCCAACAATTACTATGAATGTAACAGGTGGACCTGCTTATGTAGTTAGTGCCGATGTAATACCTCAAGCTCCATCAATAGCTGATACAGCAACTGTAAACTTATCAGTAGGTGTAGGACCAACGTATACTTTAACAGCTGATGTTATTGTACCAGGAGCAATGCTTGCATCAAGTACTCCATCTAATCTTCCACTTGAAACACCTTCTTCATCAATTAATTTAATTGGTGACGGTGTAGTACAACTTTTAACTGAGTTATATGATGAAGACAATGCTTATAATCCAGCAACAGGTGTGTGGTCTTGTCCAGCAACAGGTAGATATAATTTAAACTTTTATGTTCATTTATCTAAACCAGGTGTAGGTTTTACTAGTGGCATGGTGATAGCAGGAATTGTAAGTTCAACATCTGCAGGATACTATGTTGTAAGTAGTGCAACTCTTAATCAAGTAACTCAATTTGTAGATATTACAGGAACTGCATTAGGTTTAGATTTAACAGTAGGTGCTCAACTTCAATTAAACATTTTAAACTTAAGCGATGTTGCATATACAGCAACAGCAGGTGATGTTGCAAGATTATCAATTCAAAAAGTTAAATAAAAAATATTATGAATACATGTATAAAATGCGGTTGTCAAGATGCTTATCCTTCTTTACCCCCATGCCCAACTCCAGCGGCTTGTCCAAATCCTCAACCGTGTGCAGAAGTATTTGATGCACAGTGTATCGTATTTACATTACCTGATATTCTATGTGGTGAAGATATTGTAGTAAATCAAGATGATACAATTGCAGAAGCACTTGATAGTATTGTGTCTTATTTCTGTGAAGAAATTATTAAATTGACTCTCTACATCAATTCTCAATTACTTATTATTAATAATAGACTTACTACAATTGAAGGAGAGATAATTGAAATAAATAGTAAAATAACATCTTTAACAACAACTGTAAATGAACTTATAGCTTGTTGTGAACTTGTAGATGGTTTAGTACAATCTGTAACTGGTTTAAATACTGATAATACAGATCCTCAAAATCCTATTGTTAGAATTTCTGTAGATGGTACAACTATTACCGGTCTTGGTACACCTGCTAGTCCACTTGTTGCTACAGGTGGAGGTGGAGGAGGTGGCTCCAATTTTTATTTGCAAGGAACAACAACAGATGCTGGTTCAAATAAAACTGGAGATATTGAAAGACCTGCTGCAATATATATAGGAGCTGATTCTTATTTCAATACTGTAAAAATTGGAACAGGTTTAGGAAATATTTCAACTAATACTGCAGTAGGTAAAGATGCACTTGATGCAAATATTGCAGGGTCTTATAATACAGCATTAGGAACATCTGCTTTATTAAACAATACTAATGGGGGGACCAATACAGCAATTGGAGCAAGATCTTTACTTTCAAATATTACTGGTGGTCAAAATACAGCAGTTGGAAAAGATGCATTAGCATATAGTACAAGTAGTGGTAATACAGGAGTAGGTTCAGTAGTGCTTTCTTTTACAACTACAGGTGGTAATAATACAGGAATAGGTTATGCGGCTTTAAACAGTAATACTATAGGTAGCAATAATATTGGTATTGGTGCTAATGCCTTAGTTGATAATACTACAGGAAGTGATAATATTAGTATTGGTTCATCCACTGCTTCTAATAATTTTAGTAATTCTATTATAATAGGTAATGGAGCAACTGCTACGGGTAATAATCAATTTATTGTAGGTTCAGTAAGCTCTAATGCAGGTACTATTACTACGGGTTCAGTGACACAAACAAAATATTGGAGCGTAATTATAAATGGTGTAGCTGTTAAAGTATTATTAGCAGATTAAAAATATGTCGCAGTTTGTTGGTTTCTGTGGCTAACAACAAGACCCCGGTATGTGCTCATTACCGGGGTTATTTTTTATATATGAGTTATAAGTACTATATTTGTTTTGACTTGTAAACTTTTATAAGTCTGAAATTTTTAGTATATTAATATATAGGATATGGAAAGTAAAGTATTTAAAGGGCCAGATGTAAAAGGTAAAAGATTTAGACCTGAAGTACATCACATCTTGAATCAAAAATTCTTCAATGCATTTAGAGAAAAGCATAAAAGATTTAAAGATGTAAGTGATAAAGACCTGAGAACTATTTGCAATACTTTTCATAAAGTGTTTTGGGAAACTGTAATTGATACAAGAGATGGTGTAGAGTTACCAGAAAACATTGGGCACATATTTATAGGGACCTGTCAAACAAGCAAGAAAAAAAATATTGATTTTGCTAAGTCAACTAAGTATGGTGTGATAGTTACAAATAATAACTGGGATACAGACGGTAAACTAGCAAAGATATTTTATACAACACTACAAAATAAATACAGATTCAGCAATAGAGAATGCTGGGCATTCAATGGATGTAGATTATTTAAAAGAGGAGTTGCTAAAACATATTCAACAAATTGGCCTATTTATATTCAGGTTGATCCAATGAAAAAAATACGTAAGATGTTTGAGTATGCTATTAAAAAAAGCTATGCACAAGATAGAGATAATAAAAGATTAGAAACATATAATGAATTTGACATATGACAACTATAGGAGAAGCAATATCAAGAGTAAGAAATGCTCTTAAAGCAGTTAAGGAAGATCCATTCTTAACTGATAGAACTATATACTTTGCTATATCTAAATATGGCAAGTCTCTATTAAAAAGAGAAGATAACCAGAATAGGTTAATGAAGATTAGTTCAATCTTTTCTACATTGACTTATGTAGAGTTAATGGATGTAGATAAAGTTGAAGCAGGATGTGTAGGAATTACATCAGGATGTTATATAAAAAGAACTAAAGAAAAGCTACCTAAGTTTTTTGATGGGCTTAATGGTCCACTTATACGTACTGTATCTTCATTAGATACATCAGTAGAATTATTCAGAACTGATCCAGGTACATATTCATCAATGACTAAGGTTACAAGTTTTAAATATAATACTAGAAAATATTTCTGGTATTTGAATGGTTACTTATATATGCCAAATGTACAGTGGGAAGCAATTAAAGTTGAAGGTGTATTTGAAGGTAACATATCAGGTTTTACCTGTGATACTTCAGAGGAATGCAGGTTTAGAAATGATGATCAATTACCTTTTCCAGATTATCTATTTGGTGAGATTGAACAATATGTATTAAAAGAATTAACTATGTCTATCAGTATACCTACTAATGGTTCAGATGATAGTCAAAACTCATTAAGATAATGGACTTTAATTATACTCTAAAGCTAAGAACATTTGACCAGCTACTGGAAGATGTTACAATTGATTTAAACACATTTGCTCTTGAAAATATGATAGAGCCTCAACAACTTATTAAAGTTGCTAGGAGAGTCACATATGACTTAGGGTTAAGAATCAATATGACTAAAGAAGTTATATTAGAAGTAGAGCATCATAAGGTTAAACTACCTGATGATTTCTTTACTATGAACTTTGGATCTATATGTGGTACATTTGAAGAACATGTGGGTTACCAACATGGTGGTACTACTATAATGGAAGTACCGTATAATGAGGTACCAAGTACTATAGATCAATGTGCTCCTCCAACTGTTAACTGTAGAACATGTAATGCTAATCCATGTAATCATACTGCAGCTTGTCAAGGTCATGTTACAGATTGTTCTCCAGTAGTAGTTCCTGGATTTGATCCTAATAACCCATTTGGTGATACATGTATTAAACCTAGAGTATTCTCTAACTGTAAAGGTGAGCAATTTGAATTGATACAAGTGTTACCTACAGGAGTAACAAGAGTTTATACAGCAATACTACCATTAAGATTTAAAGCATCTCAGAATATAGAATGTGATTGTCCAAATCTTTATTTAAATGCACCAAATACTGCGTGGCTTAAAGACGGATTCTTACATACTACATTTGAATGTGGTAAAGTATATCTTAATTACCAAGGAGCACTAGAAGATGCTGATGGTAACTTATTAGTTCCGGATCATGATGAGATCAATGAATACTATGAGTATGCTATGAAGCAAAGAATATTTGAAAACTTGTATCTTAATGGTGAGGATGTATCTCAAAAGTTATCACTTATTGAGCAAAGACTTAAAGCTGCTAGAAATTATGCTTTATCAATTGTGAATACTCCAAACTTTGCAGAAATGAAAGGCTTATGGATGGCTAACAGAAGAGCACAGTATGCTAAGTATTATGACATGTTTAAAAGTTATAACTACAATAGCACAAGAATATTATAATACTTTTACATTATGGCAAAGAAAAATATACAAGATACTAGTCAAAATAAAACAAACACCTTTGTAAAAGGATTAAATAAAGATTCAGATCCTACATTCATTGCTGAAGGTATGTGGACACATGCACGTAATGCTGTGAACAATACTATTGAAGGTAACATAGGTACTTTATCTAATGAAGTATCTAATGTCTTATGTGGTGAAGCAGGTGCAACACTATCTGGTAAAAAATATATTATAGGTACAATACATTTATATTCTGATAAATGGATAATATTTACAGTAGCTTATCCATCTAATGGTATAGGTTTACCTACAGGACATGAAATAGGATTATATGAAGAAGATACTTGTAAGTATAGAATTATTGTACAAGATGCTTGTTTAAACTTTGACAAAAGATATTTAATAACTGGTGCTTCAAGAGAAAAAGAAGATTGCTCTTGGGCTGTATACTTTGCTGATGGAAATAATCCAGATAGATATTTAAATATTGGTGATGATGCATTATGGCCAGGAGATACATATCAATGGATTGGAAATAATACATATAGTAATGGTACATCTGCTACAATACAGTGGCCTGGTGTTTCCTGGAATCAGAACTGTCAAACAATTAATGATTGTATAATATGTACTGACTTAACTACATTAAATTGTGAAGATATAAGACTTGCACGTTTAATGCAAACACCGACAATTCAGGTTAAACCAGGAGTTGGTGGTGGGGTATTATTAAATGGGTCTTACTTTGCTACTATTGCATACACTATAAGCGGTCAAAAAGTTACAGATTATTTTTCACCAAGTAATACACAACCTATCTGGAGTGTTGATAACTCACAAGGAGCTATAGATATTCTTATTACAGCTGACTCAACTAATTTTGATGAATTTGAATTAGTAGTGGTACAGATTATTAACCAAGGTGCAGTAGCAAAAAGAATTGGTATATATTCTACTAAGACTTCAGTAATACATCTTGATCAGATTAAAACTGATTTAATAGCTGTTCCTATTGAGCAAATACCTTTGAGAAATGCTGTGTATGAAACATCAGATCAAATTACTGAGGTTAATAATTATCTATTAAGAATAGCTCCAAGGTCTAAGTTTGATTTTAACTATCAGCCTTTAGCTAATCAAATACAAGCTCAATGGGTTTCTGTTGAGTATCCTGCAGATTATTATGTACAAGGGGGAAGTAATACTAGTTACTTAAGAGATGAAGTATATACATTCTTTATAAGATGGATTTATAATACCGGTGATAAGTCTGCATCATATCATATACCAGGTAGAGCTCCAGTAGACTTTAATGTTCCAGGTGGAGGTACATTACCTGAAACATCACCTTTAAGTGATCAAAATGCAATTAATACAGATGATAGAGTATTTGAAATATATAATACAGCTACAGCAAATGCTGCATCTGGAACTTTACCAGACGGTGGTATAATTAAGGCTCAAGGTACTATGGGTTACTGGGAATCTACTGAAAAGTATCCAGATAATAAAGATGAAGTATGGAATGCATCATCTCATTGTTGGACAGGAACAACTGATCCTCAGTTTGACTTATGTGGTAAACCAATAAGACATCACAAGTTTCCTGATAATATAACCAATGGTTCTAATTTAACAAACCATTATGCACAAGGCGGACAAGCTATTAGACTGATGGGTGTCAACTTTGTAAATATTATTTTACCAAAAGATAATGATGGTTTTGATATACCAGGAATAGTAGGTTATGAAATACTAAGAGGTTCAAGAGAAGGTAACAGATCTATCATAGCTAAAGGTATGTTAAATAACTTACGTAGTTATGAAATCAAGGGTAATAATAATGCAGGTAGAAAAGGACTATATCCCAATTATCCATTCAATACTATTACACCTTACTCAAGTTCAATAGGTGGACACGTAGCAGGTAACAATGATCCTTATATCAGATTAACGGATGATACTCTTCAAGATATACCATCTAATATGGTAACTTTTCATTCTCCTGATACTAACTTTAGAAATCCATATTTATCTGTTACTGAGTTAAAACTATATGGTTCATTATCTGGTACATCAGTACAATACTTTCAAGAACCAGATCAACATCCTAACTTTAAATTACTAGCTGATGCTGTAGTTATTGTTGCAACACTAGCAGGTGTAATTGAAACTGCAATTCAAAATGGTGGTAAATGGTCTATAACAGAATCTACAAATGGTCCAGCAACAGGTGGTGGAGATATTAGTGCAGCTGCAGCACGTACAGCAGGAGGTATTTTTCAACCATTAAAGTCTGCATATGATGTTGCTATAAATCAATACTTTACATTAGGTGGTTATTTAGTTGATTCTCTTAATCCACTTAAAGATACAATTCCTGCTCTTTCAATATATAATGCATTTAATACACCTTTTCAATTAGCAGCGGGTACAGCAGCTATTGCAGGAGCAATTGGTATTAATGGAAAAACATATTCAAAAGAAATACCAAAATATAAATATGCTGGTCCAATTGGACTTTTAAATTATTTACAGCAATCTATATTTTATTTTGCTGAAGGTGCTAATACTGCAATAAAATTATTCTATACATTTATACCATATAGACAATATGCATTACAATCTATTGCAGAAGGTTTTTATAGTAATTTTAATGCACCTAATTTATCCCAGGTACAAAGATTTAATATTGAAGATAGTTTTTACTTAAAAAATAATATCCAAAATGTTAAACCATTCAGTGGTATAAACTATGTAATAAATAATCTTAAAAGACAAACAACAGTTACAATTAGAACTTCTAGTAAAAATAGTACTGTTGGTGGTCCTGATTTTATTACAATTCCAGGTGTAGAAGATAAATCTTTGGTTACTCTAGGTACTGCAGTAATAGCAGGTCTTCCTGTTAATACTACAGATAAAAAATCAAATCAGTTTAACTTACCTATTGCAAGTCAATATGGTGGTATGAAAGTAAGATTAAGAAACCAATATGGTCAACTTGATTCCATTAAACAAATACCAATTACTCCATCAGAGCAAAAGTTAAATTATAATGGAGAAAATATACCAGTTACAGTGCGCTCATTTTATTGTAATATAAATACACCTGCCGGTAATAGAGCTGTTCTAGTACCATTAAATGTAATTAATCAGACTCCAGTATTCTTTGGAGGTGATACTTATGTTAATAGATACACTGAAAAGAATAACATGTTCTTTTTCTATGATTGGTTATACGGCCAACCAGATGGATATGAGTATAACTACATTTTAAGAAGTATGATTGCTGAACCTAGATTCTGGGTTAACAGTCAACTATATGATGTAGCTGATTTAACACCTACTTCTTTAGCTGATATAATTGCTCCACCTCCTGGATCTGGTTTGTTACCAAGATCATATTACCAACTTGATTGGAAAGATTATAATTACAATGATGATAATGAAGGTGATTATCCAGGATTGTTTGGTGTTAAAGATGCTTACTTTTATTTAGCTAATTCATCAGTAAGAGATTTCTTTGTTGAGTCAGATGTATTAGTAGATTTTAGACAACCCGGTACTGCAGTATATGAACAACATTATGATCATAATACATATACTGATTTGAATGCTATGTTTAATATGAACCCTGATACTATTGCAAGAGGTAACTATTATGCATATGACTATTCATTAAGTATATCTAAAGTATTTACTCAATACTTTTCACAAGGTAATTTACAGTCTAGATATTATAATCCTACTGTATCTCAGTTATGTTATACTTACTATCCTGATAGAGTTATATATTCATTACCTCAACAAAATGAATCATCAAAAGATTCATGGTTTGTATATCTTGTAAATAACTATAAAGATTTTAAAAATAGAATTACTAGTATAAAAGCATATGCTAAAACAGGTATGTTTATTACATTCCAGAATGCTAGTCCTTTAGTTTATCAAGGTGTTGATACTCTTGAAACAGATTTAGGCACTAAGATTACAATAGGTGATGGTGGATTATTTGCTAATCCTCCTCAGAATGTAACAATTTCTGATGCTGAATATGAATACGGTTCATCTCAAAACAAGTTTGGTGTTATTGCTACGCCAGCAGGTATGTATTATATCTCTCAAAATCAAGGAAGAGTATTTGCATTTGAAGGTGGTCTTAAAGAAATATCTCAACAAGGTATGAAATGGTGGTTTAGTTTATTCTTACCCTATAAGCTTATTGAAGATTTTCCTAATTATCCACATACAGATAATCCTGTTGCTGGTATTGGTACACAAGCCGTGTATGATAACTACAATGGTGTTATTTATTTCTCTAAAAAAGATTATCAATTAAGAAAAGATTTACCAGCAAATACTACAGTAGAATATATTGAATATAGTAATTACTTTTTAGTTAATGGTATTACTAAAGTAGACTTAGGTGATCCCCTTATATTTGAAAATGCATCTTGGACTACAAGTTTTGACCCTAAAAATGATTATTGGGTCTCTCATCATGATTGGTCTCCTGACTTTGTGTTTCCTGGTAGACAATACTTTATGTCTACTAAAGGAGGTAAACTATGGAAACATAATTATGTATGTGATAGTTACTGTAACTTTTATGGTGTACAATATCCATTTGAGATTGAGATTCCATTAATTACTGGACAAACAGTTACTACTTTAAAATCTATGGAATACATGCTTGAATGTTATAAAAATAGTACATTAAATTGTGTTGATCAATTTCATGTATTAGATTTTAACTTTGATAAAGCAGTAATATATAATTCTGAGCAAGTTTCTGGATACTTAAATCTTAACTTATTTCCTAAGAATAATATTACATTAGCTGATACGTATCCAAAAGTAAATCCAACATCTATTGATATCTTATTTGCTAAAGAGGAAAACAAATATAGGTTTAACCAGTTCTGGGATATAACTAAAAATAGAGGAGAGTTCCCAATAGGTTCTAATTATCCTCCAACTGGACCACTAGTTCCAGGTACAACAATTCTTGCAGGTAACTATATTCAAGAAGTAATATGGAATACACAGTCAAATGGTTATATTAAAACTTTAAATGCAGTTAACTTAAACTATAATAAGCCACAATTAGAAAGAAAAAAATTCAGACACTATTTAAATTTCTTATTTTTGAGTAAAATTGATTCTAAGGATGTCAACATGATAGTTAAATTAAGTAATAGTAAAAATCAAATATCACTCAGATAATGGCATACAATAAGAAAGTATTATCTAAAGCTGTATCAGAATTAGGTAAAGCAAAAGCACCAGCAAAGCCAAGAGATATAACTGTTGATCCAATGGGTTATTGGAATCCTGCTAATCAAGGAAAACCAGTAAGAGTACCTGGTAATGAGATTACTATGAAAGGTGTTAATCATCCAATATGGGCTCAACCTAATGTAGGACCAGGTGCTATAATGTACCCAGAACAAAACCGTAATTTCAAAGGTGCATCTTATGTAGATGAAACACCAATAGGTAGAAGAGGTGGTACTCTTAAAAGTAAGAAGTACTCTAAAAGCATGTCTGCTACTAATAAATTATTTGCTAAAAATAAATTATTTCAAAATAAAAAGAGTAAGATATTTGATCCTAATGCTGAGTTTAAATCTGGAGGTTCTAAACTTGGACCTATTAATCTTGATCCTAATCCATTAAGCCACTATGAATTAAACTATGGCTACAATCTACCTACTGAACAAGATGGTGGAGTACATAGTAATCCATGGTTATATACATATATTCAAGAAAATGAAGATAGAGCACCAGGACAAGCAATTGGACTAGGTGCTGACTTTCAACATAAATCTGGATTACATGGAAGTACTAATGTAGAGTTGCCATTTTTTAATAAAAATGCTATGGGTAATCTATATTCAGAATTAGGTTATAATAAAAGATTTAAAAACTTTGATGCTGATGCTACATTAAAAAATTATACAGAACCAGGTAGTAAATTTAATCCAAGTTTTACAACAGGTGTAGGTTATAATAAAAATCTTGGTGATCATATTAATTTTAGTGCTGGAGTTAATAATACTATGGTACCAGGAAGTCTATTTAATCCAACTGGAAATCTAACTTTAAAATATACCTTGCAAGAAGGTGGAGAGAATAATGATGAATATGAAGACTTAGAACTTACTGATGAAGAAATACAAGCATATAGAGATGGAGGTTATGTAGTAAAAGAAATATCTGAATATGAAGAAGGAGGTTATGTACAACATGAATTAGTTAAAGCACAGAAAGGTCTTATTAAAAAACCATTAGAAATATCTGATCCTAAAGAGTATGCCTTTAGAAATAAGATGTATGCTGATAGTTTGAGTTTGTATAATAATAGTGAAAAAGGATTAAAGAATTTACCTGCACAAGAAATACAACCTCTGGATAAAGACATGATTAAAGGGTGGACTTATTCTAAAATCCAACCTATAGGACAAAAAAAAGATAAACAAACTAATTATAAAGGAGAGACTGTTTATCCTGTATTTAAAAAACCTGTACAACCTGTTGTATTAAAACAACCTGTTTCAAACAATACTCCTATTAAATCAAAAAATGTAGAATCTAAAAAACCATTAGAGATAAGTGACCCTAAAAAGTTTAAGTATCTAAAGAAAATGCAAGACGATAGTTTAAAAATGTACAATCTTACAGCACCTTTTAAAGATAAAGGAAAATTTTATCCTGGTGAATGGGATTCTCGTGCACCTGGTTACTCTGGAGTATCTCTTGATTTTGATAAATACAACATTGATAAATACTGGCCTAGTATTGATGGCTGGACACTACGTGGAGACAAAATTAATCCAAATATTAGACCTATTGGTAGTAGAGTGATTAATGGAATAGTTGTATATCCACAATATAAAAAACCAGTACAACCTGTAAAGTTTGTACCCAAAAAAGATAAGCCAAAATCTATTAATACTACTAGTAATACTACTACTGAACCTATTTCTACATTACCATTAAAACCAATAGAAAGATTTGTATCACCTGAGCAAACTATCATACCTGCTAGACCATATGTTAAACCTGTTCATTATAGAAATTGGAATCCTACTCTATATCATGGTGAAAATATGGAAATGCCAGAAGGGTATAATCAACAAGATGTTGAAAAAGAAATAAGAAAAAGAGATGCTGATGAGTTCACAAGAAAAACTCTTGAGTATCAAGCTAAACAAAGAGGTACTAAACAACCAGTATCACAAATACGTAAAGAAGGAGGTTATGTACAACATGAACTTGCTAAAGCACAAGGTGGTAAAACAGTTTACTCAGGAGTTAATTATGGTTTAAAAGGTCCATCAAGTCCAAAACCAAAAGTTAAAAAAACAGATACTTCACCTTCAGTAGCTAATGCTAAAAAATTAGAGCAATTCCGTAAACTACAAGAACAAAATAGACAACAAAATATACAAAATCAAGCAAAGCAAAAAGAAAATGACTTGATGAAGCGTATGCCTAAAACACAAGTAAGTGATAATACACGTACAGTAACTCCTAAGCAAGCAGTAAGTGATATAAATAATGCCGCAATAATTAAGTCACCACAATACAAGGCTGAACAAAAGGCAAAAAAAGAAGCGGCTGCACTTGCTGAAATACAAAGAAAAAAAGCTCAAGCAGAATTTGAAAAAAAACAATGGGCCAAATATAATAAAGCATCTACAATGGAAAAAATTGTAGATAGATCACAAGCAGCTTTATCTCAACCCTTATTAATGGCAGCAAATTTTATATCAGGTGATCAAGCTTATATACCAGGTATGCATGAAGGATTAATGAATACTGAAAGTCCTGACTATGATAAATTTTTAAGTGCAACTAAGCAGTCAAGAGGTTTAGGTGTCAATGATGTGTTTAATACTTTTAATCCTGGAAACTGGGGAGCACATGCAAGAAATGAAATGAATAAAGGAAATGTTGCATCTGGTGCAACTGAAATGGGATTAGGAATACTTGGATTAAAAGGTCTTAAAACTGCAAGCGGCCTTGTAAAAGGAAGTGCAAATGTACTTAATAAAGCAGAAGGTAAGTTAGCTAAATTTATACCTGAAAGAGCTCCTAGTACACCAAGTACAGGTGGAGGTAACTTAAATGCTGGTTTCTCTCCTGAACTTATTCAAGGTGCTATTGGTCCTAAGAATAAAGTAATAGCAAATATTGCTGATAAATCTTACATGCCTTTTTTAAATAAAGCAATGAATAGAATCAGTCCATTAAACTGGGTTCCAGGTTATGGTAAAAAATTAGAAGGTGCAATTAAACCATTAGGTAATGTAATAGGTAACTCAATTGAAAATGGTAAACTAGTAGAATCTAAATCATTATTCAATAAAGCCAAAGGATTAGTTAAAAAAGGTCCAGATGCTGATTTAACAACAAAAGTTGGTAAAACAAATGCATCAGATATATACTCAGCTAAAATAGATGGTTCAGTAGATGGTTCTAAAATAGGTTTGGGTTCTGCTAATCAACAAGGTTTTATAGGTAGGAATTTTAGAAAAGGTAATGCATCATATCCAATTCAAAATAACTGGGGTACTGGTGTAAAACAAGTACCTTTAACAGATGCTGGTGTATCATTGAATAGAAGATTACCTTTTTCAAATAGATACGTGCCTATTGATAAAGAAAAGCTTATGAACAATAAGTTTCAATGGGCTACAACTGGTGCAGGTTTACAAAAAGTAGGAGAAAAATTTGGTGCTGCTGCTTTAACAACTGGTATTGGTGCTGGTGCAATTGCTGGATCTACTTATGATCCTATGAGTTATGTAAAAGATCAAGATGTTGCTGATCAAATACGTTTAGAAAATGGTGATCCTAATGACTATATAGATCTTCCTACAAGAACAGAGGCAATAATGAAAGGTGCTACAGATGCAATGGGGGCACCATCTGAATATTTAAAAGAAGGGTTTATTCCTAATATTATAGGAGCAACAGGTGAAGCTATAAAAGGAAATTTAAAACAAGGTGGTACAATAGAAGAAGTTTGGGAAGATGAATTAGATGAACATACTATAGCATTATTAAGAAAAGCAGGATATACAGTAGAAGAACTTGATTAAACTTTTAATGTTTATTGAGTAAACCAAAAATTATTATATTTAATATATATTACACATTATATGAAAAAGAGAGTAAGAGTATATAAAGCTGGTGGTCAATCAAACCAAGCTACTCAACAACAACGAATAGTATCTTATCTTACACAAAAAATGTCATCTGATGACTTTGATGGAGATACTGATGCATTAAGAGATGACTTAGCTGGTGCTGGTATTGATGAAGACGTTGCTGATGAATACATAACAAGTGTTAGTGATAACCTTGGTTTAAATGAAAATACTATATCTGTTGAAGCGCAACAACTTGCAGCAGAAGAACAAGCAAGAGCACAAGAAGAAGAACAAGCTTTACTTGAAGAACAAGAAGCAGCTGAGGAAGAAGCAAGACAGCAACAACTTGCAGCTATGTATAATACTGATATAGATATGTCAACTACTGAAGATACTCCAGAAGATGAAGCTAACTATATGAAACAAGGTGGTTCTAAACTTAGTAAAAGAAGTTTTATTAAAGAGTATACTAAGTTTGCTAAAATGGGTCAAGGTGGTGATACGCCTTCTCCAGGTACTAATGATGTATTAAATGGTAGAGAATCACATGTAAAAGGATTCTTGGGTGCTGTTAAAAATACAGCTAATGAAGCAGCATTAAAACAAGCAGCTGAATCTCAGTATGGTAGATACCAAAATGGAGGTGCTCAACAAAATCAACCAGATAAAGAAAATCTAATGCATCACATTGGTGCATATGCGACTGGTATACATGATATATTTGATAATCCACAAGTAGGTACAAATATAGATTTTAATAGAGAACAATTTGGTGGTTTTACAGATACTGATTCCGGTTTATATAAATTCATTGGTGGTGGAGATAATGAATCTGCTGATGAAATGTATCAAGATGGTGATATAGATTATAATGAATATGCTGAAGGTGGTTTCAAAATGCCTAAAAGATCAGGTAGACAATATGTTCAAGCAGTTAATTCTCCTTACTATACTGCTACAGGTCAAGCAGCAGTTAATCCTAATCTTGCAGGTAGACAAGTAACAAGTGTTGATGTAACTAAAAGAGGATTATTAGGTAGACCAAAAGCATATACTGTAAATTATGGTAATCCAAATGCAACAGCAGCGGGTGCTACACCACAAATTAAAATGCCTACAGAAGATCAAGCAAAAACACTTGATGCTCAATACGCTGCTCAAGACAGAAAAGGTAATAGACAACCTGTTGCAGATATGATGATGAGATCTGGTATTCCTGGTATAAAGCAATTGGGTGCACGTATGACTAGGTCAGGAATGGTACCTGAAATACCTCAAGGTGCACAACCTACAACTCCTGCTGCAACACAAGCAAGTGATATGCCTTATTATCCTCCAATGGATGCACGTGCTCAAAGAAGAGAAAGAAGAGATGATGCACAACTTAATAGATTCTTAGGTAATAAAGATGCAGATGTATTTAATGATCCTAAAGAAGTTGCAAGAATACAACAAAGTAATCCAGGTTATGTACCATTTGGTGATGCTAATAAAGCACAAGCAATAGCTAACCAGGCTTCTTCTTTAAGTAATAAACAAAAAGAATATGGTGGAGATGTTTCTATTCCTGAATTATATAGAGCACAAATAGGTACTGAAGTAGGTTTTGACCCTAATGCTAATAACATGAGTATTAGTAATCTTCAAGGTTATTTTGATAAAGCCCCTACAAAAGATGTAACTGGTAATCAAATTCAAGCTACAGTACCTGAAAGTATGCAGCCAGATAATATTACTATGGATCCTAATCAAGTAAATAACAAACCTTCTACTGAAGCACTAGATAATTACTCACAAGATTTTCAAGTTAAAAAAGATAGAAGTAATTTAGGTGCTAATATTATATTAGGTGAAAATTTAGTAAAAGGTTTTGCAGATCAAGCAAATCAAATTAATGCTAAAAAACAAGAGAATGAGATGATAAATAATTTAAAGCCAGCTGAATCTAATTTTGGTATTAGTAATGAAGATGATAGAGGTGATTATGATCAAGCTGGTAATTTTAGACCTGATGATACTGGATTTAAAGATGTTTCAAGATATGGTGGTGGTGTTTATGCTATGGGTGGTAACACTGAAGATGAAGATGAGGATATTCAATACATGACTCAAGAAGAGATAGACGACTTCCTAGCTAATGGAGGAGAATTAGAATACTTATAATTTTGTATTATGCACTTTAAAGTAAAAATAACTAAGAGATTACCACAAGCAAAATCGGGAGGTTTTACAGGTAACAATTTAAATAAACAAGTAATTAGTTTTGGTGGAGCTGATATGAATGCTGCATCAAGACATCTTGAGAATACAAGATACTTGAAACAAGTTCCAAGAGATGAAGCTAATCTAGAAGCTGAAGGTGGGGAAACCGCATTTGGTGATATCAATGGTGATGGATTCACTGAGCATATGATCATTAGTGGTAAAAGACATCATGAAGGCGGTGTACCATTAAACTTACCTGACGGTACATTTATTTTTAGTGATACTGCAGCAATGAAGATTACTGATTGTAATATTTTAAAAATGTTTGCAAAAGCCTGTGGTAAAAAAGGATATACTCCAGCTGAATTAGCAAAACCATATGATATCAATAAGTATAGAAAAATATTAGAAGATCCTAACTCAGATAAGATAGATAAGAAATCTGCAGAGTTAATGATTAAGAATATTAATCTTAAGTTAGGTGCATTAGCATTAGCACAAGAAGCTAAGAAAGGATTCCCACAAGGTATCCCTGAAGTAGCTCAACCATATATGGAGGCAATGGGTATCAATGAAGAAGATTTGATACCACAAAAACCAGAACCTGAAGCTGAGATGAATGCACAAGCAATGCAGAATCCATATGAAAACCAAGGTATGGGTATGCAATCTCCTGAAGAAGAATCTATGGAGCAAGTTCAAGGTATGCAGAATCCTCAAGAAGAGATGATGGAAGTACCTCCTATGGCTCAATATGGTATAATGACAGGTGATTATAGTTATCCTGGACAACAATTATACAGAAACGGTGGTTCATTAGATAGATACCAAAGTAAAGGTGAAGTAAAATCAAAAGTTTACACTAAAGATAACTTACCTAAAGATGCTGTTGTAAGAGATAGAATTACTACTGATACTAGAGCAGGTGACTATGTTAAACAAGAAGATGGCACATACAAGAAAGTAACAGCAGCAACACTTGGTAAAACTCCTACTGCAGATACAAAGTCTTTAGGTATATCTGTAGAAGAATTTAAAAAACAATCTCCTGAGAATGCTCAACTTATTGAGGATGCTAATGCTATTATTGCAAAAGGAATAAAAGCTGGAGGTATTACTACAGATAAAAATGGTAATATAAAAATTACAGGTAAGTGGGATGGTGATTTTAAAGATAGAGTAAAATTATCAAGAGCTCTTAATGCTACTAATGCTAAAGGTGTATTAGGTACGGATAAATATAAAGTTGTTAGTCAAGGTGCAACAGGTCCTTATTCTAAACTTGATTCAAAAACAGGTAAAATAAAAAATACTGGTTCATTTGTTGCAGGATTTACTCCTGACTTATATGAACAAAGATTCATATATGAGCAAGCTAAAGGTTTAGGTATGTCAGATGATGAGGCATTTGATGAAGTTGACCGTATACAAAAAGATCCTAAATTAAAAGCACAAGCTAGAAGACAATTTGCAGGTACCCTAGGAATCAAAGATGTACCAGAAGATGATAAAGCATTATTATCAGAAGACTTCTATAAAAAGAATTATGCTGATGTTACAAAAGGTATTGAAAATTCATTAGGTGAAGGTGAATATAGACCATCAATGGGTAATGATATATTAGGTGGAATTGAGCATTTTGATGCAGTAGGTGGTAAACCAGAGTTTCAATATGAAAATGAAGCGCAACCTGTTGAAGATACTACTGAAGCAGATGCAGCTGATGTTAATCCAGAGGATGTTCCAGAAGCAGCCTATGCAGGTCAACCAGAAGCATGGAAACAAGATAAATTAAATTTAGCTCTTGCAGCAGGTGATTATTTTAATGTTGATAAAACTTTACCATGGGCAGCAAGATATGAACCACAATTAATGTCTCCTACTTTTTATGATCCTACAAGAGAATTAGCAGCTCAATCTGAACAAGCAAATATTGCTAATACTGCCCTTGCTCAATTTACAGGACCACAAGCAGCTTCTGCAAGATCTGCATCAACACAAGGTCAAGCTGCTAAACAAGCAGCTGATACACTTGGTAGATATAATAATATGAATGTTGGTGTTGCTAATCAGTTTGCAGGTAATAATGCACAAGTAATGAATGAGGCACAAAGATATAATCAAGCACAGAATAAAGGATTATATGATGATGTTGCACGTCTTAATCAACAATTTAAAAATACTAAAAGTGCTTTTAGACATAATCTTGCAGATGCTCAAAATACATTGACAACTAATATGATGAAAACTGATGCAATGAATCAGATGTATCCTCAATATGCAGTAGATCCAAGAAGCGGTGGTAGAATGCGTTTTACTAAAGGTAAAAATTATAAACCTACTGATGAAATGAGTTTAGATGAGTATGCAATGCAACTACAAAATTCTAAGTTAGATCCTGAGTCACAACAAATATTATTAAAAGATCGTATTAAAAGATATAATAGTAGTGGTAGTGGTGATGCAGTTGATCCAGATATGATAGGGAAACTATATGGTAAAAAAGGTGGGACAACTCAAATGGGTTATGTAATGGGTTCTAATGTATTCCCATTTATGTTTACCTAAACTTTCCAGGTTTAGTAAACTTATAAAATTTTAATATATTTACAGTATAGACAAACATTAACATTATGGCAACTTATCTTCAAGGAGTTACAGATTATATACCTCAGTTTCAACCATTTCAACCTGATTTAAACTTTTATGCAAACGCATTGCAGACTAAGCAAAATCAGTATGATACAAACTATAAAGCATTAAACAATGTTTATGGTCAATATTTTTATGCAGATTTAACTCACGGTGATAATCTTAAGAAAAAAGATGAATTAATTAAATCAATTGATTTTAATCTTAAGCGTGTCTCTGGTTTAGACTTATCTCTTGAACAAAATGTTACTCAAGCTCAACAAGTATTTAAACCTTTCTATGAAGATAAAAATCTTATGAAAGATATGGCTTGGACTAAAAATATAAATAGTCAAAAGTCATATGCAGCTGGATTAAAAAATAACAGAGATGAAAAACAAAGAGCACAATATTGGGAAGCTGGTTTAAAAGCACTTGAATATAAAACTGAAGAATTTAAAAATGCTTCTCTTGAGGAGACAATGTCAATTGGAAATGCAAACTATACTCCTTATGTTAATGTAATGGAGAAAGCACAGAAAATTGCTAAAGATGCTGGTCTATCTGTTGAAACTGTTGATTTTAGTCCTGACGGTAAATGGGTTGTTAAAACTAAAAATGGTGAACAACTTATACCTAAACTTTCACATTTATTTGAAGCTACATTAGGATCTGATCCTGGTGTTATTGATGTATATAAAACTCAAGCTTATGTAAATAGAAAAGATTATGCATATTCTAATGCAGCTCAATTTGCTGGAGATAAAAATGCTGCTGAAATGAGTTATCTTTCTGAAAGTTATAAAATGCTTAAAGCTGAGAATGAAGCTAGACAAGCAAGATTAGAAAAAAATGATAAGGTGTATAGTACTAAAGCTGCTGAAGCTGAAAAAGCTGTAGCTTCAAATGAGGCAACACCAGAAACAGCAAGTTATCTAGAACGTCTTAATGAAGCAAAAAATATTAACTCATCTTTACTAAGTTCTACAAGTAGTAATGTTGAATCACTTTCTGAAAAATCAGGGACTCCTTCAACTAGTACAGGATTTGAAAACCCTTATGGTGATATTGAATCATTAAGATGGAAAGTAGATAATGCAATGGCATCAAGATTAATGCAAAAAGATTTAGGTGAAGCTGCAAATGTATTTGCATTTAAAGATGCAAAACAAGATATTAATGCTAACCCGTATGCTGTACAAGCTGAAGCACATAAATATAGAATGCAAGAAGTTGCTTCTGCTAATGCTAGTAGAGAACGTGCAGCAAAAACTGCAAGTCTTGCAAACATGGATAAACACTTAGTTGAATCTGGTGCATATCATTATGATCAGAATCCTGCTAGTGCAACTTATGGTAGAGCTATTATTAGTGAAGATGCAGATCAATATACTGTTGAACAAAAAACAAAAGGAGCAAGTACTGATGTTATAAACTTAAAAGATGCTTCTGCAACATATTCTAATAGATTTATTGATAAAGGTGTTACACCATATTTAACTAATATGTTATCATCACTTGAGTCTCTAAAAGGTAAGTTATCTGCTGATGATATGCAAACTATCTTTGGTGATAAAAATATGACTATTGAGAAGTTTAACCAGCAATTAAAAAATGATCCACATAAATTCATTAAAGGTGAGTTAGGTACAACTAAACTTAAAAAGATTACAACTGGTTTCCAAAAGGTTATTTCTCAAAACTATAACAAAGGTGTTAAAGAGTTTGATGAAGTTGGTAAAAACATGAGTCAGTTTAATACAGGTTTGAATGATTACTATACTTATACTACTAATTTACAAAAGTGGAAAAAAGGTACAATACAAGATGTTAAGAATCATCTTGAAAGAACTCTTGATAAAGACATGAAAAACTATGTTAAGTTCATGTTTGATGAAAATGGTAATCAAGTTTCTGAAGCAGAGTTTATTAAGCGTTCAGGTATTACACCTCCTCACTCAAATCCAAAAGTAGAAGCAGAAAAACAAAGATGGGCTAATATTAGTAATGAAATGTTTACTGTATCACCAGTAACAGGTACTAAAATAAAAGATAGTAAAGTAAAACCTAATAAACCTGAAACACCATATAATGAACTTAAAAAAGCTATTCATGATGCATACCAATCTACTGATATTAAGTTAACACCTCCTCCAGGTATATCAGCAATGGCAGATATGAAAGGAGCTGGTTTAACTACTATTGGTCAACAAGGTATTACTGTATACCCTAATGCTTATAACTCAGTTGGGGCTGCTAACTGGACTGAATTTAAAAAAGATATTAAAAGTCTTGATTTTGATAATGATGTTGATGTAAGATTTTTGGGTCCTGTTGCTTCTGGAGTTAATAGAAATAAAGAAGGTAAACAATTATTAGATGCAATGTTTAATGAAACAGCAAAATATAATAGTACATTTAAAGGATTCAGATTAGCTGCACAACCATTAGCTCAAAATAAAACAAATAAAGGGGCAATGATTATTTATCCTGACGCTGAATGGTTAAAGAAACAAACTTATACTAAAACAGAAAAAGGTGTTAAATCTGCTGGAATTATATCTCAACAACAAGCAGATTATATTTTACAAAATGGTATATCATTAGTATCAGATAATAAAAATTGGACAAATAACTTATTCCAATCTACTTATACTACACCATTAGAAGCTGACGTAAACTTTAATAAAAAAGTTACAATAAAAGATCCTAATGATGGTGATAACATGAATAACATTACATTTGAAAAAGATGATATCATGGGTGGTTATAAATACAATTTTGGTTATAAGTTTTACAATCCAGATACTAAAAGATATGAGCAAGCTTCAGTACCTGGTGCTGGAATTGCTTCAGGTCAAGAGTTAGAACAAAGAAGAAATGATGCCTTTAACTATTGGTCACAGGTAAAAGATATAAATAATGAAAACTTTAGAAGTGTAAAATAATGGAAAACAACAGCTCATTAAACCCATTAGGATTAGAATTTGGTAAAGTAAGTGGTCCTGCAATTAATAGTAAAAGCATGTCTGCTTTTGAAGGTGATGATTTAAAAGATAATAAAATTAACTTTCCTGTTACACCTCCATTAAGTAGTACAAATCCAAATTACATTATACAGGATGCAATAACTGGTCATGCACCTGGAAGACCTGCATCACAAAATCCAAATAAAAAACTTTCAGCAAATGAAATGAAAGATGCAATTGGTAAGAGTTTTCAAATGAATGTTGCTACAACACATGATAAAAACCAATATGCAAAAGTTAATGCATATAATGCTGGTCCATCAGGTAACTCTTTCTATAAAAGATATGCAGCATATGGTCAAAAGAAATTTGATGAAATAGGTTTCTCTCCACTAAGAGATAATGAGGCAATGTATAATGCTCATACTACTATGGGAGATGATTTTTCAAGAATGATGAAGAATTCATTCATGCCATTATTAGGTAGAGGTTTTGTATCTGGACCTAAGAGTTTAGTTAAAATGTTACAAGGTGATTTTAGTGCTGACTTAGAAGATGCAAGAGTATATGAAAATGCAGCAGCTATTGGTCAGTCATCTAAAAAAGGAATGGGTGCATTTTTTAATAATACAGCAATGAGTTTTGCTTATACAGCAGGTATCATTGGTGAAGCTATTCTTGAAGAAGCAGCTGGTGCTTTACTTTCTCCTATTACCGCAGGTGGATCTTTCTTTGCTGCTACTGCTAACAATGCAAGAAAGATTGGAAAAATAGGTGATGCTTTTGATATGGCAACAAAGGGTTATAAAGCTATTAATACTACACTTAAAGAAGCAAACAATATCAATGGTGCTAGAAAAATGTGGAAAGCAGCAGAAAATATTGGTGCAAGTAAGATAGGTAAATTTTTAAATCCCGTTGAAAATACGTTTGATGCAGTAATTGGTATTGGTAAAAATGCTGATAACTTAACAGGATTAGCAAGATTAGCACAGGGTACAAGTAGAACAGCAGGTGGTCTATTTAGAGATGTAAGAAATATTAATATGGCATTATCTGAAGCTAGACTTGAAGCTGGTATGAATGATAATGCAGTATATGATAAATCATATGATGCGTTTTATAAAAAAAATGGTAGAGCACCAAGTGATGATGAACAATATCAATTAACTAAGAATGCAAAAGAATCAGGTATGAACACATTAATGTGGAATACTGCTTTAATCTTTGCATCAAATAAAATTGTAATACCTAATTTATTAAAATCAGGTATATCAAAAAGAGCATTACAATCTAAAGTAGATGATGTATTAAATCTAAAAGGTGGTAAAGTTGTATTTGAAAAAACAGCAGAAGCGGGTAAAAAAATTGCTAAAGGTGAGTTTAACTATGTAGAAAACTCACTTAAAAACTCACTTAAAGGATTTAAAAAAGCACCTGTAAGTGTAACTGCTAAAGTAGCTGGAAGGTATCTTAAAGCCAACTTAATGGAGGGTGTACAAGAAAATTTACAAGAAGTTATATCTACAGCTAATGAAGAATATTATTTAACGGCATATAAAAATAAAGAATTAGGTGCTCATTTATATAATAGAGCACAGAGTTCATTAATGTATGAAAAACTAGGAGATCAATTTTCAGCACAAGGTTTTGAAACATTTGCATCTGGTGCATTAATGGGATTATTTTCTGGAGGTTTAAATGCAGTTAAAGGTGGTTTAGATTATGGATATAACAATATATTCAATAAAGCAAAATATCAAGAATATAAAGACTTAAGAAAAACACATGGTGAAGGTGTTGCTAATAGACTAACAGCTTTATATGCAGACCCAAAAGAATTTTTTAATTCAAGAGTATTTAACTATGGTGTACAAAATAATACTGTTTCAGGTGTTGAAGATGCAAATACTAAAGAAGCTAAAGATGAATTAAGTGATGCATTTGTTTCTCAAGTTCATACAGCATTAGATACCAATACACTTAATTATTTCAAAGACCATATTGCATCTTTTAAAGAAACAAGTCCTGAAGAATTTGAAGAAGCCTTTGGTTTTGAAAAAGGTACAGGTGCAAAAGAGCAAGAAAAAATTGATAAAGTATTAAATAATATTGACTCAATTGAGAAGTCTTATAAATATGCAACTGATAGATTCCCTAATCCAGTAAACTTAGCAGACTTTGATCAGGCATCACCTGATTATACTAAAGCTGCAATATTTCACAGTGCATGGGAGAATGCTAAAAAAAGTTATGTATTCAGTAATCATGCTTTCATGAATACTACAAAAAGAATGAGTGACATAAGTGGTTCTATATTAAATAATCCATCAATGCAAAACATGTCTCAGTTAGACATGGATTTAATTTTTCAACCAAGTAGAATCTACAATGAAACAGTAATGCTTAAAAATGAGATTGCTGGATTAAAAGATGTAAAAGACCCTTCAAATAAACAACAAATACAAGAAAAAGAAGATAGGTTAAATGCTTTAGAAAAATTCTTAGAAGCACATACAAAACATGATGTTTATAATAATAGAACTACAGCTGATGCTGTATTAGAAGCGTATAAAAAAGAAGCAGGTATTGAGGAGTTATCTGATGAGGAAAAAGAATTAATCTTAGATAAAGCTTTTGGTGAAAAAAATGCTGAAAATAAGTATAAAACAGATGCAGAACTTGAAGATGCATATAAGAATTATATAAAGACTGTTAATGGTGTAGATAAAAATTACATATTTGATACTGATGTTGATAAAAGTTTTGAGCAACTATTAGACCATTACAAGTTAGGTAATGAATCTAAAAAACTTGTAACATATATTAATCTATTACATAACCCAGAAGGATTTGTAAACCAAGTTGAGAAAGCTCAGACTTGGATGACTGATATGTATAATAATAGAAAACCGTATTATACTGATATGGTTAATAAACAAATTGCTAATCTTGAAAACAATGAAGCATTAAATGCATTAGCTAATAGAAATATATTTATTGATCTTGATGCATTCCAAGCATACATGAATGATGATATATTGCCTGAAGAGTTTTTTGATGAGACAACTAAACAGGTAATACCAAAAGGTAGTGAAAAATATAATGAGGCAATATCAATTCTTATATTAAATAAGAGAGTTAAATCTGAAGATGTTGAAAAACCTACACTTGATGATGCTTTACAATCTGAAGTAGACAGACTTGATGCACAAGAAGAAGCAGAAATAGATAAACTTGAAAAAGTTGAAACAATTAAAACCATTAAAAAGGTTGTTGCAAAAGATATAAAATTAACAATAGATGATATCTTGAATGATATTGATGAAAGTCAATATGTTGATGCAAAATATGATGGTAAAGATGAAATAATTACAATGTATTTTGGGTTTGATGGATTAAGATTAAATGATTCTAAAGGTGAGTTGCTTGATACTGATACCATTAAGGATAAGTTTTCTGAATATAAAATATATACTAAAAAATTACAAGCAAATCCTGAACAAGTAACAGCTATTAAAGAAAAATATGATGCTCTTAGAGATGAAGCTGCTAATAAACATGCTGATAAAAAAGCTAAAACAAAAGCTGATGTATATTCTAATTATACTCCAGTAGAACAATTACCTAAAGACTTATATAAAGAGTTACAAGAAGTATTTCAACAAACTGAAACAGCTATAAAAGCTGATGAAGATGAAACAAGTGATGAAGAGTTAATGGATTTGTTTAAAGTATTTGTAAAAACTAATCCATTAGCTGAAGAAGTAATCAATGAATATAATGATAAAAGTAAAGATGCAGTTGAGAAAGAAAAACTAGGTGAGATAGATGATTTTGACTTTATTCTAAACAATAAAAAATTAAATACAGCTGCTTATTCAATTGATGATATTAAAATATTCAGAGGACAATTTGAAGAATTAAGAGATGAAGCTGATAGTACAATTACAAAAACAGCTTATCAAGATGTTATTACTAAATTCAATAAGTTGATATCTACAAGAGATATACAAAACTTTACACCAGAGGTACAAGAGATAATTAAAACATTAAAGAATGAGTTATTTGCTAAACAAAGTGGTATAAGTAAACTTGGTGAAGAAGGTTATGCAGTTAAAGGACAAATATTAGCAAGAGTAAGTAATTTTATTGAAAAGTATAAAACTGAAAAATATAGATATACAGGTGCAGATATAGTTAAAGCTGCTTATGATATGACAATAGGTAATGTAGGATTTAATGAAAAGGGTGTAAAGTACCTTATTAATAAGTTAAAAGCTGAATTACACATTGAGTCAGTTGAAAAAAACTATGGTTATACAGATGAAACTGAGGCATTACTTAAAAAACACTTAAAGAATTTATTAGTACAAGATTTAAATAAAGTATTATTTAAAAATAAAGAAGAGTTATTAGAAGATATTCAAGCATTTATAAGTGAAAATACATATGAAGCATCAAGAGATGGTGGTACTTATGTAGATGATGAGTTAAGAAAATTCTTTACAAAAGGTGAAGCACCCGTATTTGATGAGAAAAAAATTACTAGAGAAGCATATGATAATTTATTTGGGCCAACAAGTTTCTTAAAACCTATCAAGCAAAGAATTGATGCTGGTCAATTATATACAGTTGCAACTAATCTTAAAGTATATGATGTAGATTCTAACGTAGCGGGTGAGATGGATTTACTACTTATTGATAAGGAAGGTAAACTACACATCATTGATTTTAAAACAGGTAATGAAACTAAATGGGATGGATTTGTAACACAGACTAAATTCAGTAAAAATAAACTTGAAGCATATACGCTTCAACAATATACTTATGCAAGGTTGTTAAAAAAGATGACAGGTCTTGATGCTGATATTAATATATTCCCAATAGAGACTACATTAGATCAAAACAGTAAAAAAGTATTAACTGCTGGTGCACCTACTAATACAAAACTTAATGGTCCAGGTAAGTGGTACTTCTCACTTGATCCTAATTTTACAGATGCTAAAGCTAAGATTGATAAAGCAATATCTATTGAAGCACCAGTTGTTAAAGTAGCAACAGAATTAAACCCAGTATATAAGAAACAACTTGTAAACTTAGGTTATCCAATTGGTATTATCAATGACTTAACTAAAGAACAAGCAGCTGAACTTACTAAAGATAATGTACCATACAAGGAGTATATTAAACAAACTAGTGGAGCTAAAATGTCATTTGGTAAAGCAACTGCTGAAACAGTTACACCTACAAATGCTAAAGCTGATGAAGACTATTATGAATCACCTTATGGTGCAATAGCAGCAAATTATTTATTTACAGGAGGTAAGGGAGTAATTCTTAGTACTGATTATTTATTACAAGCTTTAACATCAGTTTTTCCTTATTCTGGTAAAGCAATTGATAACATCAGAAACAAATATGCAAATAAACTTAGTCAAATACTTAAAGATGATATTAATACAGATACCTATAATTCTGTAATGCAAGAAATAAGAGATGCAATAAATAATACTTATGGGAATGAAAAAGCAAATGAAATATTTGAAAAAATACTTAAAAACGCAACAGGTTTTACTTTAAGTAGAGAAGGTAATCAAGTAAGTAGTGATGCAGAAAAATTAAATGAAGATGCGGCTTCAGCAACTTCTAGACTATCTCAACCAACACCTACTACAGATGCTAAAGCTGATGTAGAAAATAAGATTAAAGCTTTTGATAAAACTATAGAAAATGAATTTGAAGAAGGGGATTATCTTAAAGTATTAGCACTTGCTGAAAAACAAGTTAAAAATGGAACTATTCTACAAACTCCAGAAAACATTCAGTTACTTACAAACTACCCTAAATTATTTGAAGAACTTATTAAAGCAACAGATGCTAGAAATAAAACAATATCAGAATTTGATAAAGAGAAAGTATTAGCAGGTACACCTAATGAGCTACCTATTTATGGAATTGAAAGCAGTATAAATCCAGCAACAGGAAGATTAGAAATTAAATGGGTAGAAGTTAGAAAAGAAGCCATTACTAATATTCAATTAACTAAAATACAAAATTATGCTGCTAATGAACTTATAAATTATAAAAATAAACTTCAACAAGAACTAGCTGCTTTAGAAACACCTGCTGAAAATAAATCAGTTGTTGAATCAGTATTGGATACTAAAGACATAGATAAAAGAAGAAATAAGGCATACGGTAGCATACAGTTTAATTACTCAACTGATGAAGGTTACTATGGTATATATACTGATGCACAAGGTAAAGAAGAACTTATTGAAAGTTGGAATGAAAAAGCAATTAAAGCAATACTTAAAGAGAAGTATGATGCTGAAGTAGCTGCATTACAACCTCAAACAGGACCAGTTACTAAAGCATCTGAGCTTAATCTACAAAAAGAGGATACAGTAGTTGTTAAAGAAGTAATACCTGAATTTGCAGAAAAAGGTGATACATTAACTGTTTTGAAATCTGATGAAAATTCAGTATCTTTTACAAATAAGGGTAAAGAAAAAACCTTATCTTTACAAGAGTTAAATAAACACACAACAACAATGGATATTCTTAAAACAGAGCAAGCAGAATCAACACCAGAAATACTTGATGCTATTGATAAACAGACTATTAATGAGACAGTTGATGCCTTTAATACCTTTATGGGTGACACAGATGCAATTGCTGCTGCAATAAAAGAAGCAGATGCAAAATCAATGTCTGAAATAGAAGATGACTTACTTAATAATCTTGACTGTTAATAATAAATAATAATACTATGAACATTACTTGTGCACTATCTAGTGGCCAGATAAAAGGCTTATTTCAATACGTTTATAAAACAATGGCTGAATCATTAGCAGAAAATAAAATCTTCAATGCTGATGAAGTTATGAAAAACTTGTTTAATAAAATAGAAAAAACAAAAGATGCAGATATAGCTGCTAAGTTTTTACAGATAGTACCACAAATGATTGGTACAGCATCTTATCAAACAAGTCTAATTAATCTTGAGTTTGACCCAAAGTCTGACCCAAGAAAGCTTGCACAAAAGTTTATGAATTCTGAAACGGGTTTATTAGATGTACTACAATACTTTAGACCTAAAGATATTATCAAAGAGATACAGAATGATGTAAATATAAAGAACAATAGTATTAACAGTCCTAAGTTTACTGAGGATGCTGATGTACCAGTATCTCCAAGATATAAAGCATCAAGTGCATTTACAACTACAATGCAACAGTTTATTACTAGAGATCCAAATAATAACTTAACTATTGAAGAAATAGATCCTAATAAGGTAAGAATATATAATACATTAGAAAAACTTAAAAAAGCATTTAATTCAAAAGATAATAGTGTACTAAATCCAACATATCAAGGTAGACTATTAAAACTTAAAGGTGTAAGATTAGATAGTGTTGCAGCTAGTTTAGATAAAACTACAGCTGCTTTATTAGCTAAAGCTAATTCAATTGAGTTTAATAAAACAGGTAAAAACTTTCTTAAAGATGCAATTATATTAATGGTGACTGATGAGTTTGGTACTCCAATAAACTTTAGTGAAGAAGGTGATATTGATTCTAATGGTAAACCTGTATATCAATTTTTAAGAAATGTTACTGTTGATGAAGAAACAGGTGACTATACTATAAAAGATATTTATGGTAAAGAAGAAAGAATACAATCTGTAGAAGATCAGATTACTAATTATGGATCTAGTATATATGGTACAAAGTCTCTTAATGAATTCAAACAAGTTTTAGAAGCAGAAGGTGAAAGCTATGATGATTTGTATAATGATTTAAAACAACAGCAACAAGCTGACTTTAAAGCTCTTCTAGATGTACATAAAGAAATACTAAAAGAAAAAGAAAAGCTATTTGATATAATGGATGTTAGTGCTGGTATACCACTTGATTTTACAGGTGGTAATATGCCTTTAAATGATTTTTTAAAATTATCAGATAACTTAAATACCAATTATAAATTTACTACACTAAGAACAGAAAGAGATGATATAAAAGCTGGTAATACTGTTATATCTATTAATGGATATGAAATACCAGTTGATAGAAAAAATATGTCTGCGGACTTAATAAATAAAATTGCAGCTGCATTAGTTAGTAGTAAAATGGATGGTATGGAAAAGTATGCCTTTTATGATCAGTTTTCTCATAATAATATAAACTTTAAGGATAAAAAGTTATTTGTAGTTTATAAGCCTGAGTCTGGTTTAGAGGTAAGCTATAAAGAAGATGCAAAAAATCCTAAAAGAGAAATAGTTGATTTAACTAATAAAGAAATAGCAAAAGCAATTATTATAAAAGCATTAGGTACTGAAAGAGGTACAGCTAGTAAACCATATTCTGCTAATATGAAAATTAATGCTGACTTATTAGAGACACCTACTCAGTTTTTTGATTATGATTTAAATGATGATGCACCTGTTCCGGCTAATTACAGAGACTTTTTAAGTAAAGTAAATCCTACTGTTAAATTTAAAAATAATGAACCAGGTGTATATAACTCATACTTTGCATTTAGAGTTAATGATAACTTAAGTAAAGAGTTAAAGAAGGCTAAAGAAAAAGTTCAAGAGAAAACATATACTAATACAGATTCCAATATAAGAAAAGCTAAAGATGCTTTATTACTTAAACTTACAGAGAATGAAAAGATATCTGGTACTGTAACAGGTAGTGTAACAAAAACTACATTTATAATCCAAGTTGATGGTAAGTCTGTTCAAGGTAGATTTGAAGAGGGTTTGTCAATTACATCAGTACCAACAAATAAAATTGTAAGATTTTCTGTAGGTGAAGCAATAGAAGATGGTAAAAGAATAACAGATGTTATATCTATCTATGCAGGAGATAAAAAAATTGGTCAAGTAAGTGAAACTGATTATAAAGCTGGAGAAAAGCCAAGAACTTATGAGGATGCTAAAATAGCTGATGAAAAAGTAATTAATCCAGCTGGTGTACCACAACCATCTGATAAAAAAGGTAAGAGAAGTGGAATTAGTAAATTATGGGATAGGTCAAGTAAGTTACCAAATGATGTAACTCAAGAAGAAGTTGATGCTGCTCAAGAGTGGTGGGAGAATTCTCCGTTGTCTAAGTTTATTGAACTTGAGCACATGGCTAACATTGTTAACTCTGATGTTTATGCAAGATTTATTATAGCTGGTAAAAGATTAGAAGATACTAAAATACAATTAGATACTGCTACTGGTGGTTCTGCTGTAGATTTATATCATGAAGCTTGGCATGCATTCTCTCAATTATACTTAACTAAAAGACAAAAGACTAAGTTATATGCTGAAACTAGAAAAAGATTAAATAATAATAATCTTACTACACTTGAGGTAGAAGAAATAATAGCTGAGGATTTTAGAACTTATGCTAAAGATCCTAAACCAACAGGAGATGCACCAGTAAGAAATACTATCTTCAGACAAATCTGGAACTTTATTAAAAAGTTATTTGGACAAAGAACTACTAAAGATGAGTTATTTGAAAAACTATTCTTTGCAAGTAAAAATCCTAAGCTTTTAAACAAGTATGCACCACTTGTTGATAATGCAATGTTTGACATACTTAATAGAGATAGAGGTATCTTAAATGTTGAAACAAAAGAACTTGAATTAAGCTTTCAAGACTCAATGACTGTATCAAGTCAAATTGATTCTGCTTTATCAGAATTAATTGATGAAATATATACAGATAGAGTAGAGAGAGAAAAAGAAGGAGAAGTAGGTAAAAACAATGTACCAATTAAAGCTACTAGAAATGGTACTATATCTTTATTAACAAATGATAAAGATAAAGCTATTGCTTATCAAGCTATATATGAAAGATTTGAAGACAATCTTGCATATTTTCAAGATCAACTTGATACTGTAGATGAAGATGACTATAACAAAGTTACTCTTCTTACAGATAAAGTAAGAATTTTAAAAGCTGCATTGGAAAACTGGGGTGACTCAAACAGCGGTGTAGTTAAATTTCATATTGATAATAGTACATTTGATTTAATCAAGCAAAAATATATTGAGATAGAAGCTGAGGATGAGTTATCTGAAGATGATGATAATAGTGCACCAGAAACAGCAGAAGAGTCAGAAAAATTTGCAGATAAAAAAGTAGGTGATAAGTCTTTATTACAATTAGCTGAGAAAGAAACTCTTTATATCATAAAAAGTCTATTTAAAATAGCTGATGGTAAACAGGTAATGGGTAAACTTGGTTTTCCTGAGCTTGCTGATTTTAGTAGAACATGGAATATTGTTACTAAAGTTATTGGTGGTGAGAAAGATCCAGTTAAAATGTATGAAAAACTTATTGCAGGTACTAAGAGTTTTCCTGAGTTAAAACAATTAATTGAAAATAAGATACCTGACCCAAGAGAAATACATAACATTGAGGAGTTTAATATTAAAGCTGCTTTCTGGCAAGACTTTAAAAAGACTAAACTTAAATATCTTCAATTAACTGTAGATAACCCAGATGGTACTGAATATAAATCTGAGGTTACTGAAGCATCAATTGAGTTTACAAATGTTATAAATAAGTTTAAAAGTGAATTTAAAGCATCACCAAAAAGTACTTATATCAATAAAGGTGATGATAACAAATCTATATTAAATCTAGACAAGGTAATTGCTGATTTTGATGATAAGAGTTTTGATAGTAGAAAATCAATCCAATTTGCAAGAGCAATTGGAATTAACCTACAAGATTTATCTGCATTAAAAACAGAACTAGATAATAATAAAGATGATTATGGGATTCAATATTTATTTAATGTAACTAAAGCTATACATAAAATAAGTAAAGACCCTAATGCAAGTACTATACATAAGAATTTTATTAAAAAGTTTTTATCAGATCCAATTGGAGCTTTATATGGTGAAATACCAAAAGGTATCTATAAAGATGTTACATCTGAAAAGAATATAATTCAAAAATTAGCAAAACTACAGAGTGCATTTGGTACTAACTATTCTAGTTTCAGTGTATTAAACCCTGAAAAGAATCTTGTTAATGAGTTTATAGAAGACAATACTGTAAGTATGATTGTTGACGCAATCAATAATGTTTCTACTGGTAATGCTTTATGGACAAGTGATGAATACCAATACATGAGTTACCTTAATCCAGAGATAAATGGATTTACATTACAGTCTCAAATATTAAAAAGTATATTTGAATACAGTAATAATACTTTAAATGAAAGAAAAGGTGATGCTAAGATTGAATTAGCAATGGTTGCAGGTTCACAAATTGTGGATGAAAAAGGTGCAAATACAACTTCTCTTGATGTACAAAGTAAATACATACAAGAATTAAATATGATGCTAAAAGGTGGTATCGTAGAATTCATGAGGCATGCATCTAAGTCTTCATCATTTGGTATGAGATTAGCAAATAGTGTATCAGGTGGTCTTGGTAAAGCCGATACTAATAGTAGATTGTATGTAGATATTGATATGTTTGGACCTAATGGTAACGCAGATCAGTATGCTGTTAATAATATATTCATAGGATATATACAGGCTGAGTTAACTAGAATACAAAAGTTTAAAGGCAATAAAGAATTATTTAAACAGTATAATGGTTACAATAGAAATGTAGGGACTAAAGAAAATCCTATTTATGCTGGTGAACAATTTACAGCTTTTGATAATGTATTAAAAGACTTTACTACTACAATAAATGGTGAAGAAAAAACTATAGATCTTAAACAATATCTAATTGATAATGTAAAAGATGGTGATCTTAAGAACTATTTAAAATCTAATCCAGAGATTAAAAAAGCTATTACTGAACAAGTAACAAAATATTTTAATGGTCAAACAGATAAAAACTATAAACAATTCTCTGAGTCTCCATTCTATGACCCAGCTTTAATGAATAAGCTTAATGTGTTTACAACTTTAGAAGAAGAAGATAAACATAAGTTACTTGTTAAAGCATATACAATGAATGCTTGGATACATAACTTTGAAACAGCAAGTTTAGTATATGGTGATATAGTACAATATAATCATGCTAAACAAGAGTTACATAAGAGAAACACGGGTTCTACATCTGGTGGAAGAGGTTTCATGGATGATATTTATACTCAACAGTTTTTAAATAGTGATCTTATTAAGAAATCATCTTATGCATTCAAGCTTGCTAATAAAGCAGGATATGGAGCTGATTACAATACTTTCAATTATAGCAATAAATACAACACTGCAATCATGCAGGATGTAAGTAGAGACTCAGTATATGTTAGACACATTGAGAAAGCATTAAGAGATGACTATACTAAAAGAGGTGTATCAAAAGCAGAAATAGAAAAAAGAATTGCTAAAGAGATTGATAAGTATAAAGAAATGGAAGAAGGTGATGGTCAAGGTTTTATAGCTATTGATGCATACCGTAATTTAAGATTAGCAGAAAAAAGTTGGAGTGCTGATCAAGAAAAACTATTCCAGGATATTATTAATGAAAAAGAAATCAAAGCAGAAGACGTAGTAAGATTCTTTCCT
>Ga0208481_1000028_pt1 | contig 41014 bp, 39 predicted proteins | sample LakMenEpi02Jun10_FD_150662 | JGI IMG/M metagenome (GOLD analysis project Ga0208481, IMG submission 150662) | Freshwater microbial communities from Lake Mendota, WI - 02JUN2010 deep hole epilimnion (SPAdes) | ecosystem: Environmental > Aquatic > Freshwater > Lake > Epilimnion/Euphotic zone ... | reverse complement strand
GAGAGACACACATGGGAATTATTTTTCGGCGCACAATCAACCTGGGATTCTTTCGAATCAACTTCAGCAAGAGTGGAATCGGTTGGGGGGTTTCACCCATTCCCGGCTTCATCTCTTGGACGCGCACTGTGCATAGAAAGAGATATTGGACGTTCCGCATTCCGGGTACGGGAATTTCCTATCGAACAAAAATGAAGGGCCGCAGCAAATAGGCCACCCCTATTTCACAGCGGAAAAAACCATCCACAACAAAGCGAAGAAAATCAGCACATAGGCAAAAAGGTCTGATGTTGGAACTTTCAATGAAGAGATGCTCATCTCTTTATTGAGCTTCACAACTCGCTCACGAGATGCAGTCACAATTCCCACTATTCCCAGCACTCCAACTGCAATTGCGGAGAGAGACGTCGCATAGAGGCTCGCCTCTATTTTCACAGATGCCCATCCTTCAACAGATGAAGGCAAGAGCCACGCCAACGCACGGCCACCAATCCACACCAACAATGTGTAGCCTGCCACAACTACTGCTAAAAGGATTGCTAGAGCACCAGCAATTCTCATCACAAATGGGCGACGGAGTACTGCACTCGTCAGCCACAAACCAATGGCAAGCCACAACACCATGACAACTAATCCGCTGCCATATAAAGAATCTCCTGGCACTTCAGCATGCCATTGGGCATCTGGATTCCCGAGAACAAGCCACCCTTGATGAATTGTTCCCGTAATCACCAACATTGGAATTAATGACGCCAGTTGAATAACCGGAAACTCAAAAGATGGAGAGTACTGAGCGATGGGTTCCAATTGTCGCACACACAAAAACGCAAGAATCAAGCTGAAAACAACAGAGACCACAACGCCATAACCCTGTCCGACTTGCGCTTTGCTTAGGTCAATTCCTGCGACTTCAATCGCTGGAATAAACGAGCTCACTATTCCGAGCAACATCCCTGAAATTGCTGCCATCCAGCCGAGTGCGGCAACAGCAAGACTCATCACAATCATCCCCGTGACACGTCTCCAAATCATGATGACGGCGCCAATACCGACAAGGAAAAAGACAGTCACAAGAATCCCGATACCGCCAGGAACACTTGTCAAGTTGTATGAGTTACGACTGTCACCAAGAGGACGAATCACAATCCAAGGCATCGTTGCACCGATGAATACCATGAAGGCCAATGTGATCGGCAACAGCATGCGAGGTTGCCCTTCAGATGTCTGAACAATGGATGTTGAGACCGCACCTTCTGAAGCCCAGTCGTTAAATGGATCACTCATGCGAATGGATCTCCTCCATTCACCTCCGCACTTATCTGTCTCTTCTCTCGAGGCATCGATAAACCACCTCTCTGATTCAAAGTTCCGAGTATCAACACTGCAACAAGACCGAGCGGGCCGAGTGTCGCACCAACAATGGCAGTCGTTCCCATGGGTAAATCAAAAAAAGCACCTACCAACCAACAAATACAAAGCCAACCGAGCACCCAGATGAGAGTGAATCCCAATATTGCTATATAGGAAAAAACTCCTTTCAACATTTACGCAACAACCGGTCCACCACTTGGCATCGGTGGTTCATCGTCTGAGTCTGGCTCATCATCAAAGCCACGAAGCACATCAAAGGGATGTAGAGGCCCAGAGAATTCCACCCGCCACGCAGCAGCAGTTAGTTCCACCCCGGGTTGAACCTGAATTTGCCCAATATCGGCATTCATAGATCCGTACGGCGGAAGGGTTTCCTCTGGGAAGAAGGACCGGCGGGCCGCATAACTATTACTGATTAAGTCCGGAGGGAATGGAACTTTCTCTTCCGACTCAATAGATAGCCCAGACAAGAAGTTGTTAACAGTTTGTCCACTTAACGCAGAGCCTAGGCCAGTCACTTCAACCTCTGCTAGAAGTTCTCTCAATGAAGTTCGCCTTAAATCCTCGGCGACTTGTTCTGCTTTCCGTGCAACCAGTTTCTTTTGAAGTACCCCACTCATTAGACGTACACGAAGGTCTGTTCGCGGATAGTAAACATCTTCATCAGTTAATGGTTTTTTGCCAACAATGCTTCTCGACGACGCATTATCCGCCTCTGGGAGAATATTGTCAGCGGGAGTTGTGATTCGAGCATTTTCATAATCTGCCTTCCACTCTTCACGCATAATGTCAAAAATCTCCGTTAGCCACCCAGCGTGGACAGTCTGCCTGCGCGCATTCAGGAACAACTGCATCTTTTGCTTGTCATCAGGTCGCGACGTCCCCAAAACCATTGCTGGAGGTCGTTGAACTTCACTAATGCCGATTTGTGAGGTTTGAAATCCAATTTCACGACCAAATGGAACATGCACCAATTGACGAATAATCAACTGCCAATCGTCGAACTGATCTTGGATTGAACCAAGTCGAACAATTTCTGCAATTTCGTGACGAGCCTTCAAATAAGCCATCTCTACATCGCTCAACATGTCCATTCTGCGGAATTGAGCTCGCACGAGTTCTCGAGCAAGAACAAATATCTTTACTATCAGCCCAGCGAAGTAGGTAGCGCTCAATCCAACAAAAAGGAGCAATGGAAGCGGCGTCAAAATGACACTGGCAACGCTCGCTGCAATTAGAAGGACAAAGAACAAAAGTCCACGTCTTGTCCATCTACCAAACTTGATTTGAGCTTCGCTTGCCTTTTGCTCTATCTCGGGTTGACTATTGAGAAATTGAACTAGACGAGCAAGTGATGCTCTCGAGTTGACAAGTCCAGAAATAATTGAATTTCCAACTCTCCACAGAAGAGATCCACTACGACGGCCCAACCATTCGGCCCACCTAGTTTCAAGTTCCAAGAGTTTTTTCTTTATCAAGTCTGCTTCATTAGGAACAGCCAAAACTTTGCGGGCACAAATATGTCCCACATGAACTAGTTTCTGCGTTGGCTCATGCAGATAGAGAACACCATGGTCAAATGCCGTGCCGCAGTGATCACAAGTCTTGTTCAATTTCCAATAACCATCAGCAGCTCCATACGAAGAGAACGCTGAGTCATAAATATTCTGAACACTCAGATATTCAGAAATAGCATCTGCTCGGTCACCTTGATAAAACGAACAAAGTGCTACGTACTCTTCCGGGCGGAAATCAGGATGACTTGGCTTATGTCGACCTTGAGTTGAGACCGGTGCGGCGTCCTGTTCAACACTCCCTAAATCTGGAGTCTTCTCTGCATCATTGCTATCCAACGAAGTAGAAATATCTTCATCAGATTTGTCATTCTCTGCGGTAGGCGTTTCCGGCAGCTTCTCAACAGTGGAATTAATGGGGGGAACTAGCCCATTCTTTTTTGCATTCTTTACTGCCTTTTTAGCAGCCTTTTTTTCAAGTCGGCGCTGCTTTCGACTTTTCTTCACTGCAACTTTTGGTACATCTGTGGTTGCATCAGCCTTGGTTTTACTCGTTGAAGCTTTCTTCTCGTCTTTCGCTTCAATGTCACGCCTTAGTGCAGTTAATCGAGTTTGAAGTGCATGTGCGCTCTCCACATCCATTGGTGAGATAACAGTGTTTGCATCCTTCAGACCCAATAAGTTTTTCTCAAATTCTGTCACCACAAAATCAGAGTCATCCGGACTCGGCCCAATCGCGGCAGGATCGGTGAAAACAAGTCTGTTTGGACCAGATGTAGGTACTTGGACTGAAGATGGAAAACGGCCTCCGTCAACAGAGCTGAGCGCCACTTGCTGTAGAACTTGCCAAGGGGCAGGGTCGCCAATTGGATCAACATCTACGCCAATATCCAAAAACTTGATGGCACCGAGGACTTCATCCAATTCAAGAACATCTGAATTAGGATCGAATTTGAGAAGAATTGAGGAATCTCGTCCGAATGTTACTTTCGTGACCCAGTCTTCCATCTCACTCTTTATCTTGCTGACAAGTGCATAAGGAATACCTTTTAATGCACCCACAAATTCTTTGAAGAAGAGCTTGATTCCGTCAATAATTCCATGAGGTTTTCGTCCTGTCCCCTTTGGAGCAGACCAATTTCTATTTCTAAAGCCACCAGTCTCGGTAAGTGAATTCAAAACCGAATCAGGAACAATCGTCCCTGGTGGAACTGCCCTTGCATTGGCCACATCAGGGGGAATTGACCATGGCCCTGATGCAGGAAAAGCACCGGCGAGAATTTCATCAGTTAGGCGCCCCGCACTCACTACGCGAATGTATGCGCGACCTACTCGAAGTGGGCGACCACTACCTAGAGACGGATCGACCAATTCGCTAATCAAAGGACGGTTCTGCCATATAAAACCACCTGCCGAAGCCAAACCCAGCAATAGGACTAGCAGAGGTTTTTGCTCATCCCAGATTGGTTGAGCGGCTACCTTGTCATCGATTCGAACAACTGGTTCCTGAAGAACATGCAATCGCCAAGTTGGGTCAAAAGCTGCTTTTCTTAATCCTTGAGTGGCAGCCACCGAAACAGTCATGCAATTGAAATCAAGAGCGCGATGCTCGTCAAATGCTTCTTCAATCAGACGGAGAAGCTTTGTCTCATTCTCAAAACGATCAGGTGACTGACCATCCAATTCGCTCTGTCTTACTGCAACAACTGATACATGATCCCAGATTCGAGATACAAGAAGCTCGAATAAATCAATATCGTTAATGCGCCCTTCATCATGGACACGAACCATTGGTCTTGACTGATTTTTGTGTGCGACGTCACACCAAGCAACAGAATCCAGAAGGCCAGCGCCAGACCACTCCTCGAGAATGTTGCGACATTCCAGTTCTTTTGAATCAAATTCTCCAAGGAGAATGACCAATCGCTTGCTCATGCAACAGTCTTCTTCTGCTGCGTTGCTTTGCGGACGGCTTCACGGACTTCAATGTACGCAGTCTTCATATCCCGAAGTAATTCTCTAGTCAAGGTATCGACAGGCTCCACTGTTCCAGTCTGATTCCTCCAACTTTGAGCATCAGGCTTAGTTCTCTCAAGATCTTCGAATCGATCAATATTTCCTTGCAAGTACTCAATGACGGCGGCAGCTCGTGTTGCAATATCAAATCCACTTACAGCTTCAGCGCGATTGCTATCTACAACTCGAACTCCGTCATAATCACCGTTTTCAAGGAAATGCTTTAGAACCCCACCGACACTGAACTCGCCCACAACTGATGCACCTGTTCCATATTCAATAAGTGAACCATAAGCTTCAAATGCTTTTTCGCCCTTAGTCGAGGCTTCTGCAAAAGTTAGAACCATTGCCTCAAGAAGAGCTGGAAGCAAGTTGTTGCCATCTGCAGGAGTGAGCAACCACTTTGGGAACAATTTGTCTCCATCGCGGTCAGCAATCACATTCTGGCTTCTCGTCTCAAGAGACATAACTCCTAATGCGCGTGCAACGGCGAATCCACGAATTGCAGCTACTCGCAAGGTGTCTGGCAATGGAACAAAATTCTCCAAGATTCGTGCGCGACGCCACTGCCAGAATGCACCTTGCAGTAAACCTTCATTAAAGTTGTTAAGGGCACTCGCAAAAGGTTGGGTGAACGACATAAGGACACTAGGGCTCACTGGATACTCAAGGAAATTCGAGATCAAAACCGATTCTGCTTCAGCCGCTGTGAATGCCCAATCAACAGACTCAGCGGTACTCAGGAAACCTTGGATGATTTCTTCAGTGACTTCTCGTGCAGGATGGCCTACTCCGAATGGGAAGCCCTGAATATTCAATGAATATGAGAGCTTGTTCGGATGCACAATTGCATTCATTGCTTGGTTAATCTCCACAAGGGGTCGAGATTGCTTCAGCGCTAGCTGCAATTGGGTCCTGAACGCTGTCAGCCGCTGGTGATGGTCCGCAACTGGAGCTTTCGTTAGAGGATCCGTTGTGTCCAAATAGGTTCCAAGGCCTTCGGCGAGCACCCTGCTCAAATCGGTCGCAGGCCGTGTTAGCCAAGCATCAATTCTTTCACCAAGGCCTTCAATCGAATCATCAACCTTGATCGAGACAACATGACCGGCTTCCCATTCAGGTTCAGAACCATGACCTTCGCCCCAAATCAATGGGTTAACAGCCTGGCCAGTGCCTGTTCCTCCAAAACCGCCACGAATAATCAAGGTACGTGCTGCTTCAACTGGATCAATCGGAAGACCTTGGCGATTACCAAGTGAGCGGTTGATCAGTTCCTTCGCACGTTGTGGCCAGGTGGAATAGTCCTCAAGATAAAACTCAACTGGGCTAGGGGCAAATGAAGCAGGAACTTCATTTGTGTTTCTTGGCCAAGTCGCGATAATCGGAGCCTTACCATCCTGCGGTGTCATCATCGCATTTATGCGACCGTTGGCCTGACGAAGTCCACCTTCAATGCTCGCAAGCATTGAAGAAGCAGCTGACTCAAGTGTTGCTGCCAATTTCTCACGGACTCCAGCCGACCATTCCCAGACAATCGACTTTGAAATGTCGTTTACCGTCTCTTGAACCGGACCGGAAGAGAGGCTAATTGATCCTTTCTGATTAGCCAGGTGCGTTCTAGCCTTGGCTTCAGCATTTGCCGCGTCAGTCCGGTCGTTCTTGGCCTTCTCTCGCAATTCAGATGCAGTTTTCATGGCTTCTGCGCGAGCAATCTCAATCAGGGACAGGACGACTGGAATACTCAGACTTGCTGAAAACTCAGTAGTTGTGCGGAGCACACTTCGATAAACCTCAGATGACCATTTTTGAAGACGATCATTTACTTCGGCATCAGCTTTCTGCTTGCTTGAGACCTTGCTTTGTTGAGCCTGGGCGATAATCGTATTGAGCCAAATCTGTCCCGTTTGTTGTTGGGCCGCCTGGAAAGGAGCCTTAATCAAGTTCGAAACCTCGCCAAGCTGGGCCTTCATCACATTGTTCGACACAAAAGCATCACCAATTTGCTGAAGTGTTAAGCCGCAGTCAACCATGAACTTGTCTGAATTTCTTCTAGCCAATTCAGCAACTTTTGCAGGCATCGCCATGGACTTGGCCTCGGTCTCTCCGAAATTGGCAACAGCAGCTGCCTCAAATCCAACGACAAGATGTTCAATAACTGAGCGATGCAGAAGCTTCTGCATATAGTCACGAAAGCGATCACGACCAATCGAAATTGTTGAACTTCCAAACGATGATGCAACACCCTTCATTGAAGAGTCGTGGTTTTTAAATCCATATCCTCCTGCATTTGCAGGAGCAGCCATTGCCCAGTTGACCGTAATGAAGTTATGAAAACTTTGTTGTACTTGTGACGACGTCGTCACTGCGGCCAATGCTTCACCTACGGCACGGTACACGTTCTTAGAATCTGCAAGATCGAGACCATCAATATTTCTTCGTCCAATAACGAAAACGCTGTGAGGTCCACGAGTATTCACTGCAACATTCGCTGGGATGAGAGCACTATCTGTTGCTTCATCGTCCCAGTAGGCCGAAAGCATCTCAGACATAAATGCTGCTGAGTTTGCAGTCATCATGTCGGTTTGTACAGAGCCAAAGATGTCAGGTGTGAATGCGACCATCACAGGGAACGCGCCATCAATATGGCTGCGGCGAACAAGGTCAACTACATCCAACATAATTCCAGCACCCGTACCACCTGCCATAGAGCCGACAACGAGCACCATCGGAGCAGGCGTCGGCGTTCCCGGCGGAACATCCACACCCAATCGTTTTGAGATCTCCACGAGTTCTGGACCACCTGCAGCGCACTGTCCAAAGGCGTGAACAATTCGATCACGAACATTGTCTTGGAGCGCGAGAACACCAGCTGAACGACCTACTGCCCTCAACTGAGCTGCGCCATCCTTCAGCGGCACATTGACTTGTCTAGGATTTGGACGCCATCCAATGAGATCATTGAATGCTTCAGGCTGTTGTCCCCTGAGACCGAATTTTGCTTCCAAGGCTGCATTGAGGTCTTGGTAGTTGTTGAATTGCAATGAAACACTGACATAGTCATTGTTTGGAAGAAATGGGATTGACGCATCTTCCTGATCAGTCAACGTATCAATACCGATAAATTGCCAAGCACGAGGGACCCCATCTTCCCATCCCGCGTGAATTAAACGACGGCGCACTGCATCACGGACATAACGGACAGCTTTCTGTCCTGATCCGCCACATCCGATCATAATGATTGGCCTAAGCATGTCTATCTCCCTTTATTTTTATTTGAACTTATGCGAATGGATCGTCTGAAGGAACAGCAAATGGTGGGACACCGCCACCATCGTCTGAGTCCTTTCTCTTTTTCTTTCGACTACGAGAACTCTTCGTAGATTCTTTCTCGGCCAAAGTTGGTGAATTGAAAACTGAAACCCCAGACCCAAAGACGTCATCATCATTAGACGCAACAAAAACATCACCACCATCAATGAGGACTTCCGGTTCCACTTCTACCTTGGAGTTCAAGTTGTCAATTAGCAAGGCCAGATATTGACCAAGATTGCTTGATGCGATGGTGAATTCAAGTTCTCCCATCTGATCATCACGTGATTTCTTTTCGTAAGGCTCCAAAAATGCAATCAACTCAGCCGTTATTGAAGTGGAACCTTCTACCAGGGATTGTGCCTCGGACAAATCAACGCCAAGAATCCATTGCCCTCTCAATGCGAGGTCAACAAGGCCCACTGCAGTTGTCTCATTCTTTGAAGTAATCAAGCCCCCACTGCCAATTACGTGTCGACCATCCCGAGAAACCTGTCCATTCGGCGAGGACGTTGAATGAAGAAAAGTACGTGTTGGGGAGCACTTGAAGGAGTACCCAAAAGCATCAAAACCGAGAGTGGATTCAACATTGTCAAAAGTGAAACTTTCGTCACTCACCGGTATCTCTAAACGATTCACTATCGAAATCTGACCACTTGTATCCACCGTTACATCAAGCCGAACTCGGCGTGCCGTCGGGCTCAAGGGGGCATACCTTGAAATCAACCATGCAAAGAAGAACCTTTGTGCACCTTGGATCACAAGGAACGCCAATATTAATAGCAATGCTGTTTTGATTCCACGCGATGTGTCGTTAGGCAACAGAGTCTCTAAATCAAGTGGAATCTCACCGATTTGAGTTTCAGAGGAGTCCTTGACGGAACTCGTAATCTTTACCACCGCAGGATGCGATCCATTTGACTCTCTAGACGGCTTCAGCTCAAGAGTGCACGTAGTCTCAACAGCTTTCTTAACCTCACACTTTTGTCCCGATATGAACTTCAGTCCGATGTCGCTCCTAAGTTCGTCATCAAAAGTAACGACGGAGTCGCTTGCACTGGCACCTTTGAATTTAAACCCAACAGTTTTCTTGTTGGTTCCCTTAAAGATGGGATGTCCCGTCGCATCAACTCCCTCGATGCTCCTATCAAGTCCCAGATATTCAGGGAACCCAGATCCATTCGTGATTCGCAACTTAGATGGAAACTCACCAAAATCAATTGGCATGTTTCTTCCTGTTTTAGGGTCTGTGATTCCTTCAACTGAACCTAATGGGGTCACAATGAGCTCAACCTCTAAGGCATCTTTAAGTTGAGGGTTGTTCCTCAATACCCTTTGAAGTTCCTCAGCCGGGATCACAAGTGCTCCCGCTTCAGAATAACTCTGCAACTCAACGAGACCGTCTCGTGTTTTGAATTCAAGTCGCGCGCCCTCAAGCACTGCGCCACCAGTCTTAGCAGTTACGCCCACTCGAAGTAACTCTGTTTCAAAGCGATCAATCGATTTTGCAGTACCGCGGGTTCCGTCTGGTTTCACCGATGTGAGATTGACGGTTGCTTCACCAACAAATCGGACGAGCGCCCGTGCTTGAGCATGGTTCTCTCCCCTGAACTTCAGCGTCCAGCGCCCATTAATCAAGCCGTCCTGTTTCCTGCTGACTCGGACATAGGCACCATTATCAGACAGAAGAGTTTGTTCAATATTGGGATCACTAACTTTTGCAAAAAGCTTTGTCTCTCCGAGTTGATCAGAATAAAGAGTCGCAACTACGTCTTGATCATTTCGATCCACGAATAACGTGAATCGTGAGACTTCACTACCCACAACGAAACTAATCTGCGAGCACTCTTCCTCAACTTCGTTCTCATCTGTACAAGGCTGCGTGTTAGGAGTTCCTACATCTGGCTCAACCAAAGACACCAAAGTTTCAACAAGATCGCCAGCACCGGATGCCACTGCGAATCGACCCTCTGGCTTCACAACTCCACAGGAATTCAAGGTTTCGTTCTTTAACTTGATATCGCCATTGCCTTGTGAGACCAATTTCATTAAGCCAAGAGCTCTCTCGTTCTCGTTGAGCCCAGCAGCGACCGTATACACACCTTGAAGACGCAGCCTGTCGGCAAAACCATTTTCGCCACAAATAGCTTTTTTGACTTGAGATTCTTCTGCAGAGCTCATCACCTTGCCAGAATCATTGTCATCATGCTGTCCGTCGCTGAACCAAATCAATAAGCGACAGGTGACCCCATTTTCGGATTCCTTCTCGGAGAAGGTTTTCAAGGCACCTTCTAACGCAAGGTGATATCGCGTGTACTGAGAAGTTTCTCTCTTCGATTGCTTATCAATCTCTTCTAGAAAATCAGTTGAAGACGAAGACGTTAAGTCCATCCATTTTTGGTGTGGCACATATCCATTTCCAAAGCCTGATAATGCAACAGATACTTCCGTGCGACGCTTCGGATCAATGTCGTTTACTTTGTCGAGCAACACCTGAGTGACGGCCTTGAGCGCTGTCACTCTGTCATCATTCATGTCGGTGCCAGGCAAAATTTTGCCATTCTGACCTTTGGCTCGAATCAAACTGACCGACTCATCGACAACCATGAGTGCTTCAAGTCTGTGATGCTTCGCAATGCAACTGGTGATCGAAGGCTGTGGCTCTGATTCAGGAACCAAGGAGAGCGCATTGGCTGAGAAAACCCCAGTTGTCGCAACTAGGAAAAAGGCGATTCCAAGTGAGAATAATTTTGTCCTCATCAGATGATTCCCTTGCCCTGCCAAGCATCGATGGCTAGATACGCAATGTTTCCTGCAGCAGCTGCGAGTGCAAAATAACGTATTGCCTTGAGGCTCATTGAAAACCAATTGAAGTTGATGTAGTTCGAATTCGCGCGTCTCTTTTGATCGATGACGGCGACAACTCCCCCAAGAGAAGCACCTACTAATGCAGTGATGTATCCAAAGAGATGGTCAAACGACGGCACCAGCTGAACAATCGAGGCAACAACGACAACTGCAGCAATTCCAAACAACACCCGCGGTGGGTACACCATCTCATCGGGACTATCGGCCTGAATAGCAAAGCCGTCGTTCATCCAATCAGCCACTGCTCTACCCCCGGTAAACAACTTGCCCCTTGCAAATCTCTTCCGACAGTAGTTCGGTATTTATGTCACAGCCACATTTGTCCAAATAGTTTCCTATAGCTTCACAAAGTTGCCTAAAGCCATCTCTTTGCCAGACAGGCCCCTTTTCTGCCCAGTTGAAGCCCCATTTGGGGAAATCCGAATGCTGGCTGCTTTGGCTCGTCGATACCTACTTATATGAGGTTTGTGGCCCAATTCTGGATCTCGAACCAGTACGGCTGAATGGCGAAGTAACCCGCCGCACCGCTAATGCCTATGCACACAAGTAAGTGCCCTGACGCAACGAGCCGTGGCGATAGGCCGGTCACATGTGAAATGGCCTCGGCATCCACCCCACTACCAGGGGCTTGACGTACTAACTGCCGCTGAATCTGGGCAAATTCAATGCCATTCATGGCCAGAAAGCCGGCGATTCCAGCAACTGCGATTCCTACCCATTCCGCAGACACCATCTTCAAGACGAAATATGAGCCCACAACGACTCCGGTTGTCCAGAAGAAACCCCAGAAGTTACGTATTAAGAGGACAATCGCGATGGCCAGGACCGCCATGGAAAAGACTGCCCATGCCTGGGAATGTCCCAACTGAACCGCTTGTATTGCAGCCAATGCCGCAATGCTCGGGGCTGGATAGCCCGCGGCCGAGACCAAGAAACTGCGGAATCGACCCCAATTGGGGGACAACTCGAAAGTCGCTAGGCCTGATGAACTTGGGTGAATGAGGATTGTCTTTGGTCTTGCGAACAAGGCACCAGCCATGAAGGCATGCCCCAACTCGTGCACAGCTGTTGAGAAATAGCGAAACAACAACTTTGCAGGCGAGGCCTCAAGGACAACTCCGGCCGCAAAACCTGCAGCAACGAGTGATGCCGAGGGTGATCCGTCAGTGGGCGCTAGCCAACGTAAAAAATCCACGGCCTCTGGCGGCAACGACTGGTGCGTGCCAAAAAACAAAGAAACAGCAAGGACAGCAACTGAGAGAACCCACATATCAAATGACCCTAGACCAACCATTTGAGGTCACATTTACTCACTGACTCTCTATTTGAATAATTCATGCTCCGCTATTCCCTAATATCAATTCTGAACATTCCATTGGAGAAGAAACATGACATCAGCAACATACGGAAAGCGCATGGGCGCACTACTCATCGATCTACTGATGTCATATGGAATTGGCGCAGCGGTCTTTGCCGTTGGTTTTGCAGTAGCAGTGAGTGAGGCCAGTGTGGGGCTCGGAATTTTACTGATGATTCTCGGCCCTCTCGCCGGTCTCATCATTGGCATTTGGAACAAGGTCTTCAAAGAAGGAAAAACAGGCCAATCAATTGGTAAGGCCCAGATGGGAATCTCACTTGTTGATTCAACAACAGGACTGCCGCTTGGCGCAGGTCGTTGCTTCCTTCGTGAATTCGTTTTCTCACTGCTCAACGGAGTGAGCGGAAGCATCTTTGGACTCATTGATTACCTGTGGCCACTCTGGGACCAAAAGAACGAGCGCCTCATGGACAAGATCATCACCTCCCGAGTAATCCATACAGGTACCACTCTTTAGAGTCCATTTGGGTAAATCAAACGGTGGTACATTTCCTTTACTGCTCTGTTCCATAGAGCTGTACGTCATTACCACTTGGGGGAAATATGAATTATCAGCAACCAACACCTGCATTTCAGTCACCACCGCCATCAAAGCCAGCACAAGGATTAGCTATTGCTGGACTTGTCTGCGGAATCATCGCCTTCCTGATAGTGCCGCCATTATTTGGAATCTTGGGAATCGTTTTCGGTGGAGTCTCCTGGTCTAAAGGAAACAAACTCGGACGCGTCGCCACATTTGTTTCTATTGCTGGCTTAATCATTGGAATGATCATTGGCGCAGCCATCGGAGCTAGCAACGCCTAAATCTGCTTGAGACTGTTCTGCCACTCTGGTCTGTTTCGTGCACACCAGGGTGGCAGCAGGTCTTCGAGCGTTACTTATTGAGTTGCTGCATTTCAGCAGCGAGCTTGGTGTGAGACTTCATCATCTCTTCCACCTTGGTGCTCACTAGTTGTCCATTACGCACCACCGCTTTGCCGTGCACAATCGTGTCGCGCGCACCTGTTGGGCCACAGCGCAACCACCCTTCAACAGGGTCTGCAATTGCGCCAGCGAATTGAATGCCTGTCAGATCCCAGATCGCAAGGTCGCCTACTTGGCCCACAACAATCTGACCAATCTCACCAAGTCGGCCCAAGCAACCAGCTCCACCAATCGTCGCAACTTCCAACGCCATGCGCGCATCGGCTGCATCAGCACCACTCTTCAACTTGCCCAACAACATTGCAGTGCGCGCTTCGAGCCACAGCGATGCAGAGTCAGCACTTGAAGAACCGTCAACGCCAAGCCCCACGTGCACGCCCGCCTTGCGAAGATCAACAACTGGCGAAATGCCTGACGCGAGAATCATGTTCGACGATGGGCAATGCGCAGCGCCAATACCAGCAGCACCCAACTGTATGATCTCTTCATCATTAGGCATCACACAATGCGCCACCCATGTGCGGTTGCTCAACCAGCCGACTTCTTTTAGATACTCAAAGGGACGACAGCCAAACGTTGCAATCGAGAAATCATCGTCTTCGGCGTTCTCTGCAAAGTGAGTGTGCAAACGAACATCAAGTTTCTCTGCAAGTTCTGCAGAACGAATCATTAAATCTTTAGTGACGCTGAATGGCGAACACGGTGCAAGCGCAACACGTGTCATCGCACCAAACGAGCGATCATGATGGCGCTCCACTGCCACTTGTGACAACGCAAGAATCTCATCATCCTCTTGCACAACATCATCAGGCGGCAGGCCACCATCTTTTTGTGACAACGACATTGAGCCACGAGTTGGATGGAAACGAATTCCTAAATCTTTCGCTGCAGCAATCTCTGCACTCAGTAAGTCTCCACCGTTACGTGGATGCAGATACAAGTGATCAGTAGAAGTGGTGCAACCGGAGAGTGCCAGTTCTGCCAAACCAATCCATGCGGAAACATGCGCACTTTCTTCATTCAACGCGCGCCATAACGGATACAGCGTCTGCAGCCAACCGAACAGTGGTGACGATGTCATCGGCGGATACGCACGAGTGAGGTTTTGGTACAAGTGGTGGTGCGTGTTGATGAGGCCTGGCGTTACCAAACAACCAGAGGCATCAATGCGTTGCGTCGCATCAGGCATTGGATCAACTGAAGAACCAACACCAGAAATCAGACCGTTCGTGATTGCAATCCAGCCACCAGGAATTTCCCGGCGAGTTGCATCAACTGTTGCAACTAATAGCGCGTTATGAACAAGAAGGTCAGCAGACATGAAAGTGACCTAACGACTGAGCGAACTCAGATGTTGGTGTCGAGCAGTTCGCTACCTTCGTGACGAATCTCTGCATCACGGTTAAGGAAAAAACCAATTACACCTGCGAGAGCTGCCGTGGACAAACCAACAATGATTGGAAAAGCCAAAAGGATGACAACGAGAATCAATGGACCAGGCATGTGACTACTACTTCTTCTTCTTTGGAGCGGACTTCTTGACCGACTTCTTTGGAGCGGCTTTCTTGGCAGCAGACTTCTTCACGACTTTCTTTGCGCCAGCTTTCTTCGCTGCCACCTTCTTCTTTGCAGGAGCCTTTTTCGCAACAGCCTTCTTTGCTGCCGCTTTCTTCTTCGCAGCTTTTTTCTTGGCTGGCTTCTTCGCCGCAACAGGCAGAAATGCCCAAGCTTCGATCTCCACTGCGCCGCCGAATGGAAGTTCCTTCACGCCGATGGTGCTGCGTGCAGGGCGAGCCTTGCCAAAACCTGCTGCATACATCTCATTGAATGTTGGGAAGGTGTCCATGTCGGTGAGGAAGCACAGAGTCTTTGCGATGTCATCGATGGTGGCACCCATGGTGGCCAACTGAGCCTTGAGGTTGATCACGGCCTGCTGCGTCTGAGCGCGAACACCGCCGGGAACAATGGCGCCGTCTTTCATTCCGAGCTGGCCAGAAACGATGACCCAATCTCCGGCGCGAACGACGGGGGTATATGGAGGATGTGCGGGAGCTGCCATACCCCTAATCCTACGCAACCATTGGGCGGGCGTACGATTGAGACCAATGAATCCCTCGCAGATGTTTAGCCGTCGACAGTTTTTTGCTCTGTCCGCAACCGTGGGCGCTGGTGCTGTTTTGGCATCTTGCGGGGGTGGGTCTGGCTCCGGCGGCACAGGTTCAACCGACACGCTCAAGGGCCTCGATGGATCCCTCCAGATCGCCAAGCGCTTCTCCCCCGAATCAATCGTTCCTGGCAAGGTGCGTCTTCCCCTTTCCCTCGCCGACAAGTCAGGTGTTCTCGGTACCGATGGCACAGTCACCCTGCCTGATGAACTCACGGCAAAAGTGATTGATAGTGAAACCGGAGACGTAATTCTCGATTCAGTCACTGCACAGCGTTACGACGAAAACATGTCTGTTCCGTATTGGCCGTTTGTTTTCAACATCAAGAAAGAGGGCATCTATGTCCTCACTCTCGACATTGCCCCCGACACGGAAGTCACTTTCCAAGTGTTGAAGCCCAGTGATGTGCCCATGCCCAAAGTGGGAGATCCTCTCCCCCCGTTCGATACACCGACTATCGACAATGCACGCGGCGTGAATCCGATTTGTACACGACCTGAAGGCACATGCCCATTCCATTCGATGACATTGACCGAAGCGTTGAAGAGTGGAAAGCCTGTTGTGTATCTCATCGGAACACCTGCGTATTGCAAAACCGGAACATGCGCACCTGGCCTTGATGCACTCATTGAGATCTCAAAAACCCTTGAAAACAAAGCAGTTTTTGTTCATGCAGACGTGTACAAAGACAAAACAGCAACAGAGGCTGCGCCCGCAGTCCAGGCATACAAACTGAGCTATGAACCGTTGTTGTACATCACTGATGCACAAGGTGTTCAGATAGATCGACTCGACGCGATCTTTGATGCGCGAGAGCTACGAGAAGTTCTCGCAGCCGCGGGAATTAGCTAAACGACTTACCGCAACCGCATGAACGCTGTGCGTTCGGGTTGGAGATTGAGAAGCCCTGCTCGGTGAGAGAGTTCTTGAAGTCGAGGCTTGCGCCTTCAAGCATTGGAGCTGATGCTGGGTCAACAACGACCTTGACATCGCCGAATGTGAGGGTGACGTCATCTGCTGCGATGTCGCCATCGAAGTACATGTCGTACGAGAAGCCTGAGCAGCCACCGCTCTTCACGGAAACGCGAAGTGCAAGATCTTGTGCGCCTTCTTCAGCGAGAAGCTCTGCGACTTTCTTTGCTGCAACATCTGTGAGAGTGATCATGATGACCTCCAAAAAGGATCCGGGTTGCCTTCATACTAGGCATGCCTAACGGCATTTCCGATACCGCCGTACACTTCATTTTGTGAGCCAGAGAGTTCCCCCAGCGCCCACCGAGGAAGAGGTCCGTAACCTCCTCCGTGCTGTCATCGACCCAGAACTGGGCGACAACATTGTCGACCTTGGAATGGCCGGAGAAATCACCATGGCTGACGGCATTGTGACCATTGGGGTCAAGCTCACCATCCGCGGCTGCCCTCTGCGTGCCCAGATTCAAAAGGACATTCGTAGCCGCCTGGAAGTGCACCCCTGGGTGCAGAAGGTCAAGATCGACTGGGGCGAGATGACAGCCGACGAGCGCACAGCCGTTATGTCTCGTGCCCGTTGGAACGCCCGCGAGAACGCCACCGACACCGCAGTGCCCACCGGAGCGCGCATCCTTGCCATTGCCAGTGGCAAAGGTGGTGTGGGCAAGTCGTCCGTCACCGTGAACCTTGCCGCCGCTCTTGCCGCAGCCGGCAAAACCGTTGGTGTCCTCGATGCAGATATCTGGGGCTTCTCCATTCCTCGCATGTTGGGAATGCCCGACCGTCTTGAGGCCCAAAAGATTGATGGTCGCGACAAGCCGATGATCATGCCGAACGAACGTCGCGTCGGCGAGGGACTTCTCAAAGTTGTTTCGACTGGAATGTTGGTCGAAGACGAAGGAACTGCTCTGATGTGGCGCGGACTCATGCTCACAAAAGCTGTCGAGCAATTTTTAAATGACGTGCAGTGGGGTCATCTTGATTATCTCGTCATCGACATGCCGCCTGGCACCGGTGATGTGCAGATGGGTCTTGCACGTATGTTGCCTCGCACCGATCTTCTTATTGTCACTACACCTGCAGTGTCTGCACAGAAGGTGGCAATCCGCGCAGCCGACATGGCACGACGCAGTTTCTTACGCGTTGCAGGTGTGATTGAAAACATGAGTGCCTTTGAGTGCGACCACGGTGAGAGTTACGCATTGTTCGGCACCGGTGGCGGTCAAGCGTTAGCCGATGAAATCGGTGTTGAGCTGTTGGGCCAAGTACCGATCGAACCAACTGTTGCTGCAGGTGGCGATGCAGGTCAACCAGTGGTGCTCGATGGCATTGGCAAAGCTGCCGAAGTGTTCTCACGCATCGCTGCGCGCATCATTGAAGAAACACCTGACAACGACGACATGAACGGATGCTCCGCACGCGACGAAGACGTCGCGGTCGGCGTCACAGTACGGCGTACTCCGGATCCCCAGGCATAGCGATTCCGACGACTCGACCATCCGCGTCGATCTTCAACTTCGGCAGAATTGTTTGGGGCATTCCCACCTGAGCAGCTGCGGCCAACACTTCATCGGCTGTCTTGTACGGCAACAAGAACTCAATGTTTGCTTTTGTTGGAGGCATCAACATCAAGTCTCTTTCGTGCGCGCGCTCAATTGCTTCTTGCGGGCTAATCCAAAAACTTTCGATTGTTTCGCCATCGTCGTGCAACGGCTCTTGTGCTTGTGGTGCACGCGCAATGAAAAAGCGAGTATCAAATCGGCGCTTCTCGCCCATGGGTGTAATCCAATGGCTCACATAGTGAATGTCATCTGTTGTGAGACGAAGACCTTCACGCTTGCATAAATCAAGAAGTGCCACAGACCCGTCGTGAATGTTCTCCCGCTCAACTTCAAATCGTTGTGCTGTTGACTCATCGTCGAAGCGAACAACATCACCGGTTGTTTCGTGACGAGCGAGCAACACACCCGCTTCTTCAAAACATTCACGAATGCAGGCGACCCAATAGGCAAGACCACCGTTTGCAATTCCCAGCAACGAACTTGCATGGGCGTCGGTAAGGCCATCACATAATTCGGCAATTTCATCAACACCGTCGACGTCGTCAACTTTGCCTCCGGGGAAGACAAACATGCCGCTTGCGAAAGCCGCATTGAATGTGCGGCGAAGCATGAACACTTCAACACCGCCTGCATCTGCATCACGCACCAACAACACCGTTGCCGCTGGCTTCACCGGCACCGTTGTCGGATCAAACTCTTCACTTGACGTATCACTCACCGCTCATCATCCCCTTCGTGCGGTTCAACATCAATCACGTCATTCGACTCTGACAGATATCCCCTGTTTTCCACCCTAGGTCCCGAGTGCGTACTGCGTATCACTGTGGTCTTCCCATGGATGCGCCGGCTTGCGAATCGCACAATCATTAAACGAACCGGGGATAACAGCAGAGCGATTCCCAGGATGTCAGAGATGAATCCAGGAGCAAGTAAGAAAACACCTGCAGCAAGAATGCACACACCGTTTGCAATCTCTTTCGTCAGTTCATCGCCGGTCTGCGCCGCCTTCACGAATCGACGAAACGCTTTGATGCCTTCGCGCTTCACCAATGCAGACCCGATAGCCGAGATCACAATGAGCAATGCAACCGTCGGAATCAACCCAAGTTCTTGGCCTACTTGGACGATGAAATACAACTCAATCAGTGGCAGAACCACCACAAGAGAAATGATGAGAAGAAACATGGCCGCTACTGCGACTTACGCGCCTCTCGATAATCGCGAGCTGCACCTTCAAGTGGTTCCACCTGCAAGGTGATGCCGTCGATGCTTGCAACACGAATCTCAGCATTGTTCGCCAATGGAGTTGCACGGTTTGTGCGTGCACGCCATTGCGCACCATCAACCAAAACGATTCCTTCTGGATTCACGTCGCCGACTGCGACGCCGGTGGTGCCCACCAAGTTGTCGCGACCAATTGTTGGTGTCGCAAATCGCGTGCGCACCATCGATGGCATGCCGACAATGAACGTCAGTGCAACACCCACAATGCACACCAGGAGCGATAACCACCCCGGTCGCATCGTGAGACCATCAACACTTCGGAACATCGTGAACGACGCTCCGATATAGGCAACTAGCCCTAGACCAGTCCACAATCTCGGCACGCCGACTTGTACGTCGATTGCAAACGCAATCATCGAAAGAATCAACAAAGTCAGGCCAAAGCCACTCATGGGGAGAGCCCCCATGCCAAGCGTTCCAAGAACCAAGCACACGGATCCAACAAACGCACCGATGCCGATACCCGCAGTAAAGAACTCAAAGATCAATAGTGCAAGGCCAATAGTGGTCAACAGATATGCCGATGGCGGGCTAGCAACCGTGTGCAACAAGCGTGGCATCAAGCCCAACTTAAAGAAGCGAACAGTTGTTGCCTCACGAATGACTTGACCGTTCTTGTCCAACACGTCTGCAACGGTGTCGAGAGTTGTGCCTCGAATGGTCAAACCGTCAAGTGCAAACAACATGTTGCGCAACACCGGCACGCCACGGTCGTCTGTCGAAAACTTCAATACATCCTGTTCACGTGCTTCAAGGAACCCAAGTGTTTTTGCATAGATCGCATCATCAGCTGCGCCGAAGCTCAGAGGCTTTCCGTTAACAGTCAACATCGTTCCGGTACGACCCATGCGTGCGCCTGGTGCCATGGCAGTCACGTCCGCAACCGCAAGCAACTGTGCAGGAAGGCCATAGGCGCGCGAGCCGCTCGGCCCGACCCAGATGGCAACAGGAATCTTTGACTCCTGAATTGCAGTCGCAATCTCTGCCATGCGATCACGACCAACAACTGCACCCTTGGTGTTGAACTGCAGCACCACAGCTTGTGCACCATTGTTCTGCGAGCGCTCAATCGACTCGCCAATGCTCTGCGCCACGATGGCGTCGACAATGCCACTGACCTCAACGACGTCAACTGGCGCCAATTTTTCTGCACCTGTGGAAGCCTGCGCGCCATTGGCCGTCAGGACTCCCATCACTGGTCCGACAAGAACCAGACCAAGTCCGCACATGATGCGTCTTTTTGCGCCTACCCTCAAAGGTCTCTCCTTGCGTTATGGAACCACACCACTTTTTCACGGCACAGCGTGTCCTCATTGTTGCTGGCAAAGGCGGCGTGGGGAAATCCGCAGTGGCAGGCTCGCTGGCGCTCTTGGCTGCCCAAAGTGGCCTTCGAGCCCTTTTGGTCTCTTTTGACGCTGAAACCATTGAGGTTCCTGCCCATGAACGCTTGGAAAGGGTCACCGTTACCCCCGGTAATGCCCTCACCGACTACCTGGCCTCAAAGGGCATGGGACTTATTTCACGCCAGCTGGCCAAGTCCGGCATCGTCGAATTGGTCGCCACCACGGCACCTGGCCTCGACGATCTTCTCGTTCTTGGGCGCATCAAGGCATTCGAAAAGGAACTGCGCGCCGACATCATCATCGTGGATGGCCCCGCAGCTGGTCATGCCATCGATCTCGTTCGTGCTCCACTGCAACTGAAGCGTGCACTGGCTACCGGCCCGATTGCGCAACAAGCCGATGAGGTTCTCGCGATGCTCGCTGATGGAACTCGTTGCAAAATTCTGATGGTGACAACACCAGCGATGACACCCGTGCAAGAAACTGTGGAAGCAGCAACAGAATTGCGCGATGACGTTCACATTGTTTTGGCACCCGTTGTTGTCAACAAGAAAGAGCCTGACGTTCCGTCACTGTCAACGACAGACATGTCGCAAGAACTTGTCGATGCGTACACGTATGCATCACAACGTTCTCAAGCGCAACAAGAAGCAATCGCCGTTCTCAGTAACACGCTTGAGCTTCCACAGATGACCATCACTCGACGTCGTCTTGATGGTGCAGAACTAGTCAACGCAATGGTCGAAGACCTTGCTCTCGCGATTGACGCACTGCCATGACCACACTCACGATTGATGCACTCTGCGCTGACGCACAAGTTCTCGTCACGTGCGGCACAGGCGGCGTAGGGAAGACAAGTGTGGCTGCTGCGCTCGGTGTTCGCGCTGCTCAATTAGGTCGGCGTGTGTGCGTCATCACCATTGACCCTGCGAAACGTCTCGCTGACGCAATCGGCCTGACAAACGATCTTGGCAACGAACCACAGCAAGTAAACACTGATTCCATTGGCGAATTGTGGGTCACCATGCTTGACGTGCGCGAGACATTCGACAATTTAGTGCGCAGTACTTCGCCCACGCCTGAACGCGCGCGCGAAGTGATGGACAATTCCTTCTATCGCAATCTCTCGCGTTCCATCTCTGGTACTCGCGATTACATGGCAGCCGAACGTCTCTACGAACTCAGTAACGACGAACGATTTGATCTCATCATTGTTGATACTCCGCCATCGAGAAACGCATTGGACTTTCTTGAATCGCCAGAGCGTCTCGCACGTTTCTTGAAACATCCGATTGTGCGTCTGCTCATTGCGCCAAGTCGCGGTGGTTTCCGCATTGCAAATGCTGCACTCACTCCCGTCCTCAAACTCATCTCCAACATTGTCGGTTCTGATGCACTCTCTGGTGTTGCTGCATTCCTCAAGGCATTTGACGGAATGGAAAACGAATTCTCACGCCGTGCTCTCGCAGTGGCCGACACACTCCGTAGCGACAAGACCGGCTTCGTTGTCGTCACTGCGCCATCACCTGATGCTTTAAAGGAAGCGGACCATTTCGTTTCCGAATTGAAGCGTCTCGGCATCACGTTGAAGATGATTGTTGCGAATCGCATGCCTCCTCGTTTTGGTACCACCTCCTCAACAGCTGAGCATCTTGCAGCCACGGCAAGCAGTGGCGACACCGCGCTGGCACACGCTCTCTTGGCAGAACTGTGTGAAGACGCCGAACGCGCCGAAGAAGGCATCAACGGTTTCCTCGACCGTGCTCAAGAGAAATTTGCTGGGGTCCCTTCCTCCACCGCAACCGAGATGCCCTCTGACATCCATGACATGGAATCCATTGTGGTTTTGGCCCAGCAACTCGCAGCCCCACAGGCTCGGCAGTAGAGTTCTTCCCGTGCACATCCTGATTGCAACCGATGCCCAGTGGGTCGTCAACGAGGTCAAAGCCGCGCTCGACTCCCCGTCCACCACTTTTGCCGTGCTTTCAAACGGTCGCGAGGTTGCTCCCGCTGTTGCAGCCAACACCCCCGACATCGCCATCCTCGACATGCAGGTTGGCAGCATGGGCGGCATGGCCATCACGATGGACCTTCGCCTCGACCAGTCGAGTGGTGCATTGCCCAAGGTTCCGGTCCTCATGCTTCTCGATCGTGTTGCCGATGTTCACATGGCGCGCCGTAGCGGTGCCGACGGATGGACCATCAAGCCTCTCGACTCACTTCGCTTGCGCAAAGCTGTCACCGCAATTGCCGGTGGCGGTTGCTACGCGGAAGGTATTCCCACACCTGATCTTGAAGAAGAGATCGCGGAAGAAGCAGTTTCAGAAGATGCAACCGTGACCGAAGAAGTCACGGCAGATGCTGCTGCAGCAGCTGACACCGTCGCGCAATAACGCGACAAAATTACTTAATCAGTAATTCAGCAATTTGTACTGCGTTCAACGCAGCACCCTTGCGCAAGTTGTCGTTGCTCAAGAACAACGCCAGACCGCGATTGCCGTCAACTGTTTCGTCCTGACGAATTCGGCCCACATAGCTGGGGTCTTTGCCTGCAGCTTCCAACGGCGTTGGAATGTCAACCAAACGAACACCAGGTGCATTGGCGAGTAGTTCATGAGCGCGAGCAACTGTGATGCTCTTTGCAAACTCTGCATTGATTGCAATGGAGTGTCCCGTAAATACAGGAACTCGCACACACAAGCCCGACACCAAAAGCCCAGGAATATTGAGGATTTTGCGACTCTCAAAGCGCAACTTCTTCTCTTCGTCTGTTTCGCCTTCGCCATCATCGACCAACGAGCCGGCGAGTGGCAACACGTTGTATGCAATCGTGCGTGCAAACTTCTTTGGTGCCGGCGAAACAACAGCTTCACCATCAAAGGTGAGTTCTGCAGCACGTTCGGCCATCGCGCGACCCTGCACATCAAGTTCTTCCACACCTGCAAGTCCGCCACCGCTGACTGCTTGGTACGTGCTTGCAATCATCTTGAGCAATCCTGCTTCATCGTGAAGAGGCTTCAAGATTGGCATTGCAGCCATCGTGGTGCAGTTGGGGTTTGCGATGATTCCCTTTGCCAAGTTGTGCACCAACTCGCCGTTTACTTCGCTGACAACCAATGGCACCTCTGGGTCCATGCGGAATGCGCTGGAGTTATCAATCACCGTGACGCCAGCAGCAGCAAACTTTGGTGCGAGTTCACGCGATGACGTTGCACCCGCTGAGAACAATGCGATGTCGAGACCAGAGGGGTCTGCCGTTGATGCGTCCTCCACCACAATCTCGCCGCCATTCCATGGCAACGTGCTGCCCGCTGAACGAGCGGACGCAAAAAAACGAAGTTCTGAAATGGGGAATTGGCGTTCGGCCAAAAGAGAGCGCATCACGCTTCCCACTTGACCGGTTGCTCCTACTACACCTACGCGCATGGGTGTTGAGGCTAATGGGCTTGTGCGACCAGCCACCAATGACTTTTATTTGCCACGTCGAGATCACGCTGGCGAACCACTGTTCCATTAAGCGAAACACTGCGCTGAGGGCGACCTGGATGATGAAGAATCACAGGGTCTTTCAGGCTGATATTGCTGGCCTCCAACAATGCAAGAACGCGTCGAGGGTCAAGGCGATTCGCCTGCCAGCCCAAACGGGTTGACCAACGCCACTGCGACAAACGCTGACCCACCACAGGGATACGCCACAACCAACGCATCACGCCACCAGCAGGCACCAAGATGATGTCGGCGGGCACCCAGGTGCGGTAATTCAGTGCGATGTATCCGCCGGGCTTGACGACACGAAGTGCTTCGGTGGTGAGACGAAGGGCATCACTGGCTTTGCAGTGCTGCAACGTGATGTAGGAGAACACGGCATCCACGGAATCATCTGCCGTGTTAATCGAACTGCCATCAGCAATGTGCACGGTGCGTAATGCGCTGACAGTGCCGAAGCGAGCAACGGTCTCACGGCAACGCTCGAGGAATGCTGCATCAACATCGGTTGCAATCACAGAAGCGAACCGTCGTGTGAGAGCTGCAGTCATTCGACCAATGCCAGATCCGATTTCAAGAACTGATGATTGTGGTGCCATCTCTGACCACTGAAAACGATCGAGATAAATCTCAACTTCTGCATCACCTGTCTGAACGAATTCTTCCAAGGTGAGCGATGAGCCAGTCTGATTGTTGAACACCCAACCGGTGTCACGAACGACCTCGTCAGCGTTGCGTCGCATCTCGGCGCGAGTGCCAGCGGCACGCCACGGGATGATTTGTCGACGAAGAGCCATTAGTTGAGTATTGCAGGCTCGTTACTTGCGTTCGGGCAATGGTGCCGAATACGCAGTACCAGAGTCCAAATCGAACGCTGTGTGAAGCGAACGAACAGCTGATTCCATGTCTGAAGAGGACACCACCACTGAAACGCGAATGGTGCTCGTCGAGATCATATGGATGTTGATGTTGTTGTCTGCAAGAACACGGAACATCTTGGCTGCAATGCCAGGGCTTGTCTTCATCCCAGCACCCACCAAAGAAACTTTGGCAATTTCCGAATCGTGTGTGACGCCTTGTGCACCGATTTCTGATGCAACGCGCGACACGATTTCTTCTGCAACTTTCATATCTGCTTTTGGCATCGTGAATGAAATGTCGGTAAGACCATCTTTCGATGTGTTTTGCACGATCATGTCAACGTTGATGTTTGCGTTCGCAAGGTTTTCAAATAATGCAGCTGAGATACCTGGGCGGTCAGGCACACCAACAACAGTGACCTTTGATTCACTGGCGTCATTCACTACGCCGGAAATAATTGGCTCTTCCATTGAAGTGTCTCCTTGTGATTTTTCTGCGCTCACCCACGTGCCGTGCTCCCACGTAAAGCTGGAACGAACATGGATAGGAACATTGTGATTACGAGCGAATTCGACTGATCGAAGCGCAAGAACTTTGCTACCGACACCGGCCATCTCGAGCATCTCATCAAACTGCAACCGTGTGAGCTTGCGAGCTTGTGGTGCAATACGCGGGTCAGCGGAGAACACACCAGTCACATCGGTGTAGATCTCACACACATCGGCATTCAGCGCCGCAGCAATTGCGACTGCGGTGGTATCGCTCCCACCACGTCCCAGTGTCGTGATCTCATTGCTGGTCGACACACCCTGGAATCCGGCAACGACAACAACCTTGCCCTCTGCCAATGCATCACGAACGCGATCGCCGGTGATTTCCAGAATCTTGGCTTTGGTGTGAATGGTGTCGGTGATGATGCCGACTTGTGAACCCGTGAAACTGACAGCCTCAACGCCGATTCCGGCCAAGGCAATAGACAACAGCGCCATCGAGATGCGCTCGCCGGTGCTGAGCAACATGTCCATCTCGCGCCCCGGATGCACATCGGAGACTGCATTGGCAAGGGACAAAAGGTTGTCGGTGCTCTTTCCCATGGCCGAAACGACCACGACGACGTCATTTCCGTGCTTGCGCGTGAAGGCAATATGGTCCGCCACCGACTTAATGCGGTCAGGGTCTGCGACCGACGTGCCGCCATATTTTTGAACAATGAGTGCCACCGATGGAAGAGGATACCCGTGAGGTACTAACCTGCCGACTTCGTGGGTACAGATAAAAGAGAACGTCAAAAAGCCAACCGAGATCGCGCTCGTCAGGAACGCATCCGGAAACAACAGCGCAGCAAGCTCACCAAGCGGGGGCTGATCTTCGGGGTGGGCATCCCCGTCCTTGTGATTGCACTCTTCGCAATCTCCCAGTTGGGAGGCGGCAGCGAGACAGCCGCACCTGCTGTCACCTCTGTTGCTCCGACCGACACCTCGGTATCCACGGATTCCTCCAATGCCCCTGCATCAACTGTGGTCGGCAAGCCCCTCACCATTGTTGAAGGCACCACTGCCTGCCCGAAGACCGATGGCTCCCAGAAGCGTGTCGAGGAATTCAGTGACTCGATGAAGAAGTGCATTGATCCTGCGAAGTCCTACACCGCGACCTTCAACACATCTGAAGGCTCGGTTGTCGTTGCGCTCAACGCCCAGGCAGTGCCTGGCACCGTGAACAACTTCGTTTCGTTGTCTCGGTACAAGTACTACGACGGCACCACCATCTTCCGTACTGACCCCTCCATCGACATCATCCAGGGTGGCGGTTTCAGCGCGAGCGACAGCATCGGGTACACCATCAAGGACGAAGGTGGCCCGTATGCATACTCCGAGGGTGACCTCGTGATGGCTCGCACCGGTGCTCCAGATTCGGCCGGAGCCCAGTTCTTCTTCGTGACAGGTCCGAAGGCATCTGCCCTTGATGGTCAGGGCACCTACGTCACCTTCGGCAAGGTCACTAAGGGTCTCGATGTCATCAAGAAGATCATCGGTCTTCATGAGGCAACCATGGACGGCCTTGGCGGCAAGCCCAGCCGTACGGTCACCGTCAAGACCATCACCATCGCCGAGCAGTAAGCGCTTTCACTGCGGGTTCTTCAAAAAGAAGGGCCTGTTGTTAGCCTCGCGAGTACTCATTCGGGAGGTTTGAAATGAAGACAATCGGTATTTGCGGCTCAGGCATCATGGGTTCAGGCTTGGCAGAAGTTGCTGCGAAGGCTGGCTACACAGTCATCGTTCGCTCACGCAGTGCTGCATCAGCACAGGCAATGATCACCTCCATCGAAAAGGGTCTCGACAAGCAGTTGTCCCGCGAGAAGATCACAGCAGACGACAAGGCTGCGATCCTTGGCCGTTTGTCAGCCACCGACAAGATCGCAGATCTTGCTGATTGTGACCTCGTGATCGAATCAGTTGTCGAAGACCTCGACGTCAAGAAAGCTCTCTTCGCTGAACTCGACAAGGCTGTCAAGCCAAGTGCAATTCTTGCGACCAACACCAGCACGCTTCCTGTTGTTGAAATGGCAATGGCCACCGGTCGTCCCGACAAGGTGTGCGGCATTCACTTCTTCAACCCTGCAACAGCAATGCCATTGGTCGAAGTTGTTCGTCCAATCACTGCATCAGATGAAACCATCGACGCTGCAAACGCATTCACCGCTCAGTGCGGAAAGAATGGCGTGCAGGTCAAGGACCGCGCAGGCTTCATCGTGAACGCATTGCTCTTCCCCTACCTCAACAATGCAATTCGCATTTGGGAAACAGGCACCGCAACAATGGAAGACATCGACACCGCAATGAAGGGCGGTTGCAACTTCCCAATGGGCCCATTCGCATTGCTCGACCTTGTCGGTCTCGACACATCGCTTGCAATTCTTGATGCGTTGTATGCAGAGTTCGCAGATGCGAACTACGCAGCAGTTCCAACACTTCGCCGTTTGGTTGCCGCTGGCAAGCTCGGTCGCAAGTCCGGTTCAGGTTTCTACACGTACTGATGAATTCAGGTCGGTGACATGAAGCCGCCGACAGAATGCCGATGGACTTTCCCATCGCCTGATCTCTGGCCCGACGATGACGACATCGTTGCAGCTGGTGCAGATTTAGAAACAGACACATTGTTGTTTGCGTATGCGCACGGCATGTTTCCCATGTTTGTCAACAAGCGCAATCTTGCATGGTGGTCACCTGTTGATCGTGGCGTCATTCCACTGGATGGACTTCGTGTCACTCGCTCCATGCAACAAAGCGCTAAGAAGTTCACGTGCACGGTCAACCAAGCGTTCACTGAAGTCATGACGCTATGTGGCTCAATGCGCACTGATGGCAATTGGATCAATCAGCATTTCATCGATGCCTACACCGACCTGCACAATGAAGGCCATGCACACAGTGTCGAAGTATGGAATGAAGCAGGTGAATTGGTGGGTGGACTCTACGGAGTGCGGATCAACAAGTTCTTTGCTGGTGAATCCATGTTCCATGTCGAGACCGACGCATCGAAAGTGGCCCTGATGTATCTCGTGCAACTGATGACCCTTGACGGCATGGAATTGCTCGACACTCAGTGGCGCACCGACCACCTGGAAAGCCTTGGTTGCATCGCCATTCCGCGCGAGAAATACCTGCAATTGCTGGCCTCAGCCATTCAGCCATAGCCCTGCTGTGGGGAACGCCCCCACCCGTTGCCATACTGAACCCGTGACTGACGCAAGCAGCCCCCGCCGTGACGACCCATGGTTAATGCGCACCTATTCGGGCCATTCCACCGCCGCGGCTTCTAACCAGCTCTACCGCACCAACTTGGCCAAAGGCCAGACCGGTCTCTCCATTGCATTCGACTTGCCGACGCAAACCGGATACGACCCCGACCATGTGTTGGCGCACGGAGAAGTCGGCAAGGTTGGCGTTCCTGTCGCCCACCTCGGCCACATGCGCACACTGCTCGACTCCATTCCTCCGGGCAAGATGAACACATCGATGACCATCAATGCCACCGCTGCATGGATGCTTGCTCTCTACGTTGCCAATGCGCGTGAACAAGGCACAACGTCACAAGAACTTCGTGGCACCACGCAGAACGACATCGTGAAGGAATATCTCTCACGCGGTACGTACATCTTCCCGCCAGCGCCATCGAAACGACTCATCGTTGACATGGTGGCCTGGTGTGCGCAGAACGCACCGAAGTGGAACCCCATGAATGTGTGCTCGTACCACTTGCAAGAAGCAGGTGCGACACCAGTGCAAGAGATTGCGTATTCACTTGCTACAGCTGTTGACATTCTTGATGCTGTTCGTGCGAGCGGTCAGGTTGACGATGCACAGTTCGACCAAGTCTTTGGCTCCATCTCATTCTTCGTCAATGCCGGCATTCGCTTCATTGAAGAAGTGTGCAAGATGCGCGCGTTCACAGAGTTGTGGGACCGCATTGGTCGCGAGCGCTACAACGTCACCGACGCAAAGGCTCGTCGCTTCCGTTATGGCGTGCAGGTGAACTCGCTTGGTCTCACCGAGGCGCAGCCAGAAAACAATATTCAGCGCATCGTTCTTGAAATGCTCGCAGTCACACTTTCGAAGAATGCTCGTGCACGAAGCGTGCAGTTGCCTGCATGGAACGAAGCTCTTGGTTTACCTCGTCCGTGGGACCAGCAGTGGTCATTGCGTATGCAGCAAGTGCTTGCATTCGAATCAGACCTTCTTGAGTACGAAGACATCTTTGACGGATCAAAGGTCATCGAAGCACGCACTGCGGAGCTTCGCGATGCTGCATGGGCAGAGTTTGAAGAAGTGCTGTCACTCGGTGGTGCATTCAATTCTGTTGATGAACTCAAGGGTCGCTTAGTGCGTTCAATGGCGACACGCACACGTCGCATCGAAGGCGGTGAACAAGTTGTTGTTGGTGTGAACTCATACACCGAGTCAGAAGACAGCCCACTCGCTGTTCCTGGCAACATTCTGGTTGTTGATCCTGCTGTTGAAAATGAAATGATTGCCGACGTTGCAGCATGGCGTTCATCGCGTGACAACGCACGGGTGCAAGCAGCACTTGCTCATGTGCGTGCAGCTGCTGAATCCAATGAAAACATCATGGAAGCATCAATTGAATTGGCTGAAGCTGGTGGCACAACGGGTGAATGGTCTGCAGTTCTTCGCGAAGTGTTTGGCGAGTTCCGTGCACCCACTGGTGTTGGCGCTGCAGTCGGTCGTCGCACTCACGCACTTGCTGAAGTTGCTGAGTTTGTGAAGTCAATTGCCGGTGGCCCGCCTCGTTTCCTCGTGGCAAAGCCAGGCCTTGATGGTCACTCCAATGGAGCTGAACAAATTGCCGTTGCTGCACGAGATGCAGGAATGGAAGTCGTGTACAGCGGTATCCGTCTGACGCCTGAGCAGATTGTTGCTAGCGCTCGAGACGAAGATCCCGATGTCGTCGGACTCTCCATCCTCTCGGGATCCCACATGCAGCTAGTTCCAGAAGTGGTTCGCCAATTGCGTGCTGAAGGTGTTGATGCCCCCGTCATCGTGGGTGGAATCATTCCCGAAGAAGACCGTGACCTTCTCATGAGCCAAGGTGTGGCCGCTGTGTACACACCAAAGGACTTCGACATCTCACGCATCATGCGTGAGGTGGCAGAGCTCGCTGTCGCGTACCGGGCTTAAATATCCCCATTTCGGGAATCCAACCTCTGCTTGATGGGTTGCACTCTGCATGAGCATTTACGCAACCCCCATCGCAACACTGAACGGCCAGCCAAACGCATTGGCTGCAGCTGATGGGAAAGTCACCTTGCTCGTCAACGTGGCAAGCAAGTGCGGACTCACCCCGCAGTACGAACAACTCGAGGCCTTGCAGAAGACCTACGGCGATCGCGGCTTCACTGTGGTCGGCGTTCCTTGTAACCAGTTTCTTGGGCAAGAGCCCGGCACTTCAGAAGAAATCGCAACCTTCTGCTCCACCACATACGGCGTCACATTCCCTCTCACCGAGAAGATCGACGTCAACGGCGAGAACCAGCATCCTCTCTACGCATCGTTAACACCCGTCGCTGATGCGGAAGGCGAAAAGGGCGACATCCGTTGGAACTTTGAAAAGTTCCTCATTGGTCGCGATGGCGCAGTGATCGCTCGCTTCCACCCAAAGACATCTCCCGACGACGGCGTCATCACTTCCGCTATCGAATCAGCCCTCTAATCTGATTCCCCAACAAGGGGAACTCATGGATTTCAGCTCTTTCAACATTTTTGCCATCTTCTTGGCCACCGTTGCCGGTTTTAGTGCGGGTGCCCTGTGGTTTAGCCCCAAGACTTTTTTCCCTCTGTGGTGGCGTGCCATGGGAAAGCCAGCCGATGAGGTTCCTGGCAAGGGCACAAACATGGGTGCAATCTTCGCCAGCTTGGTCGGATCAATGTTCATCCAAGCAATCATCTTGTCTGGAGTCATCAATGGTCTCTACGAGAACGCGTCTATTGCGCAGGGTGCACTGATTGCTGTTGCACTCGGAATCGGAATTGCAGCGATGTCATCAGTCGGTCATCGACTTTTCGCAGGCCAAGGATTTCTTACTTGGGCTCTTGAAGCAGGGAACGACATCGTTGCACTTGCAGTGATGGGCGCGATTATCGCGGCTTTCTAATCGCGCACATTGCGCAATGCACTTACGCGCGTTCGCGTGAGATAAATGAATCGAGAGCAGCGCCGCTCTCAAAACTTGTAATCAATGCGTACCGAGGGAAATCGTGGTTATGAACAACCACATGCCATAAGCGTTGTGTGTCAACAACAAAACGTGAACCCTTTGAAAGTGGAACGCGACGCTCGGTTGATGGGTCTGGCAATCCGTCTGGACCATTGTCCATCAGCAACATGTAGCTGTCGGGACTGTCGGTGAGTTCCACCCATGAACGCACAACCCATCCTTCATTCTCTGGGTTGAAGCGATTGTTGTCGTCACGGTGAATCGAACGAATTGCTTGATCGCGATCTTGTGGCTCAAGCTTGATGATGCGCACACGACCAAAGTTGGCGCCGACCGAATCGACGTAATTCTTCAATGTTGGCGCTAGTTTTGCGTTCGATGTCCAGATGGCATCTTTGTCAGTTTTTCCCTTGTCCCAGAATCCGCGACAGTCAAGTTCTCCGTCTGCAGATGCGAGTGGTGCGAAGTTTGTGTCGCCGCCACTCTTCCAATCGAAGTACTCAAGTGATTCCCATTCGTGTTGTGGAACATCAAATGCGATGGGCTTCAAACCAACAAAACCAGTTTCGGCGAGACACTCAAGACGCGGGTGCGGAGTACGTAAAGGAATTGCAACGGACCAATGTTCTTGCGTGGGCCAAAATGTTGTGGTCATAACTTCAGTGTATGAAAGAAACGATGTCGCATGGGGTCAAAACCATGTTGCTTTTCTGAATGGCTACGGAGCCATGGTGGTTGATGCACCAATGGCCACGAAACCGTTACTGGGCGGGAGCAATAACTGTGTGCCTGCAGACACACGGTCTGGGTCTTTGATGTTGTTCAACTCCACAAGAGCTGGTGCGCTGAGATTGAACTTCATCGCAATAGCGAAGAGGGACTCTCCCGGCTGCACGACATATGTACGTGGTGCAGTGGTTGGTCCCGGTGCAACAGTGGTCGTTGTAGCACTCGCACCTTGCACGAGTGTTGTGTCGCTCGCTGCACCAGAGCCGCCATCGGTGAGAAGACCGGAAATGATCGCAAGAAACGCAAACGCGCATGTGCTCCACAAGAGGTACATGTGGAGGCGAGTGCGAAGAAACATCCCCCTCATGTTACGGCGATGACGCAACTGTCCCGTGTTCGCCCCATGTGGTCTCAGTTGGCTCCACTGTCCTAACCTCGTTCCTCGATGAGTACAGACACCCGCACCTACCCTGGCGCCCGACAGCCGGACCGATTTCGCCAGGTCAATGCAGACAATGTTGGTATTGCGGTGTACGAATGGGGCCGAGAGTCAGATCCCGTGGTGTTTCTGGTCCATGGCGGCTCAGACTTTGCCCGTACCTTTGATGTCTTCGGTCCGCTCATTGCCGACGCAGGCTGGCGAGTGGTCACCTGGGATCATCGCGGACATGGCGACAGCGATTACGCGGAGATGTACAGCTGGGATGCAGATATCCGTGACGCATTGGCAGTGATGACATCCACAACCGATACAGCCGCACCTGTCGTCGCCCATTCCAAGGGTGGCGCGTTGATGATGCAGTTGATCGAAGCAAGTCCGTATCGCGCTTCACGCATGGTGAATATTGATGGCATGCCGAGCAAGCGACGCATGCCCGATGTTCCCGATCATGATCAAACGCGTCTCATGGCAAACGAAATCGGTTCATGGCTTGACAACCGACACAATGCAGCAACTGCCATTCGTAAACCAGGAACACTTGTTGACCTTGCTGCACGCCGCGCGAAAATGAATCCACGACTTTCTATTGAATGGTTGGAGTATCTCGTCACCGTTGGCGCACGACACGAGGCCGACGGCTGGAGATGGAAACTTGATCCTTCGATGCGCTTCGGTGGATTCGGACCATGGCGTCCTGAGTGGAGTGCGTTGCGCATGGCATCTCTTCCCATTCCATTTCTTGGACTACTCGGAACAGTTGATGAACCAATGGGCTGGGGTGCACGTGCACGCGATGTGTTGCCGTGGATTCCACAAGGCGGACGTCTTGAAGTGTTGGAAGACATTGGGCACTTCATTCACATTGAAGACCCACAACGTGTGAGCAAACTAGTACTGGATTTCTTGTCATGAGCACTGCGATACAGACAATTTCTCTGCAGCACAATCGCATCACGCTTGCGCTGCATCAGTTACAAGACGGCGCCGGCCGGCCTTTGCTCTTATTGCACGGCCTTGGCGAAAGCGCAGTAAACATTGCCTCTTTGCCACTTTCGTGGTCTGGCCCCATCTGGGCACTTGACTTCACGGGTCATGGTGATTCCACGGTGCCGCGTGGTGGTGGCTACTCAGCAGAAATACTGATGGCAGATGTTGACGTTGCACTTCGCTACCTCGGCGAAGCAACAGTTCTTGGCCGTGGACTTGGTGGCTACGTTGCATTCCTGATTGCTGGCGCGCGTCCAACACTGGTTCGCGGTGCCGTCATCGTTGATGGTCCTGGTCTTACTGGCGGTTCCATTCACGCAACATCTAGTTCTGAAATTTCGGTCGCAGGACCACGAGTCGGACAAGCACCTGATCCGTGGGCACTCATTGAACTATCGCGCGACGCTCGCCCACCGAACTATGCAGTGACGTTCACACATCTTGCAGTTGCCACATCTGGTCTCGATGACCCGATTGCAGTGACATGCAAAGTGTCGCCACCATGGATCGAAGCGATTAAGGCAGAAGCAGGAGTGATGACTGACATCACGATGCAAGATGCACTTGATATCTACGCTGCGATTTAGATCACGCGCTGCGTGACAACATCTGCAAGATGTACCAGCGCATCAAATGATTCACCTTGCATCTCAGATTTCTTCAGAGCCTGCAGTGCTTGTGCATGATTCATACTGATGACATCTTCCATCACCTGAAGAGCTCCGGTCTCTGTGACCACTTGTTGAATCTTTGCGATGTCTTCGTCAGATAGATCTGGCGCACCGACCATGTTGAGAACTTCAACCTGCTGAGCGTTCGCAACGGCACAGGCACGAGCCAACAATGGTGTGGGTTTCCCCTCACGGAAATCGCCGCCCACTGGCTTGCCGGTGATGGCGGTGTCGCCAAAAGCGCCCAGAATGTCGTCGCGCATTTGGAAAGCGTCGCCAAGCGGCAGACCATATGCCGACAACATCGGCATCAAGGCTGAACCCCGCTTCGGATCTGCCGCAACGGCTCCGAGATGCAGTGGACGTTCGATCGTGTACTTGGCGCTCTTCATACGACAGATCAGGTCTGCTTCAGCAATATCGCGAGTTTGACGGGCAGAGCCCAACACATCGAGGTATTGCCCAATGTTCATTTCAAGTCGTAGGTCGTGCCAGATGAGACGCGCTTCCGCGGAAAGGGAATTGGTCAAAGAGTCGGACAAGACATACGTGATGTCGCCGATGAGAATCGCCGAGCCTTCACCAAATCGTCGAGACTCACCCACCCAGCCGTTTGTCGAGTGGCTCTCTGCGAAGTTCTTATGCGTTGACTGTCGAGAGCGACGAGTATCGGCATCATCGATGACATCGTCATGGAAGAGTGCTGCAGCATGGAGCAATTCGATCGCCGCACCAATTCGCGGTGATTCTGCCGACGTTGGGTCTCCCCCAGCAGCTACCCAGCCCCAATGGCTGAACTGTGGACGCAAACGCTTGCCCCCACCGAGGACAAGAGCCTGAATCTCTTCAAAGATTGTGTGGAGATCTTGCTGAAGTGGTGCCCACCGTTGCTGATTCTCCTCAAGAGTCTGCGCAAGTAATGCGTCAACACGAGCAATGAGTTCACTCGTTGAACTCATTCGTCGTCTTCATCCTCGTCGAAGTCATCATCGTCAAAATCATCTTCATCAGATTCGTCTTCTTCAAAGACTCCGAGATCAGCAACAAGTGCATCAACTGTCATCTGTGCAGAAGAGATGCGCTCATTGCACCAATTAATGAGAAAGGATGCGCGTTCAACTTTTGTCGACAACACATCAACGTCGACCGACGGAGAATCCAATTCAGAAAGAATCGATTCGACTTCACGCATTGCCTCTGCATAACCCGCTGGGTCTGCTGATTGAGCCTTCTTTGTTGCCATTATGCAACCCCTTCTACTGTGCTGGTGATGCTGCCATCGGCAAGCAACGTGGTGATTTTCTGGCCGGGAGAAACATCAGTTCGAGAACGAACAACTTTTCCGTCTTCATCACGAGTGATGCTCCATCCACGAGCCATGGTGGTGACAGGGTCGAGTAAACGAATCGCTGAAGCATGCATTGCGACTCTTTGAGCCTGACGTTCCAAAGCGATACGTGGTCTCGTTGTCAGTCGTTCAATCGACATATTGATTCGAGAACGCGCTCTCACAAGAGAGCCCTCGGTGACACGACGCAGTTGATCTGCTGAATACGCCAACTCTCCGAGGAATTCTTCAACCAAAGCAATGACTGCCTGAGCACACGCAGTAGGTGTTTTGCTGGCCGTGTGCGCAATGACATCGGCAATGCTTGTATCAATCTCATGGCCAATACCTGTGAACACCGGATGAGCACATTGGGAGATTGCCATTGCGATACCTTCGTCATCAAACGCCGCAAGGTCTCCCTTTGATCCACCACCACGCATCAACAAAACAAGATCGATGTCATCACGGCGAGAGAATGTCTTCAATGCGCGAATAATTTGCGGCGCAGCATCATCGCCTTGTACGCGTACATCAATAAACGAAATAGAAAAGCCAATACCTGATTCCAAAAGATGCTGTTGTGCATCGGCCCAACCTGCAGCCTGGCTGGAAGAGATAATGCCGAGACGTAAGGGCACTAACGGCACAGGCTTGCGCTTGTTGACCTTGTCGACGCCTTTCTCAAGAAGTGCTCGCAATAGTTCTTCGCGCTTTGCGGCAATGTCTCCGGCCGAGAACTGTGTGTCAATGTCTGACACCACAAGTGACAATTTGCCAAAAGGCGCGTAGTAGTCGGGCCGACCATAGAGGCGCACCTTCAAGCCATCCTTCAATTCGATGCCTTGATTACGAAGTTTTGCTTGAATGTTCTTTAATGGCCCCGCAAAAAGATTGACATTCAACTGCGCTTTCGCGCCATCAACTTTTTCAATCAAAGTGAAGTACATATGAGGGTTCGGACGCTTGACTCCCTCAATCTCACCTTCCACCCATACGCCTTCGTCAAAAGACGCCTTCATGACCTGATTCAGGACGCCAGCAAATTGACCAACAGTGAAGGAAGGGATTCCGTTGACGAATTCAATCTCAGAAGACATTGCTCACACTCTAGAGAGTTGGTGTGGCATCACCGAAAGAACCGCCGGCACGAACCTGAGAGGCATAGGCGCCATCAAGTTCCATCAAGGCATCGTGGGTTCCTTGTTCCACAATGCGGCCATTATCAACAACGACAATGCGGTCAGCATCGCGGATTGTCGACAATCGGTGCGCAATCACAAGGGCAGTTCTGCCGTGCAACGCAGCCTCAAGCGCTTCTTGCACCAATGACTCATTCTCATTGTCGAGATGGCTCGTGGCTTCGTCAAGAATCATGATTGCTGGATTCTTCAGCAGCATGCGGGCAATGGCCACGCGCTGCTTTTCTCCACCAGAGAGGCGATAACCGCGCTCGCCAACAAAGGTGTCGTAACCATCAGGCAATGCGGCAATTGTTGAGTGAATACGAGCTGCGTCACAGGCAGCAATCACTTCTTCATCTGTTGCATCAGGTCGTGCGTACAACAAATTGGCCTTGATGGTTTCGTGAAAGAGATGCGGATCCTGTGTCACCACACCAATGGCATCATGAAGTGAGTCTCCCGTGAGGTCACGAACATCATGTCCGTCAATTCGTACAGCACCTGTTGTGACGTCATACAAGCGAGGCACCAATGTCGCCATCGTGCTCTTGCCGGAACCGCTAGAACCAACAACTGCGACAGTCTCACCTGCCGCGACATGAAGGCTGATGCCCTTCAACACGTCGACATCAGGATCACCTGATGTTCCTCCCGGCGTTTCCAGCGATGCAACGGATGAATCTGATGCGGGCGGATACCGAAAGACGACATTGTCGAACTCGATCTCGCCACGAGGTTCCACCAAATCAATTGCTCCAGGTCGATCAACGATGGACACCGGTGCATCCAACACTTCAAACACACGATCAAATGAAACAAACGCCGTCATGACTTCGACACGCGCATTGGTGAGACCAGTGAGAGGTTGATAGATGCGAGTGACAAGCGCAGCTAATGCAACCAACGTTCCTGGAGTGATTGATTTGGAGACAACAAGTTGTGCACCGATGCCATAGATGGCTGCAGCTCCCATCGCTCCGACAAGACCAAGAGCAACGAAGAACACTCGCCCATACAACGCAGCTTTGATGCCGGTGTCGCGCACTCCTGATGCGCTTGTTGCAAAAGTATTGACTTCTCGTTCACGTCGACCGAAGAGTTTGACAATCATTGCCCCCGCAACATTGAAGCGCTCGCTCATTTGCGTATTCATCTGAGCATTGAGCTCCATCTGCTCGCGCGCAATGCCACCCAACTTCAGGCCCATTCGTTTTGCTGGTGCGATGAACAATGGAAGGACGACCAAAGAAAGCAATGTCAATCGCCACTCAAGAACGAACATTGCGGCCAAGGTGGTGATGAGTACTACAACGTTAGAGACAACACTTCCCAAGGTTGATGTCACCGCAGTCTGTGCGCCAACAACATCACTATTGAGGCGGCTGATTAGTGCACCCGTTTGTGTGCGAGTGAAGAATGCAATGGGCATTCGTTGCACTTTGTCGAATAGCGCGACACGAAGGTCATAGATAAGGCCTTCACCGATTGTGGAACTCAACCAGCGCTGAATAATTGCCAGCCCCGCATCGGCAATTGCCGCAATCACCAAGATGACCGCCAAAGTCGTGATCAGACCTCGGTTTCCCTCAGGAATAGCCGTGTCGAGAATCGCGCGGAACAAAAGTGGTGGCGCAAGAGCGGCCAAAGCTGAGGCAACTATGGCCAAAAGAAAGCCGATGATCTGCCATTTGTACGGAGATGAGAACTGCCAAGCCCGACGCAAAGAAGCACGTTTCATTCGTGCACCCTTCACAGCATCGGCATCACCGGGGAGAAGCATATGAGGACCCATTCGCACCCTGATGAGGCTACGGGCGAACCTGGGCCTAGTGTCTTTTAAGTGCTTCGCAAAACACTGATTGCTTCTGTTTTATTGGTCACCATCGCGGGATGTTCGTCCGCTTCAACATCTGACACCACGACCCCACAGTCCGCAGCCACACCAACCTCCATCACACCGGCAGTCGGTGGCACCATCAATTGGAAATCGTGCACGGGGGATGAACTTGACCCCACCATGTGTGCCACATTCAAGGTGCCCTACGACTACGACAATCCATCAGTTGGTCAATTTTCTCTGAAGATGGTGAAGCACCCAGCGGCAAAACCTGCAAAGCGCATCGGCTCCATGCTTGTCAACCCTGGAGGCCCTGGTTTTGGTGGTCTCTTTTTGGCAGAAGACCCCACTCTTTATTTTGGCGGCGACATCGTTGACTCTTTCGACATCATTGGGTGGGACCCACGCGGTACTGGCGAGTCAACACCAGCTGTTGACTGCATCGACAGTTACGACAAGTACTTCACTGTCGATCCATCCCCACAGACTGCCGCAGAGAGAAAGACACTGATTGATGCAAGTCGTCTTTTCTCAGAGGAATGCGAGAAGAACAGCGGGGAAATTCTTCCGTATGTCTCTACCAACAACACAGTGCGCGACATGGATTCCATTCGGGCTGCTCTTGGTGAAGAAAAGATTTCATACTTTGGATTTTCGTATGGAAGCGAACTGGGAGCGGCATGGCTCACGATGTTTCCCACCACTGTTCGTGCCGCCGTTCTTGATGGCGCGACCGACCCTGATGCGGACTACATACAAAGTGGTCTTGATCAAGCCAAAGGATTTGAAAAACAATTCACGACTTTCCTCGAGAAGTGTTCGCAAGATGTGAAGTGTCCCTTCCACAACAAGGGTGATGCAGAAGGTGCCTACGACACGTTGATCGAGGAACTTGATGCGCGGCCCTTGGAAACTGGTGACAAGCGCGCTCCCGTTAATCAGGCAGTTGCACTGACAGCAATTTCTCAGGCCATGTATTCGTCGACCCTTTGGGACGAATTAGAGCAAGCACTAGCTGATGCGCAAAAGGGCGATGGCACTGGATTGTTGTCGTTGAATGATGATTACTACCAACGCAAGGGCGATGGAACCTACGGCAACGAACTCGAAGCGTTTAACGCCATCTTGTGCCTCGATGATCCAGGTCCACTTACCATTGAAGAAACAGATTCGTATATTCCAAAATTCGAAGCAGTCGCACCGCGACTCGCACGCGGATTTACCAGTGGATACGGCTGTGTGTTCTGGAAAGCGAAGCCAGATCGTCGTATTGCGATCACAGGCAAAGGTGCTGGGCCGGTCATTGTCATCGGTACCACTGGCGATGCAGCGACACCGCTCGAGAGTTCACGAAAAATGACGTCCGCATTGGAAGATGGTCGCCTCATCGTGGTGACTGCAGATCGTCACACGGGGTACGGAGAGAATGACTGCGTCACCACAGCAGTCAATAAATATCTGTTGACGACCAAAGTGTCGTTCGCAGAAAAACTCTGTTAACTCCTTCCGCGATTGAGTTACGCGGATGCTTTCTCCACGCGAGGCTGCAGAAGAGCAACAACGCCAGCCAAAGCACTGCAACCCGCAATGAAGTACCAACCGCGTTGGAATCCAGCAAGTCCATCAGTTGATGTCTGAATTGTCACCACAAGTGCAACACCAACAGCAGATCCGATTTGACGCGATGTGTTGTTGATTGCCCCGCCGAGTGAGAACAACGTTTGCGGCAATGAATGAACCGTTGCTGCCGACAGCGTTGGGAACGTAAGACCAATCGAGATTCCTAAGACGAACATCAATGGCAGCCACTCAGACCACGGAGTCGGAGTTTCGGTAAAAATGCGGGAGCCAATGAGAACAAGGACTGCAAACAGAACCGGACCGGTCACCAGAAGTTTTCTGAAGCCGATTCGTGAGATATGTCGACCGATGGCAAATGAAGTTGCAGCAACAATCACCGGAGCAAGCACTGAATACAAACCAGCTTCGAGCACGCTGTACTTCCATTCAGAACGCAAGAATAGAACGTTGTTCAAGATATTTGCGGAGAAAGC
>Ga0208481_1000026_pt1 | contig 42005 bp, 41 predicted proteins | sample LakMenEpi02Jun10_FD_150662 | JGI IMG/M metagenome (GOLD analysis project Ga0208481, IMG submission 150662) | Freshwater microbial communities from Lake Mendota, WI - 02JUN2010 deep hole epilimnion (SPAdes) | ecosystem: Environmental > Aquatic > Freshwater > Lake > Epilimnion/Euphotic zone ... | reverse complement strand
TCGTTAGTTTCCTAACCAAATAGCACAAGGGCCCAGACAAAGTGTCTGAGCCCTTGCGTGAGGAGTTACTGATTAGGACAGAATGTCTGCACTCATCTTTGCGTTTTCCTTCTTGTTTATTAGTCCCCAGATGAAACCAACAACGAGAGCTGCAAATGGTAGTAAGACAAGAGTCCAACCAAGGGTGGTCAATGACCAGGCATTGCCTGACTCTTCAGGTGATGGCGCTAGACCTGATAGCAGGTTGAAGCGTGACATCAGTAGGTATAGACCAACGCTTAGTAGTAGAGCTGAAAGAGCTGGAGCAATAACTGCCTTGAAGATGTGAGTGCCAGGGTTCTGCATGAAGTAACGGATTACTGCAATGCTCACCAAGATCTCAACGACCATGATTGCAATCGCTGTAATAGCGCTCATCCAGAAGAACAGGTTCAGGATTGGATCTAGTCCCTGAATTACGAACAGCAGGATAACAACTGCGGCAAGAACTGAAGTTACGATTACACCGCCGATAGGAGCACCTGATGCATTTGTCTTTCCTAGAGATGCAGGCAATACACCGGCACGACCTAGAGCAAAGACGTAACGAGCGTTAGCGTTCTGGAATGCAAGTAGACCTGCAAATAGTGATGAAACAACTAGCCATTCCATAACAGTTACTAGCCATGGGCCTACGTTCTCGTTTACTAGGAAGAACAACACAGCAGCTGGGTTTGCTCCACCTTCAGAGATTTCAGCAACTCGGTCAACAACAGTTGCTGACCCAAGACCTGTAACCATAGCGAATGACACGATTGCGAAAACAGTTGTGATCAAACCAACAGCCCAGTATGTGGCTCTAGGGACAGTTCTCTTTGGATCGATTGACTCTTCACCATAAATAGCAGTCGCTTCAAAACCAATGAACGATGCAAGAGCAAATGCAAGTGCGATACCTGCTCCACCAACAAAGCCACCAGCGAAGATGTTCTCCGGTGAGAATGATGCAACGAAGTTCATAGAGCCTGCATTGTTGATGAGAATTGCAATACCTGCAATAAGAAGTGAGAGAACTTCAAGAATCATTAGAGTTCCTAGAACTTTTGCACCAACGTCAATGCTCAGAAGTGAAAGTGCTGTTACTAGCACCCAAGCAATAGCTGCCCAAACAAACCAAGGTAGATCAATACCTAGTAGTGCAGCTCCTTGGCCAGCCATGATGCCACCAAAGAATCCGTAGATTGCGAGCTGGATAGTTACGTAAGCAACAATCGAAACAAACGCAGATCCAGTTCCAGCATTTCTACCAAGACCTCTACCTACGTATGCGAAGAATGCACCTGCGTTAGTTACCTTGCTCGACATGGCTGTGAAACCAACGCTGAACAAAATGAGAACTAAACCAACAAGCAAATATGCACCAGGAGCTGCTGCTCCGTTACCGGCAAGAATTGCTACCGGCACCGCACCGGTCATACCTACTAGTGGTGCAGAAGCTGCCACCACGAAAAATACGATCCCCAGGATTCCCAGTCGGTTTTTCTTAAGGGAATTATCTTGTTTGTCCATTGACATTACTTACTCCTAGTTGAAATTGGAAATCGTTCGGGTATGAACGACCTGCATCTAGATTGGTGCAAATTTCACAGGAAAAAGGCATTTTCTCGGTTCCGTTACCTGATGGTTGTTTAATCGTTATCTGCATCGTTATAAAAGGTCATTCGGACCCGAATGGTTCGCTAATCTAGACACTATGAGCGAATTACATGGATTTATGGCCCCAAAGACCCCTACTGGCAAGTCAGCAATCATCCCGAATATGCCCTGGTTTTACTCAGGGGCACTACTGACTGTTGAGTATCTAACTGATGAAGCCAACGTCAGAGCAATACTTCCGCCAGAACTAGAACTAGCCGATGAGCACCCAGGCGCAGTAGCTCTTATCTGGGCCGACTGGCAGTCCTGTTCAACTGGTGGCGCTGAACTACTAGATCCAGTTCGCTCTCAATACCTAGAAGCTTTCGTTGTTGTTAGATGCAAATACGAGGGTAAGACTTATTCACGTTGTGTAGCTATCTGGGTTACCAAAGACTTCGCTATTGCTCGTGGCTGGTTCCAGGGTTACCCAAAGAAGCTGGGCAACGTGGCAGTAACAAGAATCTTCAACCACGGTAAGGCAACTCCAAGACTTGAAGCAGGAGCTAAGCTTGGCGCTTCACTTGCTGCCTACGATCACAGACTTGCTTCAGCAGTTGTAACACTAAGAAAGCCTGCTGACTCTAATGGTTTTGTTAACGGTCACCCAATGATTCACTCACGCTGGATGCCTTCAATTACTCCAGGGCTTGGTAACTCGATGGATCAACTAATCACCATGGGTGGAGTTGATGCAGATCTAGGTACACCTTGGGTAGGAGATGCTGAACTTACTCTTTCAGATTCACAGTGGGATGAACTAGCTTCAATACTTCCGGTTAAAGAAATACTTGGTGGTTACTACCGCGAAGTAGGAGTTACCTTCAACGGTGGAACTCTGCTAGCAGATAACTCAAATCCTTCGATTTAATAATCTTCCAAGTATTCCTGAATCTCCCAGTCAGTCACATCTCTAGTTGATGGGTCTGGCACAGCTGCTTCATATCTTTCGATCTCATCACGCTTCATAACTAAGAAGATTCCAATAAGACCTGTTGACATGTGCTCACGCATACGCTCGTTAGCCTCAAGAGCATCTAGTGCTTCAGTGAATGTTGCTGGCAACACTGGAGCGGCTTCGTTGTCATAAGCCATACCTTCAGCAGGTGCTGGAACATCTAGCTTTCTAACAATTCCATCGAGGGCAGCAGCCAAGATACCAGCGACAACTAGGTATGGGTTTGCAGCGCCATCGCCAACACGAACCTCTAGACGAGTTCCAGATCCACGCTCAGGTGGAATACGAACCATGGTGCTTCTGTTGTCATAGCCCCAGTTCGCTCTGTAAGGAGCAAGAGTGTCAGGACCCAGTCTCTTGAAGGCGTTCACTGTTGGGTTAGTGAAAGCAGTTAGCGCATTAGCGTTCTCACAAAGACCTGCAATCATCTGCTTAGCAACTTCGCTAAGTTCAGTTCCTTCATGCATCAGGTTCTTACCCTGCTTATCGGTAACTGAGAAGTGCAGGTGGAAACCAGAACCGCCCTCATCGCTCCAAGGCTTACCAACGAATGTTGCATGCTGGCCTTCACGGTGAACAATGTCCTTGATAGAAGTCTTGAATAGGAATGTTCTATCGGCAGCGTCCATGGCTTCTGAATGCCATAGGTTGATTTCATACTGACCAGGTGAGAATTCGTGGTTACCTGCGAATACACCAATGTTTAGTTGGTCTAGCATTCGAATCAAGTGAAGGAAAGTTCCATTTGGATCGACAAGTGCACCGGTTGTGTAAACACGACCAGTTCTCTCTAGTGATCTCTTGAAGCCGCCACCTTCAACTCTGTCTGCAATATAGAACTCAAGCTCAGGTCCAACTACCGGAACTAGACCTAATTTCTCATACTCAGCAATAACTTTTCTAAGCACTGTTCTAGGAGAGAACATGTTTGGACTCATGTCAGGGTTCAGTGCGTCACCAATGGCGTATGCCACCCCTGGTTCCCAAGGCATTGCATGAATAGTGTCAGGGTCTAACTGAGTAATAAGGTCTTGAAGACCATCGCCTGCGATGCTCTCTGCATCCAACACTCCACCTTGAGTGTTGGTAACCCAAACACCTTGGCAGAAGGCTGGACCATGTCCGGCTGCTTTCTCCAACTGACTCACCAAGAGATCTTTAGAGCGAGTAATGCCTAAAACATCTGAGTAAAGGATTCTAAGGACATCAATGCCCTGTTCCTGAAGCTGTTCTCTAATCTTGGTGAGGTTGGTGCTCATTGCAACTCCTTTGTTACATTTCATTAGGGTTCAAACGATATTTGAATGCTACTTCCTAGTAGCGTTAGAAATAGCCATGGAAACCGAAAAGTTATGAAGGAGTTTATGAAAGCGCTCTTTATTCAACATGACCACGTCAGCCCTACCGGCTGGGCAGGTGAGGCTTTAGCCCGCCATGGCTTTGAAATGACTGAAGTTCTTGTAGTTCCTGAAAGCTCTTTTCAGAGCCCTAACGTTTCCTTTGAATTCCCTGACTTTAATGACTATGACCTACTAATCCCCCTTGGATCTCCATGGGGCGCTTGGGATGATGCCTGCATAGGTAACTGGTTACAACCAGAACTTGCTTGGATCAAAAGTGCCTTAGAAGCTCACAAACCAGTTCTAGGAATATGTTTTGGTGGTCAACTAATGGCCAGAGCCTTAGGTGGATCTGTAGCCCCTGGCCCTAAAGGAGAGATTGGCTGGACTAACATCTGGTCAGATAGAAAAGACTTAGTCAGCCAAGGACCTTGGTTCCAATTTCACTATGACCGCTGGCAAGTACCTCCTGGGGCAACCGAGATAGCCCGTAACCCAATTGCCTCACAAGCTTTCATCTATGACAGATCTTTAGCTGTTCAATTTCATCCTGAACTTAATGCAGCAGCCCTCAAAGGTTGGCTTGATTGGGGCGGTGCCAAGAAAGTTAGCGAAGACGGTCAAGACCCTGAAATCATGCTTGCTCAAACTATTGCTGAGGATGAAGCATCAAAACAGAGAACCTTTGATTTAGTGGATGCATACCTCAGAGATATAGCAAAACTTATCTAAGCGTTACCTTCACTGGGAATCTCTTGATTCCATTAACAAAGTTTGAACGTAAGTAATCGATGTCGCCAAGTCTTTCAACCTTGTCAACGCGAGATAACAGATCTTCAAACATGATGCGCACTTCTAGACGAGCTAATGAGTTACCTAGACACATGTGTGGTCCACCACGACCAAAGGCCATGTGCTCGTTAGGGTTTCTCTTCACATCCATCTTGTAAGGGTCATTGAAGATAGCTGAGTCTCTGTTACCGGATGCAAACCAAGGAACAATCTTCTGTCCTTGCTTGATTAGGGTTCCCTGGAACTCAACATCCTTAGTTGCTGTTCTTCTGAAGTGATAAACCGGAGAAGCTAATCTAATGAACTCTTCAACTGCCCAAGGAATTAGTGTTGGGTCTTCCTGCAGCATTGCCATCTGCTCAGGGTTCTCAACTAGGTAGTTCATGGTGTGTGAGATGGTGTGACGAGTGGTCTCGTTACCAGCAACAACTAGAAGCAGGAAGTAAGTGTTGAAGTCACGCTCTGATAGCGGAATACCATCTGATGGCACCTGGTTGATCAAAGTTGAAACAAGGTCTTTGCCATCTTTACCTCTGCGCTCATTGGCAAGGTTCTGACCATACTCAAATACCTCTAGAGCAGCTGGTGATCTAAATGGAACAAGACGATACTTTTCACTCTCAGGATCTTCAAGCAGAATATCTGCATGCTCAGGATCAGTGTTACCAATCATGCGGTTACCCCACTCAATCAACTTGTCAGTGTCATGATCTGGAACATCAAGCATTCTTGCTAGAACACGAATAGGGAAATCAGCAGCAACTTCATCAACGAAGTCAAAGCTTCCCTTAGCAAAAGCATTATCAAGAGTTGTTGCAGTTAGTCCTCGAAGGAATGTTTCATAACCTGAAACAGCCTGCGGGGTGAACTCCCCCTGCAGCAATCTTCTAAGTGCACGGTGACGAGAACCATCCGTTTCAAGGAGAGATCTTCTAGCCTCTTCCTGCTCAGCATCGACTTCCTCAAGATTAGTGAAGTGAGTTGAGGTGAAAGTATCTGGGTCTCTTAGAACCTTGACGATGTCCTGGTAACGGGTAACTGACCAGAAGCCACTGTTTGGCTTTTCCTCTTCATCCCAGTGAATAGGGGCTTCAGCGCGTAGCTTGTCGAAGACGTGCCAAGGGGCACCACCTTCGAATAGGTCTAGATCTGCAAGGGTTAGCTCTGACAACTGTGTCATGGTTACTCCGATTGTTAGGATACGAATCATTTTTAGATTACAACCCCAAACCACAAGAAACGCCTTTGTGCCCTAAAAGTTATTTAGACCCTAATGATTAGTGGAGAATAGAAGAACCTATTTAGGAGGTATCTCATGGCCGGACCACATACCCTTGCCGAGACAGAACGCCAAGTCAACGAGAAGCTTGTTCACAAGAACATCAACTTCGAAGCCATGGCCGTTACCTCCAACCTCTTCAGAGCAGCCAACTCAGTTAGAAACCACCTAGAAAGAACAGTTCTTGCTAAGCAAGACCTATCCTGGACAGCCTTTGTTGTTCTCTGGGTCACTTGGATCTGGGAACCAATTGAAACTAGGCAAATTGCTGAAGAAGGCGGCTTTTCTAAAGCAACTCTCACCGGTGTGCTATCAACCCTAGAAAAGCGTGCGCTAATCACAAGAACCAAGAGCAAAGACGACGGAAGACTGGTTATCGTTCAGCTGACCAATAAGGGCAGAAAACTAATGGACACCTTATTCCCTGCTTTCAACAAACAAGAAACAGCAGTAGCCAACGTTGTTGCCTCATCCAAGCAAGGCCAACTAGCAGATCAACTAAGAGCAATAACTAAGTTTGCTGAAGCTAATTCTTAGCCGCTTCTGAAACAAACTTGGTAAACAGCTCCATCTGCTGCTGAATTGATTTGTAGTTATCTTCTGGGTGCCACTGCACTCCATAGGACCAAGCCTTAACTTCAATCTTGAAGGCTTCAACATGTCCTTCTTCAGCTCTTGCTAATACTTCTAATCCTTGACCTAGTTCTTTGATGGCTTGGTGGTGGAAGCATGAGCTTTCAAGAACTGGGTTTGATAGACCTAGGCCTTCTGAATCTTTATCGATGGTTACAGTGTGGATGTAGTGTCTGTGATCTTTGTCCATGTGTTGAAAAAGGGATCCACCCATAAGAACATTCACTAGCTGGAAGCCTCGGCAGATAGCCAGGACAGGTAATCCATTGTCAAAGGCATATCTGGCTATTGAGAAGTCATTCTCGTCTTGCAGATCATCCACTCCATAGAGTTCTTCTGTTTGAGGCTCTTCGCCATACCACTTAGGGTTTATGTCGCCCCCACCTGGGATTAGAACACCCTGGTAGCCTTCAAGTCTTTCTGCCCAGTTAGGGTTCTCAACCGGTAGGAAGGTAATTGGCTCTCCCCCAGCTGCCCAGACTGCTTCAAGGAGTCTTCGGGAGGAGACAACACCAAGGCTTCTAATGGCACTTGCTTGCTCGGTGAACCTGCCTACAATTGCAATCTTTGGACGGGTAGCCATGGCCTTGCTCCTTATACGAATCGTTATGAAACATAGGGTTTATACCCCTTAAGTATGCCCTAATCTTAATCGTTAGTATCCTAATGAATAGGCTCAAATAAAGGACTCGACGCGTGAACTCCATTGAAGTTGTTGGCACCAAAATAGACACCCGACATTACATCGGTGGGCAGAGAGTCTCCTCTCCTGAGACCTTTACTAACACTTCACCGGTTGATGGTTCATTCTTAGGTGAGATCTCTAGAGGCACATCAGTTGAAGTTGATTTAGCTGTTGCTGCTGCTAGAAAAGCATTCCCTGCTTGGGCAGCTCTAGGGCCTAAAGGTCGAGGCGAAATACTCCTGAAGTTAGCTTCTCTAGTTGAAGAGAACATTGAAACTCTTGCTCAGCTAGAGACTATGGACAACGGCTCACTGTTGAGATCACACAGACGTGGAGTAATGCCACGAGTTGCGATGAACATTCGCTTTTTTGCTGAGTGGGCAATCAATGATTTACATCACCCAGAGTTTGAAACTCGTGGTCACTCAAATAACATCTCTTGGGATCCAGCAGGTGTTGCTGCACTTATTACTCCTTGGAATGCTCCACTGATGCTTGCTACCTGGAAGATAGGTCCTGCTCTTGCTTCAGGTGACACAGTAATTCTGAAGCCTGCTGAGTGGACACCATTGAGTGCATCATTCTTTGCAGATCTAACAAAGCAAGCAGGAATACCTGATGGTGTTTTCAATGTGGTTCAAGGCTTTGGTAAAGAAGCAGGAGCAGCACTAGTTGCTCACCCTGGTATCTCTCGTATTTCTTTTACCGGTTCTGTGCCAACGGCAAAGGTGATTGCTAGAGCAGCAGCCGATAACCTAACTCCAGTAAGTCTTGAGCTTGGTGGTAAATCACCTTGTGTTGTTCTAGAAGATGCTGATGTTGATTTAGCAGTAGAGCTAGCAGTTGAGCAGTATGACAATGCTGGTCAGGTTTGTTTATCAGGAACCAGAATTCTGGTTCACGAGAACATTGCAGAAGAGTTTGCTTTGAAGTTCAAAGAAAAAGCTCTGCAGATTGTTCAGGGTGACCCAAGGGATGAGGCGACTCAGATCGGTCCTCAGATTCACCAGGTTCACTTCGAAAGAGTCAAGGGCTTTGTTGATAGAGCCAAGGAATCAGGTGCCAACATAGTCATGGGTGGCGAACCTAACAGTGACCTTGGTGGTCTTTACTTCAGACCTACCTTGGTCATGAACCCAGACCCAACCTCAGAGATTGTTACCTCAGAGGTATTCGGACCGGTGCTGTGTCTACAGACTTTCAAGACCGATGAAGAAGCCATTGAAATGGCAAACTCAACTGAGTTTGGGCTTGCTGCAATCCTTGTTTCAGGTAATAGAGCAAGAGCAGACAAGGTTGCTAAGGAACTAGTGGCTGGAACTATCTGGGTCAACTGCTTCTTTGTTAGAGACCTAAGAGCACCTTTTGGTGGCTCAAAGAAATCTGGTATCGGTCGTGAGGGCGGTAACTGGTCATTTGATTTTTATGCTGATGTAAAGAACACAGTGGTATCACCTAATGGATGGAAGGAATAGATCATGGGAGAAGTAGTAGGAGCAGCACTCTTAGCTCACGTACCAACAATCATGTTGCCTGAGGCAGTTAGATATGATCTCAATGATGGCAAGGAACTCACATTAGTTCCAGGACTCAAGAAACTTCGTAAAGATGTTTTTGAGACCTTGGACTATGACACAGTTGTTGTTCTAGATAGCCACTGGGCAACAACAGTTGAGTTTGTGATTACCTCAGCTGCTGAACGCTCAGGTCTATTCACCTCTGAAGAACTTCCTAGAGGAATGTCACAGATTCCTTATGCGATGAAGGGTGATCCAGAATTAGCTAACTCAGTTGCTAACTATGCAGAGAAGAACGGTACTTGGGTAACCCCTATTGCAGACCCACACCTGCCTATCTTCTACGCAACTATCAACCTCTGGCACTACCTAGGTAGAGGACTTGATGACAAGAAGTGGGTTTCCATGTCTGTTTGTCAGACTGGAACACACGAGGACTTCCTTCGTGCAGGTCGTGCACTAGGTGAAGCGATTAGAGACAGTGACAGAAAAGTATTGTTACTAGCTTCTGGTGCTCTTTCACATACGTTTTATAAGCTCCGTGATCTTCGTAAGCATGAAGCATCAGATCCGAAGCACATTTATTCAGATCTTGCTCGTGAGATGGACTACGAGAGATTGGAATGGATGAAGAACGGTGAACACGGCAAGATTCTAGAAACTATGCCTGAATTCTCTAAGGTCAAGCCTGAAGCTAACTTCTACCACTGGCTAGCAATGGCCGGTGCTACTGGTGAAGAACTAAACACCGCTAAGGGTGTTATGTATTCAGAGTATGAGAACTCTATTGGAACAGGCCAAGTTCACGTTTACTTCCCGAAGCCAGAAGGTGGCTTCCCTAAGGCTAAGGACTTGGTACTTTCCCGTGACTGAATATAGAAGAATCCTGATTGATGGATACCCTACCCTTGTTGAACGCAAAGGCGAGGATCTAGTTGCTGGTGATGGTCGTGTAGTTGCTATCAAGGATGCAGTTCACCTGCCACCCGTTGAGCCAACCAAGATCATCGCTGTGCACTTGAACTATGACTCAAGAACTCAGGAGTTCATGACCAAGTTGCCACCTGCACCTACCTACTTCCACAAGCCAATCACAGCTCTGAATTCACACAATGGAGCTGTAGTTAGACCTGCTGGTTTGAAGTGGTTGAACTACGAAGGTGAAATCGTAATTGTTATTGGTAAGACCTGCAGAAACATCTCCCCTGAAGAAGCAGGCGAATACATCGCTGGATACACAATCGGAAATGACTTTGGCCTTCATGACTTTAGAGATACCGATGCAGGTTCAATGCTTCGAGTCAAAGGTTCAGATACTTTAGCTCCAGTAGGGCCTGGGCTCGTTACTGACTGGGATTTCAAAAATAAGTTCATTAGAACCTATGTCAATGGTGTTGTGAAGCAAGAAGATAACACCGACAACATGGAGTGGGATATGCACTACCTAGTTGCTGATATCGCTAGAACAATCACTTTGGTGCCGGGCGACATGTTGTTCTCAGGAACTCCTGCTAACTCAAGACCGGTTGAACCAGGTGATGTTGTTGAAGTTGAAGTTGAAGGCTTAGGCAAACTAACCAACCACATTGTTGAAGGACCTACCAGTATCAGAACCGATGTTGGTGCTCAACCTACCTCTTCTGAAGAAGTAGTTTCAACTGCCCTTGGTGGTGACTGGGAGTTCAGAGGAATTAGAACTCCATCTAAAGATCTTTATCCGTCAACAGTTGTAGAGAAGGAATAGCAAATGATTAAAGTCGAAGTTGATATGACTAAGTGCCAGCACTACGGTCAGTGTGTATTTGAGGCACCAGATATCTTCCGTCTAAACTCAGACGACAAACTTGAATACACAGCAGAGGCTGATGATTCAGAACGAGCAAACATTGAGGCAGCTATCGATGTCTGTCCGATGCAAGCCATTCGTATCGTCGAATAGCTAATGAACCATCCCGTAGTCATCGTTGGCGCATCCATGGGTGGATTGCGCACAGCTGAATCACTACGACGATTTGGTTATCTAGGGCCTATCACCGTTATCGGGGAAGAAGCACATAAGCCTTATAACCGTCCGCCTTTATCTAAAGAGGTATTAGCTAAAGAAGTTACCCACGAAGCAGTTGCTTTTGAAGAAAGAGCGGCAACCGCTGATGTGAACTGGGTGTTAGGAACCAGAGCTGTTTCTGTGGATACCGAGCACAGTACCGTTACAGACAGTTCTGATGTAATCCATCATTACTCAGCCCTAGTTATCGCAACAGGGCTTAGGCCGAAAAGGCTAAGTGCCCCCAATGGCGATCTTGCCGGTAGGTTCGCACTTCGAACTCTTGACGATGCGATTGCGCTTAGAGAACAACTCAAGCCTGGTACAGATGTTGTTATTGTCGGTGGCGGATTTATAGGTTGTGAAGTGGCGGCAACTGCAAGCAAGCTAGGTTGCGATGTGACAGTAGTTCATAACGCTGCTCATCCGATGCTTAAACCCCTTGGAACTGAACTAGCTAAGCAGATGCAACTAAGGCATGAAGTGCAGGGAGTTCGTTTTCTACTCAACAGATCCGTTGTTGACCTTATTGGAGAAACCGCTATCCAAGAAGTTCTAATCGATGATGGCACAAGTCTTCCATGTACTGTTCTAGTTGAAGCTATTGGCTCACACCAAAACACAGAGTGGCTAGAGATCACAAACATCGACCTAAGCGACGGTGTGCTAGTTGATAGCGCTATGCGAGCTGTTAGTTCCTCGGGGCAGGTAATCCCAAATGTTTATGCCATCGGCGATGTGGCTAGGTTTGCAAACCCTATCTTTGATGAAATCCCTAGAAGAGTAGAGCACTGGAATATCCCCACCGAAACTGCAAAGCGTGTGGGAGCAGTTATAACAGCAGCGCTAAATGATAAAGAAAAGTTTGAAAACCTAATCAATGAACAGTTCAAACCAGTTCCATCATTCTGGAGCGATCAATACGATGTTCACTTACTAGCTTTTGGATCTTTGGGAATAGCGGATAAAGTGACATTAGTTGCAGGAGATGTAGCAGACGAATGTGTTTTTGAATATCACAGAGCCGACCAGCTGGTTGGAGTCTGCGGTATTGGTATGAGATCTGTTGTCCAAAGTTACCGAGCCAAGTTCGCATAGGAGAAAAGCATGTCAAACGAATTCGATCTAGATGTCACCTTCGAAGAGAACGAGCCTGATCTATCGCATCTGACTGACCAGCAACTTCAAGCTGCGGTGAGCACTCTTCCCGAATCGCTTCTCTTAGTGGCTCAGGGATTACTGGTTGAGAAAAGGTCTATGAGCGATGTGTCCCAAGATCTGGGAATCAGACAAGCGGAATTAGTCATGAGGTTGTACAGGGCAAAAAAGCTCATTGCCGCTCATATCTGAATGGGATTTTCCTAGCGCAAGCATAACTGCTTGATTATTAAGTGCGGTCTTAAGAAAAAAGCTCAAATTCCGCAGGATAAGTCTCTTTGATTTCCCTAGCTCTCGCTCTCATAGCGGTTTCGAATTGAAAAACATTAGTCTTCAAGGACAATTTGTCACGAACTTCGGCCCGGATGGCTCCATAAATCATTATTCCTGCGGGTTGCAGAATGTCGAGAATTTCAAATAATCCATCTTCGAAAGTGGCGCGCAAAGCCAAATCCTGAAAGTTCCCGAGAGCTCCAACAGCAAAGACGCTGTTACTGGAGATGCCATCGCAAACAAAGTCAAGGTCAGATAAGTCAATCCATCTGATAGAAGGTATTACCTTGAATTGTCTGGACTGGTAGAAAGCTCCTATAGCTCTTGATAAGTGGGTTCTCTGGATGCGCATCCATCGAGGCATTCCACTCATTATTGACAAATCAGGCGTTAGCAAGGATGAAAATGGAAGGAATTGCTCCAGGTGTCTTTCAGGTTTGGTTAGCACTGATCTGAACTTCTTGTCCTGCACATAGAAATGTAATCCTGTTTCTTCAGGCTTCACAGTTCTACTTAGCTGATCGAACGCACACAAATACTTTGGAACATCATCGACCGTCACGCGAGCAAGTTGTGCAATCTGGTGTTCACCAGCTAGTGGCTGCCCCACGGGATACCAGTTCGGCATACCCCCGTAAATCAACCGGTCAAATTCAGATTCAAAATTGGTTTTAAAAATACACCACTAACGCTTTAGGGCTTCAATCTCTCGATGAAAATTGAAGTGCTGATTTAGATCTTCTTCGAACTCGTTCGACGCCTGGGGTAACGTTTCTAGATTTAAATTTTCCTGATAAGTGATGGAAAGCATGGGCAGATTGTGGTCCTCCAGTGAAATTAGTAAAAATCCTTCAGCAAATTCAATAGCAACAGCTGAGTGACAGGCATAGTCAAAATTGGGAACCCCGTCTAATGAGCCTGTTATATTGTCCCTAACTAAACTCATGGAAATAATTTCTTGACCCGAGAATTTCTTATAAACATTTCCGTTTTCAAAACAATCTTCTAAGACAGAGACATCCACTTCATCTACATTGATCTTGCTGATGTCTAGCCACTCCTCGCCAAACTTCAACTCTTCGCAATTTGCTTCTAGCTCAATGACTGCTTTCTCGGTAGTGATGTAAACCTTTGGTGCTGTCAAGTGGTGCCACAGTGTTGGTCCAGCCAAGTGGCTGAACCTCGACCCAACTTGCTTGCTGAGTAATTTGATTTCTCTTGTTGTGAGTAGATTTTTCAATCTATTTATCCTTACCTTTTGTCCAACCGGTTGGTTCAAAATGAATTTTGTACCTTTGACCTTGAATGCCTGTTAACTTAATGTTGACTGCAGGGCCACCACTGGATGAAGTCTCTCTAAAAAACACCGTGGACTTGTCGCTAAAAATAGCAATCTTCCCTTTACTTACCTCTGACACTTTTCCGCCTGCACTCAGATCTTTGAAAAACGATTGAGCCGTCGCCGTTGGATTATCTGAGACTATAACCCTTGACTTCCCTTCGCCACTCACACCGAACTTGCCAGACAGCTTGTTAAACTCATACTTACCTGCAAGCCTTGCAACGTTTGCCGCCAAACTTGCTCCGCCTGAGAAACCTCCCCCAGTGCCTGAGCCCATTCAAGTACCAATCCTTCAATTATAACTATTTGATAACACAATTATAACATCCACATGGGAACGCACCCTGAGGTACTCCAACCACGGCACAACTACCAGCGCTCCGAATTCGAGTCATAAAGCTGCATTTGAACTGATGCCCCATGGCTGCTCGGTTTTTTTGATGTCACCTTTGAAAATGGTGAACCAGATTTATCTCACCTAACTCCTGAGCAACTTAAGGCTGCAGTTGAGGCGCTGCCACTAGCTCTTAGAGCTGTGGCAAAGGGTGTTCTGATAGAAAAGCGCACCATTAGTGACATCTCACAAGATTTAGGAATTAGACAAGCAGAGTTGGTAACCAGGCTTCATAAAGCAAAACAAGTTACCGCAGCCCTCTAGCTTTTACCAGTTATGCCTATCGTGCCTTGAATGACTGGGGCCATCTTCTTTTGAAGTGCCTCGTAGAACATCGATAGTGGGAACTCATCATCCATTACCTGGTCAGTTAGTTCACTTGTTGTTCCAGTCAGAGGAATCTCTCGTTTAGCCCACTTAGATGCTGGATGTGGAGCTAGGACACTAGAAACCAGATCATAGGCGGCAAGCCAGTGCACAACCTTAGGCCTATCAATTGATCTCCAGTAAAGCTCATTGATCTCATCTGAGAGTGTCACTACAACATCGGGTAGGTTTTCCCAATCAATTGAGAGTGAAGTATCAGTCCAGTGCAGTACCTTGTGCTGGTGCAAGTATGCAAATAGCATCTGGCCTGCCACTGAATCGTAATTTCTGATTCGATTTCCGCTTAGTGGGAACCTAAAGATGCGGTCAAACAAAACGGCATACTGAACAAGTTGAGCATGCTGCCTGAGATTTGGCTCTGTGTCTTTTGCTCTGAAGAGCTTTACTGATTCTCTAAATGCTGTTAAATCGCAACGAAGTTCCTCTAAGCCGTATAGAAAGAATGGCATGCGCTGTTTTATCATGAATGGATCAAAAGGCAAATCCCCTCGCATATGAGTTCTGTCATGAATCAAATCCCACATCACATAGGTTTGTTCCGCTAAATCTTGATTAGCTAAAAGATCAACAACTCCTTGAGGAAGATCCATTCTTGTGATTTCAGCTGCCGCTGCAACTACTTTTCTATACCTAGCTGCTTCACGGTCAGCAAAGATTCCTCCCCAGCTAAATACCGGCAAGCTTGCTTTGGTACCAGGGTCTGAACCCAATGGAACTCGAGGTGTCACCGCTACTGATTCAGGAAAGAGCACGGCTGAGTTTGTCACATAACCGGGTGTGAAATCTAGAAAACGAATTGGCACGAAAGCAGCGTTTGAATACTCTCCGGCTTCCAGCTCAGCAACAAAGTCTGGCCAGATAGTTTCAAGTACTACTGCCTCTACGAAGCGGTCTGTTGAACCGTTCTGGGTATACATAGGAAAGATAACCAAATGAGGGGTTGCATTTATTCTGCTTTGTTCTGGATGAAACACAGAAAGAGAATCATAGAAATCTGGAATTCGGAAACCGCCATCAGACCAAGCCTCGAAGTCGGTAGCGCAAGCCATCAGATAATCTTTGTCGTGAGGAATATGACCTGCTAGCTCTCGAAGAGATCCAGCTATTCCAGCAACGGCTATGGAGCAAATCTTATGGACTGATTTCTCTGGAATGCTTCCGTCTTGAACCTGGTGACCTCTTAGGGTCAAGCAAGCGGACTTAATAATCTCCCATGCTCCAGATTCGACTATCTTCTGAGCACTAAGTTTTTCATTAGTTGAAACCATGCAAACCACCTTGTTCGCGAAGCCCAAATTGAACTCTTAGTAACAGCCTACTTCCATTAGTAAATGTGCCGCTATGACTACTTACAGGCTCCCTGCATGTAGTTTCCGAAAGTAGGCTGTGCCTTTAGTGATGTGACTTCTCTGCGCACACCACCAAGTTCAACAGCACCACCTGGTAACCCTGATTCAGCCATTCCCAGTTCTACTTCCTCTGGGAACTCCTGCGTAAACTCATCCTCAGTTGCACCCACTGAAACACAAATGTCTAACTTACCCGGATCAACAAAGTGAACCATGTGCACTTCACCCTTGGAATCCAAAAATACTTCAACATCTCCATCAAATCTGAACTTCGTCTTGTAGTCAGTAATCATGTTCCTGGCAAAGTCAGCATTGAAGACTGGTAACTCCGGATTCGATCTTCTGTAGTAAGCGAAGGTATCTAACATCGCAGCTAATTGAATCTTGCTATCTGAATAGTCAGGTAACTGGTACGGCTGACCTTCAAATTTGAAGTCGAAGCTTGTAGCAGTGATCAGATTGTACTCAAACTTCTCTTGAGCCAATTTCTTTACGTCCGTGTTTAGCTTTGGCAGCGCTTGAGAATAGTCAATTGGAGACAATTGAGTGCCATAAAGCTGCATAGCGATAGGCGAGCCATTTGACGTTAGTCCCCTCAAGAAATAGTCGGGCGAGATCCATCCCCAACCAACACTTCTAGGGTAACCACTCAAGACACTTTCACATCGAGCTTGTGATTTGCTAGAAATCTCCCGCGATAATTCTGGATCGTCAGGAATTATGTCGTGAGTAAATCCAAGCTTTTTAGCAAAAGCCAAAGCCTCGCTACAAATCTTCGCATCTTGTCTCTCTTGAATTTTGTCGGTAGTGAACATTAGGCAAGTGTCCGGAGACTCATCCTCCCCTGGACAAGGTAGGCCTCGATTAAACATGGCTGCTATTGGCTCATTAAAGCTTGGAATAAGCGCAACATTTTCTGTCACCTGAGCTTTGTATTCGTCTGCCAAAGGTGTCAGTTCAAGTACAGACGGAATAGGCTCAGGATTTACCTGGCTATTCAGGCTGTTGGTGTAGCTAATAATCTGGATAACAATCCAGATGGGAATCAAGAGTGTGCTCAAGCAAGAGAAGCCAATTACTCGGGCAATGATTACACCTGTACTGGCTCGTGGCTTGACTGGCGCTGGCTTGTCGCTTGCTGGTTGGTTCTGAATATCTGAATTCATTCTTTGTCCTAACCCCTCGATTAGTTCGATTCTGCCAACAATTTGACTTCCACCCAATAGCCAAATGGTCCCCACTTTGGGGGACTACCTGACGTGGTGCCTCAATTGGGAAGGTTATTCGATGATCTTTAGTCGACGCAATCTCGCAAGAGCACCGTCTTCAATTGGTGAATCTGGGCCAATCAGGGTTTGCAGAGCTCTCAAGCTAAATCTGGTCACTGGCACAACTAGCCACTTAGGTAAGGTTCTAAGACCCAGCATTACTCTGTGCTCGGGCTTTAGAGAAACAACGGCAGCTGCAAACAAGAGTTTATAGATTGGTCTGACTAGAACAGGTAGCCCTGGGTTTCTAATAAACTTGATTACCTTTTGAGTAGTCTCATCTACACGAAGTTCGTTACGGTCATAGAACCCTCTGATTTCTGAATCAAGTTCAGCTCTAGTGTGAGGAACCCTTGACAGCCCTAGAGGCTCAACGGACTTTGACCACTGATCAACATAACCGTCAGCTCCACCAGGGATTGGCCGCCAGGCGTAATCAAGGTGGCAGGTTAGAAATGAATCCGTGAAAGCGATGTGGACCCAGAGCAGAAGGTCTTGGTCTTTGGCTCTATAGGAAAGTGTTTCACCTGAAGTTTTTGTGTATTCACCTTTGACTCGATCGTGCAGACGATTTACTCTGCTTGCCTCACCTGCAACAGCCTCGTGAGAACCAAACGTTGTAACTGTTAGCCAGCGAATGGTTCCAGCAAGTCGACCTAGAGCATCTTGTTCATATCTGGAGTGCTGAGCAACTCCAGCTAAAGTGCCAGGGTGAAGGGCTTGCATTAGTAATGCCCTGATTCCACCAACTAGAGTTCCAAAATCTCTATGGACAATCCAAGGTCCGTCAGTAGGTACAAACAATCCGCCGGTTTCACCTTTGGCAATCACATCAAGCCAAGGTGGGGTTCCGCTTGGTTCGTTAGAAAGTAAAGCTCGGAATTTCTTGGAGTACGCTTCTTGAAATCTATTGTTTGGCATTCGGCCTAGCAGGTCTTTTCTTTTGTAGGGAGTTTGCCATTGAGTAGGAAATCATCGACTGTGTCAGCAATACAGCTATTGGTTGAACCATAAGCCGTATGTCCTTCTCCATCGTAAGTCAGAAGGTAGCCCTTCTCCAAAACCTCATTGGCTAGCTTCTTTGCCTGTGAGTAAGGTGTAGCAGGATCATTGGTTGTTCCAATGACAAGCATGGTTGGAGCACCCTTAGCTGAATAGTCGCTTGGACCCTTCTTCACATCGAATGGCCATTCGTTGCAGGCAAGGCCGCCGTACTGCCAATACTTCCCAAACACCTTGCTAGTTTTCTGAACTAATTCGTTTTGTGCTTCCATGGCCGCTTGATCATCAGATTCACGCCCATCGATGCAGGAGATTGCTTTGAATGCCTCATTCGAATTAGCGCTGAAAGTCTTAGAGCCAGCGTCGTAGTTTAGATATTGATCGGCCAAGATCAGAAACACTCTTCCATCCCTATTACTAGTGTCAAAGAACTCATTGAAAGCTTGGGTTAGATAACCCCATGAATTCTCTGAATACAGAGCGGCAATCATTCCGGTAAAGCCAGAGTTCAAAGTTAGTTCTCTGTCGTCCTCAGAGGTATAGGCAGGCTTCTTTTCTAGGACTGCTAAGAAATCTTTTCCTACTTTATCCATCGCCTTATCCACTGATAAACCAGCAAATGGGCAGTCACTGTCAGTTTCGATACAGTCTTTGAGGTATGAGCGCATAGCTGATTCAAAGCCAATTAGCTGATTCAAAGAATCCTCAGAAGTGCTTGAAGTTGGATCGACTACTCCATCCAATACAAATCTGCCGACGTTTTCAGGGAAGTAAGTTGCGTAGGTAGTTCCAAGTAGGGTTCCGTAAGAGAAACCTAAGTAGTTGAGCTTGTCACTGCCTAGCACTGCCCTAATAATGTCCATGTCTTTAGCTGCAGAAGATGTGTCTACATGTCCTAGTAGATCTCCTGTGTTCTCTAAACACGCTGCACCAAAATCGGCAATTGATTCTTTTGAGTATTCAAGATCTTCAGCACTGCCGTACACATAAGGAGACTGCTCGTAGTAGAACTTGTATAGACCCTCATCATCAAAACATTTGATAGCCGTGCTCTCACCAACACCTCTTGGATCAAAGCCAACTATGTTGTATTCAGATCTAAGTAAATCCGTACCGAGTGACTCTAGATAATCTGTGACCCACTTTCTCCCGCTTGAACCCGGTCCACCAGGATTCATTAGAAGATAAGGAGAGTTTTCTGGATCAGCTGCTGGGTTTACTGCAACAGCAATGTCGATACTTCCCTGCTCAGGCTTACTCCAATTCAAAGGAACTTGAATATAGCCACATCTGGCATCTGCGTTGCCGCCATCACAGTCACTCCACACTGGTTTCTGCGCATAGAACTCATCTAGATTTGCTGGCGTTGAACTCGCATCTGGTTTCGTTGGACCTGAATCGCCTTGCTCGAAAATTGATGGTAAGACCATGGCTGTTGCTGCCACAACGCCGGCAACAATGCTTAGAGTCAATACGGTGGTGTTCAAACGGCTCATTTTGAAGCCTTTCTTCTAAAGGAGACTGCCAGGGAATCAAACAGGTAAGAGTCGTTGACGTTGCGCTCTAACCTCTTACGAACTTTTTCAATTTCTTCAATGTTATGAATTGACTGAGACTGGCTGCTCTCGTTGGCTAGCTTTGTAATTTCCTGAACAAGATCAACGTTGATCAATGGCTCGCCTGTTCCTAACTGAATACTTAGAACATCTCTATATAGTCCCATCAGGTCAATCAAGATTCTGTCTAGACCATCCCGCTTTGATCTAGTTGCTCTTCTCTTCTGAGCTTCTTCAAGTCTTCTAAGTTGGGCCCGTGAACTTGGGTTCAGTTTACTTTCCTCAGATACCCCCATTGCAAGAAACAGTTCTTTTCTCTCAGCTTCATCTATCTCTGCAGTTAGTTGAGCACCATCACTTGCGGCCAGCTTTATCAAATCGTCTGACACATACAAAGCAGAAGGAATGTCGGTGATTGAAAGAACAGCTCTTAGAGCCTGGGATCTTCTATCTCTAGCTCCTGCGTTACTAGCTAATCTTCTTGCCATGCCAACATGAGATTGCGCCTGGGCGGCACTCTGCTGGGCTAGGTCAAACCCAATTCCATACTTCTCAACCAGTAGTTGAGCCACTGCTTCAACAGTCGGAACCTTGAGCTGAACGCGACGAACTCGAGATCTAATAGTTGGCAGAAGGTCAGCCTCACTTGGGGCACAAATCATCCAGATAGTTCCCTTTGGTGGCTCTTCTAAGGATTTGAGCAATAGGTTGCTGGTTCGCTCTGACATGCGATCTGCATCTTCAATGACCATCACGCGGTACTTGCCAATAGCAGGCATCTGTATTGATTTCTCAATGAAAGCAGTTACTTCATCGATGCTTATAAGCACTCGTTGGGTGTTGAGCACTTGAACATCGGGATGATTCTTGGACTGAATCATCTGACATGAATTACAACTTCCACAACCACCCTCAGGACACAGTAATGCGGCAGCAAAGGCCAAAGCTAGTTGCGATCTTCCAGATCCTGGTGGTCCAGTGAATAACCATGCGTGGTGAACATCTTTACCCTGCCTAACGGCACTCAAAAGTTGACCAACCGCTTCAGGTTGAGAGACTACGTCTCTAAAAACTTTTGGTGGGGTAAGCATCTATTCGATAAGTCCAGCGACTCGTTTGCGAATAAGCTCTTGCATCTCTTCAACTGTTACCGATGCATCGACAACCAGAAAACGCTCTGGTTCTGCTTTCGCTAAATCAAGATATGCAGATCTAACTGTTTCAAAGAATTCAGTCTTTTCCTTTTCAAGTCGATCTGGTTCTGTCCCTGAAGTGTTTCTTCTTGCTCTTGCCTGATCAGCTGGAAGGTCAAGTAAAACTGTTAGATCTGGAAGCAAGCCGCCAACTGCCCACAAAGATAAATCTCTAACCTCGGTTCGAGAAAGATCTCTACCGGCACCTTGGTAAGCAACAGAAGAATCAAAGTATCTATCAGTGATCACAATCTTGCCTTCATTAAGTGCTGGACGAATCTTGCTAGCAACGTGGTGAGCTCTATCGGCTGCGAACAATGCTGCTTCTGCTCGAGGAGCTAGATCACCCTTGTGGTGAAGAAGGATCTTTCTAATCTCAACACCGACATCGGTTCCACCTGGTTCTAGGGTTCTAACGACATCTTTGTTCTGCTGCGTTAGCCAAAGCTCAAGAAGGTCTGCCTGGGTTGACTTACCAACACCATCAATACCTTCAAAGGAAATAAAGAGACCTGACATTAGCCAGCTTTCTTTCGGGTAGCACCCTTTTTGACCGTTCTGGCTGGAGCTACGCTCTTACGTCCTGACTTAGAACTCTTTGGGGCAGCAACACCAGGCTCTAGACCTAGTTTCTCTCTCCTGATGGCAAGAAGTTCAAATGCACGCTCCGGTGTTAGTTCATCAAGAGGCTCATCCTTTGGAACTGTTGCGTTCAACACTCCATCAGTAACATACAGGCCAAACTGACCTGACTTGGCAACAACGTTGGTCTTTGCTGCTGGGTCTTCGCCAAATTCCTTCAGTGGAGTTGCTGCAGTTCTGCGGCCACCGTATTTAGGCTGAGCAAATATTTCTAGCGCTCCTGCTAAATCAAGATCGAAGATCTGATCTTCAGCTTGCAGACTTCTAGATTCTTTACCTTTAAGCATGTAAGGGCCGAACTTACCATTTTGAGCAGTAATGTCGATTCCTGTTTCAGGATCTTGCCCAATGACTCGAGGCATAGACAATAGCCTCAGTGCGGTTTCGAGGTCCATTGAGTCAGCAGACATTGTTTTGAACAGTGATGCGGTCCTTGGCTTTTCAGCATCTGGGTCATCAATCAAAACGTATGGTCCGTAGCGGCCATCCTTGAACAGAATGTTGTGACCTGATTCTGGGTGAACACCAAGAATTCTGTCCTCCAGGATAGGAGCTTCAATAAGTTCATGTGCTTTAGCAAGAGTTAGCTCATCTGGAGCTAGCCCTTCAGGAATGTTGATGATGCGGCGACCATTCTCATCAGCACCTTCAGCATTAGGTTCGATATAGATTTCCATGTAAGGACCGAACTTACCTGTACGAAGAGTGATGCCATCGCCTAGGTCAAGCGAGTTCAGCGCCTTTGGATCGATGTCCCCGATGTTTTCAACAACGCTGTGAAGGCCTGGGTTATCTCCCGCTCCGAAGTAGAACTGCTTTAGCCAGACACTTCTATCGATAGTGCCGTTAGCAATCTCATCTAAGTCTTCTTCCATGCGAGCGGTGAATGCGTAGTCAACTAGACGTGAAACATTCTGCTCAAGGAAGCGAATAACAGTAAAGGCAATCCACTCAGGAACCAGAGCTTGGCCACGCTTGACAACATATCCCTTGTTCAGGATGTTGCTGATGATGGCTGCATAGGTTGAAGGTCGGCCGATGCCCTCTTCTTCCAAGGCCTTCACAAGGCTTGCTTCGGTGTACCTAGGTGGTGGTGACGTCTGGTGGTTCTTGGCATTTACCTCTAGAACCTTGAGTTTCTGCCCTACCTCTAGATTCGGAAGCTTGCTTTCCTTCTCAGTTGCTTCGTCTTCGTTACGGCTTTCATCTTGGCTTTCTTCATAAGCTGCCATGAAGCCTCTAAATGTAACAACAGTTCCGCTGGCAGTAAATTCTGCACGGTCACCATTAGCCAATGGGAAGATTGCGATCTTTGCTGTGGTGGTTGAAACCTTGGCATCCTGCATTTGGCTTGCAATGGTTCTCTTCCAAATCAAGTCATAAAGATCAAATGCTCTACCGGAGAGTTCGCCAGCAACTTCGCTTGGCTTCTTGAATACTTCACCAGCTGGACGAATAGCTTCGTGAGCTTCCTGAGCATTCTTGTTCTTGCCCTGATAAACACGAGGAGCACTTGCAACAAAGTCTTCGCCAAACATTTCCTTGGCCTGTGATCTAGCTGCTGTGATTGCCTGAGAAGAAAGTGTTGGTGAGTCAGTTCTCATGTATGTGATGTAACCCTCTTGGTAAAGAGACTGAGCAACATCCATAGTTTGCTTAGCTGAAAGTCTTAGCTTTCTTGAAGCTTCCTGCTGAAGAGTTGAAGTTGTGAAAGGTGCAGCAGGTCTTCTTGTTGAAGGCTTTGCTTCTACTGAGATAACTTCCACTGGAACATTTGGAGCTTTGATCGCTTCAGCAAGAGCTGTTGCTTTTTCTTCATCAAGAAGTAAAACCTTTGCAACTAGCTCACCCTTGTCGTTGAAAGAATCCCCGGTAGCAATTCTCTGCCCGTTGTATGTGTGAAGCTTTGATTCAAACGTTGGTTCTCCTGATTTCTCAGTATCGAACAAAGCCTTGATGTCGAAGTAGGCACCAGATACGAAAGCCATTCGCTCACGCTCACGCTCAACAACTAGACGAACAGCAGGTGACTGAACACGACCAGCACTTAGGCCTCGCATAACCTTGCGCCATAGCACTGGCGAGATTTCATATCCGTAAAGACGGTCTACTACACGACGGGTTTCCTGAGCCTCGACTAGATCATCGTCAATTGCTCTGGTGTTTTTAACAGCTGCTTGAATCGCCTCTTTGGTGATTTCGTGGAAAACCATGCGGTGAACAGGAACCTTTGGCTTTAGGACATCTAGCAAGTGCCAAGCAATAGCCTCACCCTCGCGGTCCTCATCCGTTGCGAGGTATAGTTCATCAGCATCTTTGAGGGCTGCTTTGAGTTCAGTGACGGTCTTGTTCTTACCAGGTGAAATCGCGTAATAAGGCTTGAAGTCATCTTCGACGTCGATTGAGAACTTACCGATTGTGCTCTTCTTCTTGAGTTCAGGTGGCAGGTCCTTGAGGTCGATCAGGTCGCGAATGTGCCCAACTGATGCCAGTACGCGAAACTCATCACCTAGGTACTTGGCAATGGTCTTAGCCTTTGCCGGTGACTCTACGATGACTAACTTTGAGCCTGAACCCACGATTCTCCTACCTGTTACTGCCTAGCTCGGGGTGGCCCGAGCATGAACTCTATGAACTATACCTAAAACTTCCGAACGCACACTTATATAGAGGTCTAAATTGACTTTATGGCATTGTTCGAGACTCGCCCCAAATCCTTGCACAATCTGCTCAGCCGTTTCACAGGGATAACCTACCGATATTCCCCTTAAAACGTCCAAAGCGGCTATCGCTGCATTGTCAGTTTGGGCCTGGAGCCTAGCAATCACAAGGCTCTGAGATGTAAATCCTAGAGACAGGGTCATTATTCCCAAAACCATCAAGATGATCCCTAAACCCAGAATTGATCCTGAACCAGAATCGCCTGAAACCCTCATAGGCCACCCTTTCTAGAGCACTGAACTTCCTTCAACTCAATGGGGAATAGCCCTCCCAAAGCCCTAATTTGATGAGTTTGGAGCACCTCAACGCATACCGACAGGTCTTGATAAAGAACCTCAAAAGAAGCAGCCGACCCCAAACCAGACTGCCGGATGAGCTCTGTCACAAGAGCTTTTGACTCTCCTCGAGCCAGAGCTCTTGAACCTTCGGCGGCAAGTTCAACTAGAGCTAGTCGACTTGTTTGCAGGCTTTGAACTGAGAGTGCAAGAAACAGAATTAGTACCACTCCTGGCAGGATGATGGCGAACTCTGCGGTAACCGACCCTCGTTGATCTAGCCAGTGCCGTTGACGGTGAGAGCTGACTTGATTAGATCCATGAGCATTTGTCTTACCTCTGGACTTCGCAGAATTGTCAGCAACAGGCCTGCAAAGCCAACAGCTGCCAAAGTGATAATCGCGTACTCTGCTGTGCTGGCACCTCGCTCGTCTAACCAGATTTGTTTCATCATTTACTTTCTCCTTCATTGTGCTCCCAGCGTGGTAAGCATTAGCGGAACAATCGCTAAAAAGACAAAGGCGGGTAATACCCCGAGCCCCAAGGGAAGCATAAGTTTGATGCCAAGTTTTTCAATCTTGACTTCAGCCGCAAACAAAACTTCCTCTTGCATTTTCTGAGCTTGCTTGCGAAGCAGCTCAACAGCCCTTGCTCCAGAGTGTTCAACGAGTTCAGTTATCTCAGCCATCGCAGAGAGCTCACTGGCCGGAGGTTCGATAGTAAAAACTTGTCGATAGCTTGTAAGCGCTCGATCCTGTGCTCTCACCAAATTGGCACCTGCAGAGAACGCCATCGCCACACCCAAAAGATAAAAGCCTTCGTAGCTCTGTTCTGGTTTTGCTTTCTTTAGTAATCGAGAAGTTACTAGTTTGGCTACAAGCAAGAGCGCAATGCCGAGACCTAGGCTCACGAGAACAATTGGTTTCTCAAGCAAGGTGTCGAGCACTCCCCAGCCCAATAGTTGGGCCATGGCCAAAGTGATAATCGGCAGCCACAACATCAACCGAGCTGTTGACTTGGGACTAGCATGCGCAATTTCAATCTTTTGTAGAGATCGGTCCCTGGAAGCTAGAACATCAGCAACAAACTCAATCTCAGAAACCATCGATGAACCTGAATCTTGAGCGACAGAAAGCAAATATTGCATGCCCTTTGAATGGTCTTTACCTGTCCCTACTTGTTCGAGAGACTGCTCCAAACTCACACCAGATCTGAGTAGGCCTGCAAATTTAGTGAGTGTAATAACTTCAGACATAGCCAACCGCCAATCTCTGAATTGCAGTAACGGCACGTTTAGAGCCCACTCGCTTTACTTCGATAACCCAAGTGACAGAGCTTGAAACTAGCAGCCTGCCTAGCTCAGGATTGACCCCAACTCCGGCCAGAATGGCTAGCATTCTAGGAACTGCGTCGGTAACCGAGTTAGCGTGCAGAGTAAAGCCCGCTCCACTGTGACCTGTGTTCATAGCCTGAAGAAGAACTAGCAGTTCTTCCCCTCTGGCTTCTCCAATCACCAGTCGATCTGGTCTCATGCGTAACGCTTCTCGCAGTAACTCCGCTATAGATATCTCGCCAACGCCCTCGTGATTAGCCAACCTGGTTGTGAGCGAAACAGCGTTACCTAGAAGGTTGAGTTCTGGGGCATCTTCGATGGTTATCACGCGCTCTTGAATAGCTTCATTGAGCATGGCTTTGAGTAATGTTGTTTTTCCCGAACCTGTGCCGCCGATAATTACAAAGTTCTCTTTTCCTTTGATGATTTCAATAAGTAGATCTAGCTGCTCTTTAGTTATTGAAGAGGATTGCACTAGATCTTGAAGTGTTAGTGACGCGGCTTGGTGTCTTCTAATCGAAACCTGAGTTCTCTTTGAACACTCGCCCTGCAGAACAACGTGAATGCGAAGTAATCCGAATTCCGAACCAAGGGTTATTTCTGAAATCGGTTTCGCAATGTCTAGCCTTGAACCATTTGCCCTGAGTAATTGCTTAGTCCATGATGTGACTTCTTCTTCGTTTGAAAAAGGATTGGCGACTTTCTCTAATGTTCCTTCTCTTTCAGTGAATGCGGAAACGCTTCCATCAAGCAGAACATCAGTCACACGATGATCGCCTAGGAAGCTATGCAAGAGATTGATTTCGGACATTGCCTAATCATGAAACTAGACAGCATCTTCCTGGCTCCCCTTCTGTTGTTTTGGGGATAAAGACGATGGGGAGGGAGTGTGAATAAGTGCTCAGTTAAATTAAGGGGCCCCGGTCTCTGGGGGGAGTGACCGGGGCCGGCGATACATGATTGGGGGAATCGATGTATCGCAGGTCAGCCGGAGCTGACTGAAATAGCATAACAAGAAGTTTTCTTGCATTGCAATACAAATCCTGCTTTCGGTCAGGGACTTATCAGGGCAGGTAACGTTTTTCAGTCGGGCCTGCCCCAGCGCCAGACATGGTTATACAATCGCCCTATGGGTGATGACTTCAAGGCCAGTTTTAGGGTTCAGAGCGAAGACAGATTAGCCTTCTGGGCTGAGCAAGCCCGACACCTGCACTGGCACAAGCCCTTCACCAAAACCCTTGACTGGACCAATCCCCCTTTCGCCAAGTGGTTCGAGGATGGTCAAATCAATGCCAGCTATAACTGCCTAGATAGGCATGTCCTCGAAGGCAGAGGCGACAAGATTGCTGTCTTGTTTGAAGGCGAACCAGGTGATACAAAGACCTACACATACAGCCAATTGCTAGCGGAGACTAAGAAAGCCGCTAATGCCCTTCTTGATTTAGGCGTCGCCTCAGGCGATCGCGTAGCGATTTACCTGCCGATGATTCCAGAGGCAGTGATCTCTATGTTGGCCATTGCTCGTATTGGAGCAGTTCATAGCGTTGTGTTTGGTGGCTTTAGTGCTGAGTCGCTGCGAAGCAGAATCAATGATGCTCAAGCGAAGCTGGTTATCACAGCCGACGGAGGATTCCGCAAAGGCAAAGCACACCTTCTCAAGGAAGCCGTTGATCAAGCACTAGAGAACAACAGCTGTCCTTCTATTGAACATGTTCTAGTTGTTGAAAGAACTAAATCAGAGGTAACAATGTCTGATAAAGACATTTGGTGGCACGATGCCCTAGGCAAAGCAGCAACAGATCATGTTGCTGTTGGTTTTGATGCAGAGCATCCTCTTTTCATTCTTTACACTTCAGGAACCACCGGAAAGCCAAAAGGTATCCTTCACACAACCGGTGGTTATCTAACCGGTGCTTCATATTCACACCAAGTTGTCTTTGAACTTGATAGTGAAAAAGATGTGTACTGGTGCACTGCTGACGTTGGTTGGATCACTGGACACAGTTATGTGGTCTATGGTCCTTTGGCTAATGGTGCAACGCAGGTTATCTATGAAGGAACTCCTGACTCACCAAACTTTGAACGCTGGTGGGAAATCATTGCCAAGTACAAGGTGAGCATTTTCTACACAGCCCCAACTGCAATCAGGACCTTCATGAAGATAGGCCGATCGGTTGTTGATGGTCATGACCTAACTTCACTACGTATTCTTGGTTCCGTTGGTGAACCCATCAACCCTGAGGCTTGGCACTGGTACCACGATGTTGTTGGTGGATCTAAGTGTGAGATTGTCGATACCTGGTGGCAAACCGAGACCGGTTCCATCATGATCTCCCCTATCCCCCATGCCTTCAAGACCAAGTCAGGTTCTGCTCAAAGACCACTGTCCGGCATCACTGTTGGCATTGTTGATGAAAACGGTGTCCCCGTGAAGAGCACTCATGATGGTAGCGAAGCAGGCTACCTGACCATAGATGAGCCTTGGCCTAGCATGCTCCGTGGAGTTTGGGGTGATCCAGAGAGATTCATTGAAACATACTGGTCGAGATTCCCTGGCAAGTACTTTGCTGGAGATGGTGCTCGTTTCGATGAGGATGGTGACATTTGGTTACTAGGTCGAATCGACGACGTCATCAAGGTTTCAGGTCACAGGCTCTCAACTGCTGAGATTGAATCAGCTCTAGTTGAACATCACTGGGTAGCTGAAGCAGCGGTTGTTGGAGCGAAAGATGAAATCACTGAACAAGCGGTAGTTGCATTTGTGATTCTTCGTCAAGATGAACTAGGTGATGCACCTAGCGAAGAAGAGATTGGCAAGGTGCTCAGAAACTGGGTTACTGAAAAGATTGGAGCCATCGCAAGACCTCGCCAAATCATGGTTGTTTCAGAATTACCTAAAACTAGATCTGGCAAGATCATGCGAAGACTTCTCAAAGATGTTGCTGAAGGTCGACCAGTTGGTGACACCACGACACTTGCTGATTCATCAGTGATGAATGCCATCAACGACAAACTGTACCAAGGTGCTACTGACTAGTTGAACTCAACAATAAGTTCAACTTCAACTGGAGCATCAAGAGGTAGCACTGCAACACCAATAGTTGATCTTGCGTGAATACCAATGTCACCAAAGACTGCTCCTAGGAACTCTGAAGCTCCGTTGTTGACAGCAGGGTGACCTGTGAACTCAGGGTCGCTGGCAATAAAGCCATTGACTTTGACGATTCTTGTAATTCGATCAAGATCACCGATTGCATACTTGACAGCAGCCAAACAATTCAGAGCAGATATCTGAGCTAGTTCTTTGGCTCGCTCAGGTGAAACCTGGGACGGGACTTTCCCTGTTTCAACTAACTTGCCATTGACCATGGGTAGCTGACCTGCGGTCATAACCAAGTTGCCTGTTGCAACGGCTGGAATATATGCGGCTACCGGGGGAACTACCTCAGGTAGCGGGAAGCCTAGTTCCACTAGTCTTGCCTCGATCTTTCCAGCCATTTCTATGCCTTAGCTTTCTTCATGTATGCCACGAATCCGCCCTCGGGGCTGGTAACTACCTGAACGAGCTCCCACCCTTGCGCACCCCAGTGGTCCAGTATTTGCTTGGGATTGTGCGGTGGAAGGGGGGTTACGGTGTATTCCCAGATGACCATATTTATGGTTCCTCTCAAAGATAGAAGGTAACCTTGAGTCTATGGCTGACAAGGGTACAAAAAATAAGAAAAAGGCAGGTTGGCTGGGGCTTTTTGGTCTTAGCACGGTAGCCGGTCTTCTAAGCATGGCTTTATTGCTCCCACTGGTATGGCTGGGTGGGCTTGGAGCGAGCGCTACCGTATCCATTTTCCAGAGCCTGCCAGATTTCATTAAGCCGGTAAACGCCGCCGATGCCTCCAACATCTATGCAATGCAGGATGACAAGCCAGTGCAGGTTGCCCGCTTCTTTGCGGAGAACAGAATCTCCATAGATTTTGATGAGATCTCCCCGAACATGATTCGGGCCGCCATTGACACCGAAGACCCTAGATTCTATGACCACGCTGGTGTTGACTGGGTTTCTTTCACTAGAGCAGTAGCGAATAACGTAGCTGGTGTTTCCAGAGCTGGTGGTTCCACAATCACGATGCAGTTCGTCAAGAACAACTTGCTTGAGGCAGCCGTACTAAGTGGTGATCAAGAAGCAATCGATTTGCAGACCAGTAGCCAATATGCCCTACAGAGAAAGTTCCAAGAAGTTCGTCTAGCTCTTGCTCTGGAACAAAATTACTCAAAGCAGGACATTCTCGCTGGTTACCTAAACCTTTCATTCTTTGGAACCAACATCAACGGTGTTGAAGCCGCTTCGGAGTATTACTTCGGCATCAAAGCCAAGGAACTGAATGTTCCTCAGGCCGCCATGCTCACAGCAATGCTCAAAGGTGCTGAGCTATACCGACCAGATGTTGAAGAGAACAAAGAGCGTGCTCTATCCCGACGCAACATGGTTATCCAGAACATGGCTAATGAGGGTGACATAACTCAGTCTGAAGCTGATGCATACAAGGCTTCCCCTATTGAACTAAACATTCAGAAGATTCCTGTTGGTTGTGAAAACGATCAGAGAACAGCTTTCTTCTGTGACTATGTGGTTTGGAACATTAGAAACAGCCCAGAGTTTGGTCCAACACCTGAAGACCGTGAAATTCTTCTTCGTAAAGGTGGCTTGGATATCTACACCACCATCGATCTAAAGCTTCAGAAAGTTGCAGACAAAGCAACTAAGACCTGGGTTCCACCAACAGATCCTTCCAAGGTTGGTGCAGCTAGCGTCTCGGTTCAGGCTGGAACTGGAAGAATTCTTGCTCTAACTCAGAACCGAATCTTTGACCAGACTGACTCAGGCCTTGAGGGTCACACTTCAGTTAACTATTCAGCAGACAAGAACTATGGTGGTTCCTCTGGTTTCCAGAGCGGTTCGACATACAAGATCTTCACCCTGGCTGAATGGTTGAGTAAGGGCAAGAAACTCAACGACCACGTTGACGGCCGCGTCAAGGAATGGAATGCAGCTGAGTTCAGCTCACGCTGTGGCTCTCTTGTTGGAACTTGGGCTCCTGGTAACGACTCAGAAGCACCAGAAGATATGAGCGTTATTCAAGCAACAGCTAAGTCTGTAAACACCGCTTATGCCTCTATGGCTCACGAGCTAGATCTCTGTGACATTAGGGATACTGCCCTTAGGTTTGGAATCAAGCGAGCAGATGGCACTGAACTAGTTTCATACCCAGCGTCTATTCTTGGTATCAACGAAATCTCTCCACTATCTATGGCTGCAGCTGTTGCTGCTGTTGCTAACAAGGGTGTTTACTGCTCCCCTATTGCTATCGACCGTGTTGTAGATCGTGAGACCCAGGCTGAACTACAAGTTCCTAAATCTATTTGTAGCCAAGCAGTAACTCCTGAAGTAGCTGCTGGTATGACCAAGGCCATGCAGGCAGTTATGAATGGTGGTACCGGTGGTGCCTCTTCAACAGGTGATGGAACTCCCCTGGCTGGTAAGACAGGAACTACTGACTCTGGTGTTCACACTTGGATGACCGGTTTCTCTTCAACTGTTGGAACTGCAGTTTGGGTAGGAAACGTATCAGGTAGCACATCAATTAGAAAAGTTACCTTGAACGGCAAAGCCGGTGGACTTGTTCGTCACGAAATCTGGCGAACCATCATGAAAACAGCTAACAAGAACTACCCTGGTCAAAAGTTTGATGCTCCACCTCAGGACATGATTGATGCAACCTTTATGCAGATTCCATCTGTTTCAGGACAGGTCCCTGATGTTGCAGCCCAGAACATTATTGCTGCAAATCTAAACGCCAAGATTATGATCAACGCAGTTAGTTCAACCAAGCCAGCTGGAACAGTAGCTTATGTAAAACCTAAAGCTGGATCATCTGTTCCTAGAGGAACCATGATTTTGATTTACATCTCTAAGGGTGGTCTAACAAAGATCCCTGATGTTCGAGGTATGACCACCGCTGAAGCAACAGCAACTCTCAACTCAGCTGGCTTCCCTACAGTTAGCATTCCTCAGCCATCACAGGCTCAGTTCTTTGTGAAGGACCCTGCTATTGAAGCAGGCAAGGTTGTTGGCACCATGCCTGCAGCTGGTAAATCAGTTCCTTCATCGAGTGCGATTCTGCTACTAATTAGCGAAGGCCCTTAGTTTCTTCATGCTCTATTTAGGCCTAGCCGCACTAGCTGTAATCATTTGGGCTACCTGCATCGAGCGCTACTGGTTTGCCATCAAGAGAAGTGAACTCAAAGTCTTACCTACTGGTAGCCCTGACCTTGTTGTCTTACACATCAGCGACATCCACATGGCTCCTTGGCAGAGATACAAGCAGCGTTGGATTAGAAAACTAAACACTAAGGTCAACCCTGATTTAGTCATCAACACTGGAGATAACCTAGGTCATGCCAGAGGCATCAACCCAGTACTAGAGGCCCTCAATCCTTTGACTGGTATTCCAGGAGTATTCGTCAATGGTTCTAACGATCTTTATGCTCCAGCTAAACGAAATCCTTTTCAGTATTTACTTCGTCCATCTGAGCGCCACCGTGAAGAGGATGCAAATCTAAGGCTAGATACGGATTTACTCAACGCAGGATTTTCTTCTATTGGTTGGAAAGACCTCAACAACACAGCCCAATCACTGAGTGTAAAAGGTGTGAAGCTAAACTTCTTTGGAACAGATGATCCTCATGAACTAAGAGATGATGCGACTCAAGCTCAATCTGCCCTTGCCAAACTAAATGCAGCAGATTTACTTATTGGTATTACACATGCTCCATACCTAAGAATCTTAGAAGACCTAAGTGCAGCGGATGTTGTGTTCGCGGGTCACACTCACGGCGGACAAGTGTGTTGGCCATTTATCGGTAGAGCACTTGTTACTAACTGTGATTTGCCAACTAAGTACGCAAGAGGATTGAATCAAGTTCCTCTAAAGGATAAGAAGTTATGGCTAAATGTTTCTGCTGGTTTGGGTCATTCGATTTATGCACCGGTGCGCTTTGCATGTCGCCCAGAAGTAAGAGTTGTAACTCTAAAAGCTAAAGATTAGTTTCCGAAACCAAATACTTCAGCACCAAGAGCCAGATACTGGCCTTGAGTGTTATCGCATCTAGCAACAGTCTCTGCTGCGAAACAACTAATGTCGCCAACGACTATCTTGCTACCGGAAGGAAGATCATATGCTCCTTCTGGATCAGAGAATAGACCGCTGGAACAGTACCAGTCAGACACAAGTCCTTCTGATGGATTGAATGCCCAAAGCCTTGCCTGGTATCCCCATGCTCCTTCACAAGAAGCAGGCGCTGTTGGAATCTCATAGTTCACATCAACATCTCGGTGTTCGCAAAGAACAAAACCTGGTGATTCACTGATTGTGCACCAAACAGTTCCACCGCCAACTCGGAAGATGAAGCCACCGTAACCATCGCTGTAATCAGCTGCATTCACAACAGGAGCCTCAACCGCAGGCTTATCTGGAACTTGGGTTTCAGGCTCTTCAGGAGTTGTTGCACATGCAGATAAAGTCAAAGCGGTGACTGCCGCTATAAACAAAACCCTGAACTTGCGCATGTATTCAGGTTAGCCGAGCGAATTAGAATTCGCTAGCAACCAGCTCTGCGATTTCATATGTGTTGAGAGCAGCACCCTTACGAAGGTTGTCACCAACAACGAACATTTCGATGGAGTTAGTGAAATCTAGTGACTGTCTTACTCGACCAACATAGGTAGGGTCTTGACCTGCAACCATGTTCGGGGTTGGCCATTGACCATTAGCAGGATCATCAACCAACTTGATGGTTGGCTCTTCTTCTAGCGCCTTGTGAACATCAGCAACGGTCAGTGGGTTAGCAAAGGTTGCATGCACGGTTAGAGAGTGGCTAACCAATACGGGTACGCGAACACAGGTAGCGGCTACCTTCAGAGTTGGAATACCTAGAATCTTACGGCTCTCATCTCTAACCTTCATCTCTTCGCTTGAGTATCCCCCAGCTTTGAGAGATCCTGCGAATGGAACCACGTTTAGAACTACTGGGGCTGGGAATGGTGAATCTGATACCTGTAAGCCTTGTGAACCTAGCAGAGCTTCAACATCGCCACTTGCTAAACCTGCATCGCTACCGGCAACGGCACTGATTTCACTTCTCAGTCTTTCGATGCCAGCGGTTCCAGCTCCGGATACTGCCTGGTAACTTGAAACAACTAGTTCGGTAAGAGTCCAGTTTCTGTGCAGAGCACCGAGAGCCGCCATCATCGTAAGGGTTGTGCAGTTAGGGTTTGAGATAATTCCCTTAGGTCTGTTTCTTGCTTGCTCAGGGTTCACTTCAGGAACTACTAGAGGAACTTCAGGGTCCATACGGAATGCACCTGAGTTATCAACTGCAACAGCACCACGAGCTGCTGCTATTGGAGCCCAAACTTCAGATACTTCATCAGGAACATCGAACATAGCAATATCTATGCCATCGAATGCTTCTTCGGTCAGAGCAACAACAGTTAGTTCTTGACCATGAACAGTGATCTTCTTACCTGCGGAACGAGCTGATGCGATAAGACGAATCTCACCCCAGATGTTCTCTCGGTTATTGATGATGTCAATCATCACTGTGCCAACGGCACCGGTAGCACCAACTAAAGCAAGATTAGGTTTAGACATGGCTATCTTCCTGTGCCAGCGTAGACAGTTACAAGGCTATCGCCATCAAGGTCGAATGCCTTGTGAACAGCACGAGCAGCATCATCGATCTGATCAAGACTTGTTATTACTGAGATGCGAATCTCAGATGTTGATATCATTTCAACGTTGATCGAAGCTTCAGCCAAAGCTCTAAACATAATGGCTGAAACACCTGAGTGGGTTCTCATACCAGCACCAACAATACTTAGCTTGCCAATCTCTTCATCACTTTCAAGTTCTCTATATCCCAAGACATTCTTGTTCTGAGCTAGAGCATCAAGAACCTTCTTTAGTTCTCCCTTAGGAAGAGTGAAGCTGATGTCGCTAACTCTGTCGGTAACGTCAGAACCGGTAGGTGTGTTCTGAACAATCATGTCGATGTTTGCTCCAGCTTCAGCAACAGTTGTGAAAACTGCAGCTGCCTTACCAGGTACGTCTGGAATACCAATAACGGTAATCTTCGCCTGTGACTTATCGGCTGCCACACCTGAAACGATTGACTCTTCCATTTGCTTTACTCCATCTTCATTAGAGATAACTCGGGTACCAGGATCATTGCTAAAAGTTGAACGAACCCTAAGGTCTACTTTGTGTCTACGAGCAAACTCAACTGCTCTGATGTGCAGAATCTTTGCCCCAGCTGCTGCCAGTTCCAACATTGATTCAATGTCAATAACATCTAATTTCTTGGCTGTTGAAATAACTCGAGGATCTGCTGTGTAGATTCCATCAACATCGCTATAGATTTCACAAACATCTGCATTTAGTGCAGCAGCTAATGCAACAGCAGTGGTGTCAGATCCACCCCTACCCAAAGTAGTGATATCTCTTGAGTCTCTATTGAAACCTTGGAAGCCTGCAACAATCGCAATGTTGCCTGCATTTAGTGCTTCAGCAACACGGTCAGGTGTTACTTCAGCAATACGAGCATTACCGTGAACCTCATCGGTGATGATTCCAGCCTGAGAACCTGTGAAAGAAAGTGATGGAGCACCAAGGTCATTGATAGCCATAGACAGCAGTGCCATGGAGATACGCTCACCAGAGGTCAAAAGCATGTCTAGTTCTCTACCCTCAGGGTTAGCAGACACTTGGTTGGCTAAATCCAGAAGTTCATCGGTTGTGTCCCCCATGGCTGAAACAACAACACAAACCTGGTTGCCAGCTCTTTGGGTCTCAATGATACGGGCAGCGACATGCTTGATCTTGTCAGCATCGCCTACAGACGAGCCGCCGTACTTTTGCACAATTAGCGCCAATTGAGATCTCCAGATTAGGAAAAAGGGGGAATTCAACGCTGAACTCAACAAGTTTAGCCCACCCCAAGGGGCTAAAACTACTGCTAGCTGACTACTCGACGACCTTCAAAGGCTCTGCCAAGGGTTACTTCATCAGCATATTCAAGATCTCCACCAACTGGAAGACCTGAAGCCAAGCGGCTAACAGTGATGCCTAGTGGAACTAGCAGCCTAGTTAGGTAGGTGGCCGTAGCTTCACCTTCAAGGTTTGGATCGGTAGCAATAATGACCTCTTTGATTTCAGGGTCATTCAACCTAGACATCAGTTCACGAATACGTAGGTTATCTGGTCCAATACCTTCAATAGGACTAATTGCCCCACCTAGCACGTGGTAGAAACCACGAAACTCTCTAGTTCTTTCAATCGCTTGAACGTCTTTAGATTCTTCAACGACACAGATCGACTCTTTAGTTCTGCGAGGGTCTCTACAAATATTGCAATACTCATGTTCTGCAACGTTGAAACAGGTAGCACAAAAACGAACTCGCTCTTTAGCCTCTAGAAGAATCTTGGCTAACTCTTGAGCCTGGTCGTCATCAGTTTGAATCAAATAGAAAGCAATACGCTGCGCAGACTTAGGCCCAACTCCAGGCAAACGAGATAGTGCATCAATTAGATCTTGAACGACACCTTCATACATCTAATTAGTTTCCTTCAATAGGTTCGGCACCAAGTATGTTCCGAAGAACAGAATCTCCAACAATTGAATCTTCATCAATTAGCTTGTTTCTGTTTTCATTGACTTCTTTACTCTTGTCGTCAACAGGAGCAGCAACTGGCTCGGCTACCTTAGCAATTGGCTCAGTCGGAGCTGCAGCCTTAGGTGTTGATACTTGGACAATTGGCTCACCAGCAGTTGAAACAGCTGCACGATATTGAACTCGAACACCTAAGACATCAAAGATTGCCTTACGAAGTAATTCGCTAGGACTATTCTGACCACCATCACGGAAGACAGTCTTATCGTGTTCGTTAGCAAACAGAATATCTAGAACCTGACCATCAAAAGCAACCGGGGTTTGAGCATGAACGTTCTGCCAAGCATTTCTAGAAATGTTAGCCAAAGCACTCTTTATCTCATCCCAAGAACCCTTCATCATTTCCCAGGTAACGGCAGGCGCAACTACATCACTGATAACTGGAACTTGATTTGTAACAGGAGTAACTGTAGGAATAACAACTGGAGGAACAGCAGCTACAGCTGCAGTTTGTGTTGAGACTGGCATAGCCGCTACCGGAGCAGGTGCAGCAGGAGCAGGAGCAGGAGCATTACCACCTAGACCAATACGTCGCTCTAGTCGATCAATGCGAGCAAGAGAACCAGTTTCACTTGAGTCTTGTTGAGGAACCAATACCTTGGCAACCATAAGTTCTAGCTGTAACTTAGGGCTGGTAGCTCCGTTCATTCGAGTGAGACCTTCAGCAATAACTTCAGCTGCGTAGGTTAGCTCTGCTTTACCAAATCTTTCAACCTGCAATCTCATTCGATCTAGTTGGTCTTGTGGTAAATCTCGCAGAACTGTCTTAGCTTTATCTCCTGTGGACCCAACAACAATCAGATCTCTGATTCGCTCCAAAAGATCTTCAACAAAACGTGATGGGTCTTGACCACTTTGAATAACCTGGTCAACGCTAGCAAATACTTCTGCAGCATCTCCCTTACCAAAGGCATCAATGAAGGTATCTAGCAGGGCTGAGTCTGTGTATCCAAGAAGGCCAACAGCACGCTCATAAGTTACGTGGTTCTTTTCTGAACCTGCAAGTAGTTGATCTAGAAGTGAGAGTGAATCTCTAACAGAACCACCACCTGATCTAACAACTAGCGATAGGACACCCTCATCTACTGTTGCCTTCTCAGCTGCAATCATTTCAGCTAAGTATTCAATCATCTGAGCTGGTGGAACTAAACGGAATGGGTAGTGGTGTGTTCTTGAACGAATAGTTGAAATAACTTTTTCAGGTTCAGTTGTTGCAAAGATAAACTTCACGTGGGCAGGCGGTTCTTCAACAACCTTCAAAAGAGCATTGAAGCCATCTTTAGTAACCATGTGAGCCTCATCAAGAATAAAGATCTTGAATCTGTCTCTGGTTGGCGCGAAAGCAATACGCTCTCTAAGCTCTCTAGCGTCTTCTACTTTGTTGTGGCTAGCAGCATCAATTTCAATTACATCTAGAGAGCCTGAACCATCTCTTGAAAGCTCAATACAAGATGCACACTTGCCGCATGGAGTATCGGTAGGACCTTCAGCACAGTTCAAACAACGAGCAAGGATTCTTGCAGAGGTGGTTTTACCGCAACCTCTAGGTCCACTAAACAAATAGGCATGGTTCACTCGATCGCTACGAAGAGCAGCCATCAAAGGCACGGTAACTTGAGTCTGCCCAATTAGTTCTGAGAATGACTCTGGGCGATAACGACGATAAAGAGCTGTGGACACGTTTAGAGCCTAAACCTCTCGCCTGACAATGGGGTGAACCTGCTGAAAGACTCCCCGCACACCCATCAGAGCCCAGTTACCCTTGCTATCTTTCGATCCTGGGGGAGTTAGCCGAGGTGACGCCGCACGGGGAGTCCAGTCCTATTCTAAACCTTGAAAAAGGCCCCTATTTCCTTGCCTTCTTGGCCTGCTCCAAAGCGATGGCGTCAGCAATCTGCTTGCGAGTTTCCTCGATCTTTTCAAGCGCTAGGGCCTGTCCCCCTTCTTGGTAAGCAACAGCGATACTAGCTGCTATCCCTGGGGTTAGATCATCAAAGTTCACTGAAGCTAAAACGGATGCTTTATCTCTGTTTGAAACAGCGATGGTCAAAGTGATGCCGTTATCCCCTGCCTCAAGATTTACTAACTTGTCGAGATCAAATTCTCGAACCACGTTATCTCCAGCAAAGACGATTCTCTGGTTTGTAAAAGTGGAAACCCCAACATCTATAGGAGTTGATTCTTCAGGGTTTCTTCTGCTCTTACCTGAGTAACCACCAACGTTCGCCCTAACATTGCCAAACACCGGAAGGCTGACTCCACCAAAGCCACCTGAACTTGTAGACCCACTACTTCTAAACTCCCTAAGCATTGTTTGCCCGACTCTAACTACAACCACTTCGTCTTTCCTAGTGGCAAAGACATAGTCATCTTCTTCAAAAGCTCCTTGAGCCATTCGAGCAAGAACAGCTTCTTGCTTGTGCAGGGAATCTAAAGCTTCTTTGTTTTTATCTCTAGATCTAAGGATGAGGAAGGTCACATAGGACGCTAGGAAAGCAAAGGTGAATACCATCAGCATGTATGCCGAGTTATCCCCTCGAGCTCTACCCTCTAGCCAAGTCCATAAAGCTGCGATGAAGAACGCCAGAAAGACTATTAGCCAGTTGGCCTGCCTCTTAGATAACCCAAACATGTTCACTCCTTTAGTTTGATATCACCCTACTCTTGGCTTACGACATAGCCGTTCTCAATTAGCACCAAATCAGAATGGTTTCAGGTTCTGCTCCAGCAAACTAAACTAAAGAGGTTACATCCCAGGAGAATTCGCCTAGTGGCCTATGGCGCCAGCTTGGAAAGTTGGTTGGGTGCAAGCCCTCGGGGGTTCGAATCCCCCATTCTCCGCCAGCAACTCCCTTGATTTAGAGCCTCAGTAGAGGCGTTAATCAGGGGAGTTTTTGCTTAATGTGCACTTGATGAGCTACTTGTCGCCAACAATCCCTTGCCATGTGCGTTCGATTAGATCATCTATGGCTTTAGGTGACGCCGTGGGCCGCATTGGGTCTTGACTGCCGGCAAGCATGGTAAATCCATGGACCACCGACCAAGCTAGCGCTGCGACGGACTTGACCTCGGAGGGCTTGATGAAGCCGGCGTTGCATAAATCAAGAATGGCGTCTTGAAATATTCCCCAAGCAGATGGGTTGTCTTCTCGAGTAGGAGCTGCATCGCAATCAATGAACGCAACTGAGAACAGACCTGGTTCTCGAAGGCCGAACTGAATGTAAGCACGACCAGTAGCCTGAAACCTTCGCTTCACATCAGTCTCCTTAGCGACTGCCTCCTGCATGCGCCTTCCTAGTTCTTCCCTGGCGCGCTGGGAAATTGAAGTCTTTAGGCTCTCACCGTTTGGAAAGTGCCGATAGACGGCCATCGGTGAAACATGGACTTTCTTGGCAAGATAAGTGACCCCGAGGTTGCGAGCGCCTGATGCCCTGGCTTCTTTCATCCCGATCTGTAGAAGGGCCTCTTCTAGGTCGCCATGATGATATGTGTTCTTTTTCATCTGCTTAATGTTGACAATGTAAACATTATCCTATTATGTTTATAGGATAAACATTAGAAGGAAATGAAGGATTCAGGAAATGAGCGATTTACACATCGTCATCGGCGTCGGGACCATTGGAGGCAGAGTGGCTCGAATGCTTGCCGAAAAAGGTAAAAACGTAATCGTTGTATCGCGCAGCAAGCCCAACTTGGGCCTTACAGGCGTGGAAGAAATACAGGGTGATGCTTCCTCGTTGGAGAGCCTTCTAACAGTTGCCAGTTCTGCAAAGGTTATTTACAACTGCGCCAATCCCCCATACAACACCTGGGCAGTTGAGTGGCCAAAGATTTCGGCTGCGGTAAGTGAATTCGCAATCCAGCTAGGGGCGGATCTGGTCATCTGCTCAAACCTCTATGGCTATGGCCCACACGAGGGAGTCCTAACAGAGAGTTTGCCTCTTAAAGCAACCTGGTCAAACGGAGTTGCCAGAGCCAGGGTCTGGCAAGAGAACAAAGCACTTAATGATGCTGGAAAACTAAGAGTCACTGAAGTAAGAGGATCCGATTACATCTGCGCAAACGAACAAAGCCGGATGGGCGACCGAGTTGTGCCAAATCTTATTGCAGGAAAGCCAATTCAGCTGCTGGGTGCAATAGATCAGCCTCACACCTGGACCGACCCCGACGATGTAGCGAAGCTAATGATCAGACTCGCCGAAGATGACAGAAGTTGGGGAAGGCCGTGGCACGTGCCAAGCAATGAGCCAAAGACTCAGCGTGAAGTGGTAGCGGACATAGCTAAAGAGCTTGGTGTTACCCAATACAAGGTCGCACCGGTGGGACTGTTCGTGGAGAGCATCTTGGGTCTTTTCAACCCGGTTATTCGAGAACTAAATCGAGGCCGATATCAATTCGCAAAACCATACGTCGTTAGTTCTAAAGCAGCACAAGAGACATTTGGACTTTTGCCAAAGCCCTGGAATCAAGTAATTGCGGATTTAGTGATGACTTACAAAACAGATAATCAAAAAGGAACGGATAAACAATGAGCGACGAAACTAGATGGATGCTTGCTTTTGCATTCATATCTTTACCAACAATTGCTTTTGGAGGGCACTTTCTCCTCTCCATTCTGAAAAAGCAGGTAGGCACAGAGAACATCTCTGGTATTCAGCGCGAATACTTCAGGGCGGGGCACGCTCACGCGGGAGTGCTGGTGACTCTTGCGATCATCGGCCAAATAGTTTTGGATTACTCACTCTTTAATGACACATTGGTCTGGGCCATGCGAATTGGTTTGGTAGTTGCACCCCTATTGATTTCAGGCGGATTCTTTGGTGGAGCACCAAGGACCCCGGAAGCACAGCCCGGTGGGCTAGTCAGACTGATCCCTATAGGTGCTGTTGTGATGAGTCTTTCAACTATCGGTGTTGGGCTAAGCCTGTTAGTCGCAATCTAAGAGGGCTTGATAGATGTTCTCCCTGACGTTTGGCAGAGACATCAGTTTCTGCCTAATCTGGAGGGCTAAAGAACACTTGCAAATGCCTAGTCTGTCGATGAGTAGGAAGCAATCACAAACTTGAAAATTCTCAACAACACTCAAAAGCTGATTGTTTGGCTCATCGACATCGGCTTCATCGTGTATTGGTCGCTCATTATTTTCCGCATTTTTCCCCCGGAATTGTTATTTGAAGGATATGAAAAGCCTGAGGTGCAGGCTTGGAATTGGTCATTCCTACCTTTGGACTTAGCTGCAGCTCTTACTGGAATAGCTGGCAACACCTTAAAGCGTGTCAACCAAGAGGCATTGATTATCACGTCCTTGGTTCTCACCTCCGTTGCCGGTGGCATGGCATTGGCCTACTGGACAGTTCTTGGCTACTTTGACTTTTGGTGGTGGCTACCGAACCTGGTTCTACTACTT
>Ga0208481_1000021_pt1 | contig 44053 bp, 39 predicted proteins | sample LakMenEpi02Jun10_FD_150662 | JGI IMG/M metagenome (GOLD analysis project Ga0208481, IMG submission 150662) | Freshwater microbial communities from Lake Mendota, WI - 02JUN2010 deep hole epilimnion (SPAdes) | ecosystem: Environmental > Aquatic > Freshwater > Lake > Epilimnion/Euphotic zone ... | reverse complement strand
GACGCTTGGTGACGAAGGTGAAGGACTTGTCCTTGTAGACCGAGATCACGACCGGAAGGACATCGCCGGACTGGCTTTGCGTGGCGGCGTTGAACTCCTTGCAGAATGCCATGATGTTGACGCCTGCCTGACCGAGTGCCGGACCGACTGGTGGTGAGGGGTTGGCAGCGCCGGCGTTGATCTGGAGCTTGATGATTTTGGTTACTTCCTTGGCCATGGTGAGGGGGTGTTTGCTTTAGGGAGAGGGGTGAGTGGGTGCTTGGGGGCAGAGAGTCCAGAAAAATATCATTCGCGCTCGACTTGCCAGTACTCGAGCTCGACCGGGGTGCTGCGGCCGAAGATCGTAACCGATACGCGGAGCTTGCCGCGCTCGGGGTCGATTTCCTCGACGATGCCGCTTTGATTCTGGAAGGGGCCGTCGGCGACCTTGACAGTATCGCCCACCTCGAAACTGATCGCCGGGCGGACGCTTTCGCCGCGCTCCTTGATCTGGGAAAGCATGGCGTCGACCTCGCGCTGGCGCATCGGCGCAGGGCGGTCCTTGGTGCCGGCAAAGCCGATCACACCCTCAGTTTCCTTGATGAAAAACCAGGTCTTCTCGACGAGCTGGCCATCTTCGGTGCTGAGGTTCATGTTGACGATGATGTAGCCCGGGAAAAACTTCTTGCGGGTTTCGGTCTTTTTGCCGCCGCGAACTTCCGAGACCATTTCGGTCGGGACGAGGACCTCGCGGATCGAGTCGGCCATGTCTTCGGCCTGGGCGTTGCGCAGGATGCGGTCGCGCACCTTGCCCTCCTGGCCGGAGAGCACCTGGACAACATACCACTGATCGCGGAAGGATTTGTTTTCGGACATGATATGAGGAAATTGATGGGTCAGGCAACCAGGCTCAACGGCCGAGGTTGGTGAAAAAACCAACGATGAGGATGTGGACGAAGTCCCAGACCTGCACGAAGGCGGCCAGCAGGATCATCGCGATGAGGACCACGATGGTGGAATCGATGAGCTCCTTGTATTTCTTGAAGCCCTTGATCTTCGGGTCGGACTCCCAAGGCCAGCTGGCTTTGCGCAGTTCGCCTTTCACTTCAGAAATGAATGCCGTGAGCGAGGCCCACTTGAGCACCACGGCGACAAGGACGATGGCGAGCAAGGCGTACAGGATGCCGGAGGAAATCCAGCTGCCGCCAATTTTAAAGTGCTCGAGATACTGCATGAAGGTGTGTGGAATGTCGGGAAATCGATGAGGTGGCACGGCAGGAGGGACTCGAACCCCCAACACTCGGTTTTGGAGACCGATGCTCTACCAATTGAACTACTGCCGTTTTGAGGCGAATCGGGGGCACTCCGTTTTTAGCGAAGTGCCCCGGGATTCGTGGGAGCCGGCCCGTCGCTCCGGGAGGGGAGCGGGAGCCGGTATTGCTTGAGGATGATTATTTGAGGATCTCACCCACGCGGCCGGCGCCGACGGTGCGGCCACCTTCGCGGATGGCGAAACGCATGGTCGGCTCCATGGCGATCGGAGTGATAAGCTCGACTTCCAGGTTCACATTATCACCAGGCATCACCATTTCAACTCCATCCGGAAGCTTGATGCTGCCGGTGACGTCGGTGGTGCGGAAATAGAACTGCGGACGGTAGTTCGAGAAGAAGGGGGTGTGGCGGCCGCCTTCTTCCTTCGAAAGAACGTAGATTTCCGACTTGAAGTTCGTGTGACCCTTAACGGTGCCCGGCTTGGCGATGACTTGGCCGCGCTCGATGTCGGTCTTCTTGAGACCGCGGAGAAGCAGACCGCAGTTGTCACCCGCACGACCTTCGTCGAGCAGCTTGCGGAACATTTCGATGTCCGTGACGGTGGTCTTCTGGGTGTCGCGGATGCCGACGATTTCGACTTCCTCCATCTTCTTGATGATGCCGCGCTCGACACGACCGGTGCAGACGGTTCCACGACCTTCGATCGAGAACACGTCTTCGACGGGCATGAGGAAGGTCTTGTCGATCGGGCGCTCTGGCTCGGGGATGTAGGAATCCACAGCGTCCATGAGCTTCATGATGTTTTCCTTCTGAGTGGCGTCGCCGTCGAGGGCGGCCTTGGCCGAGCCCTTGACGATCGGGATTTCGTCACCCGGGAATTCGTAGGAAGAAAGCAGGTCGCGCACTTCCATTTCAACGAGGTCGAGGAGCTCGGCGTCGTCGACGAGGTCAACCTTGTTCATGAACACCACGAGGGCGGGAACGCCGACCTGGCGGGCAAGGAGGATGTGCTCGCGGGTTTGCGGCATTGGGCCGTCGGCGGCGGAGACCACGAGGATCGCACCGTCCATCTGGGCGGCACCGGTGATCATGTTCTTCACGTAGTCGGCGTGACCGGGGCAGTCCACGTGTGCGTAGTGGCGCTTGGTGGTTTCATACTCGACGTGTGCGGTGTTGATCGTGATGCCGCGCTCGCGTTCTTCGGGAGCAGCGTCGATGTCCGCATAGTTTTTGGCCTGGGCCATACCCTTCTCGGCGAGCGTGTTGGTGATCGCGGCGGTGAGGGTGGTTTTGCCGTGGTCAACGTGGCCGATAGTGCCGATGTTGACGTGGGGCTTGTTGCGCTGGAATGCTTCTTTTGCCATGGTGTTGTTGTTTTCTTGAGATGATTTCGTGATCGCCCTGGAGCTCGCGGGGGGAATTGAACCCCCGACCTCATCCTTACCAAGGATGCGCTCTACCCCTGAGCTACGCGAGCGATGTTGATGCCGGCTTCCTTGGACCCGACAAAAACACCGCGGCCGTCTCGATTGACGAGGCAGAACGCGGCACCCCGGGCAGGTTTTGGGGAAGAGCGGGCGGACCTTAACAAAGCCGACCACTCTGTCAAAAAAAAACTCCGTGAAAAGAAAAATTGTTGGGATTCCTCCAAAAACGAGGCTCAGTGCGGGGAGTCCGATCCTTCGGAAACCTGAAATGACAACCTCCGGATGCTGATGCAGGCGCCGGTTTCGCTATCGGCCTCGACGATCGCGCCACAGAGCCGAACCTTGCCCTTTGCGACCGGAAAGCGTGTGGGCATGCCGGTTTTGAAGCGCCAGACGACCGAATCGATGGTTCGCCCGAGCACTGATTCCTCGGGTCCGCACATTCCGGCATCGGTCAGGAAGCCGGTGCCGCCGGGAAAAATCCTTTCATCGGCCGTCTGCACATGGGTGTGAGTACCGAGCACTGCGGTCACCTTGCCATCGAGGTGGCGGCCCATGGCGATTTTCTCGCTGGTCGTCTCGGCATGGAAATCGACGATGATCGGCCCGATGCCGGCCTCGCGCAGTCTCAATGCCTCGTTTTCCAGCGCGATGAAGGGGTTTTCGAGCGCTGGCTGCATGAAAGTGCGGCCTTGGGCCTGCATCACGGCGACGCGGCCTTTGGCGCACTCGAGCACGACGCTTCCGTTGCCAGGTGTGCCGTCCGGGTAGTTGATCGGCCGCAAGAGCCGGGGCTCGGTCGGAAAATACGGGACAATGTCCTGCTGGTCCCAGACATGGTCGCCGGTGGTGATCACCGCCGCTCCGGCGCGCAGCAGGTCGATCGCGATTTTCGGCGTGATGCCTTTTCCGCCGGCGGCATTTTCGCCGTTGACGATAATGAAATCGAGCGATTCCGTTTGTTTGAGAATCGGAAGCTGCTCGATCACTGCCTTTCTGCCGGGTTCGCCGACGATGTCGCCAAGAAACAGAATGCGGATGGTGGCCATGTTGAAATTCAGGATGGTGGGCAGACTTCCTGCCGAGCATTGATGGTCCGCCACCAAACGACAAACCAATTTCATTCATGATCCCGATACTCAAGCGATCCACGGCTTTGTTGATTCCCCTGCTCTTGGCGGCGGGCTTGTGGCTGTGGTGGCAAAAGCGCTCACAAGAAAATGTGACACCGCAGCGATCGGCAAAGCCCCCCACCCTTTCGACCTTAGGTCGCGTACCCGATTGGAAATCGCTTGAAGCGCATCAGGGCACGATCACGCGAAGTGAATTCGAGCGCTTGCTCACCACCGTTTTCGTGACCGGCGGCAGCTGGCGCGAGTTTATGGAAATCGGCGAAAATGAAGTCCGCATCCGCACGGCCGATGGTGAAAACGCCGAGGTCTTCGTGCTGCGATTTGCGAATGACGGTTTCACCAAAACACCCGCGCGTTGGTGGCGCGTGCCGGAAGAGTTGCCACCGGCTGCAGCAGACAAACCACTTGATGGACTGCATATCGCCATCGACCCGGGGCACATCGGCGGCAAATGGGCGAGCATCGAAGAACGCAGTTTCGACGCCGGCGATGGTCATGCTGTGTGCGAAGGCGACCTCACGCTGCAAGTCGCAAAGCGCTTGAAGCCACAACTCGAATCACTCGGCGCGAGCGTTTCACTGGTCCGCGAAAAAGCTGAGCCCGTGACGCAATGGCGGCCCGAGGCATTGATCGAAACCGCGCGCCAAGCGAATGACAATTCCACCGCAGCCGATTCACCCAGCGCGCTGCGCAAACTCGCCGAGCGCCTCTTCTACCGCACGGCGGAAATCCACGCGCGGGCAGATCTCGTCAACCAATCCATCAAGCCCGATCTCGTGCTCTGCCTGCATTTCAATGCCGAGGCATGGGGCGACCCGAATCAACCGAGACTCGTCGATCGAAGCCATTTCCACATTCTGCTCAATGGCGCCTACTCGGACGAGGAACTCCGCCTCGCGGATCATCGTTTTGCGATGCTCGACAAGCTGCTGAGCCGCAGTCACGAGGAAGAAACTTCGATCGGCATGAGCGTCGCCAATGTGTTTGCGCGCAAAAGCGGATTGCCGCCCTACGCTTATCAGGTAGGTGCGACCAACGTGCTGCCGGTGAATGGTCATCCCTACCTCTGGGCACGCAACCTTTTGGCCAACCGGCTGTATCAATGCCCGGTGATTTTCATGGAACCCTATGTGATGAATTCGATCAACGATCACGCACGCATCAAGCTCGGCGATTACGACGGTACGCGTGATGTGAACGGAACCCCGCACGTTTCGATCATCCGCGAATACGCCGATGCGCTTGCCGAAGGCTTGAGGCAGGCCTACGCGCCAAGGCGCGCGGCCACCGAACGATGAAGCTCTAACGCGAATGCTGAATCGCTTCGCAAACGGCCGGGAAAATTTGGCGCTTGCGACTGACGACGCCGGGCGCATGGAACAGCGCGTCGTCGATCCGCTCAAAGGGCAGCTTGGAGAGCGTCGCCTCGCGCCCCACGGCAAGGATCATGCTGTGGTGCAAGGCCACATCGGTGACGGCCATGACCGCGAGATCGTAGCCGCGGGATTCCTGCAATCGCCTCAGCACTTGCTCAAGCTCTTCGCGCCTTGCGGCAAAGCCATGCAGGTCGCGCTCCTCGACCTGCGAGATGCTCACAGTGAGACCCTGCTCGACGAACTCCTTGCGGTCGGCATTGAGGATTTCTTCCGGCGAACCATTAGCGATGAGCGAACCCTGTGCAAAAAATTCTTCTGTGAACTTCGCCGGATCGACCCCCGCGACACCGCTCAACCAAGTGAGCATCTCATGATCGAGCGCGGTCGTTGTCGGCGAGGTGAGGCACAGCGTGTCGGAAACAATCCCTGCGCAAAGACACATCGCCACACCCGGCGCGGGCTGCAATCCGCGATGAAAATACTTGCGACCGACCAGCGTGCAGGTCGAGCCGACCGGCTCGTTGAGATAACGGATCGGTTCGCGCGAAACCAAGTCGCCGGCCAAGCGGTGGTGGTCAATCACCTCGGTGATCTCCGCTTCCTCAACGCCATTGACCGCTTGCGCGTACTCATTGTGATCGACCAACGCGAGGCGGATGCGCGGCGGATCGACGAGGTCGGATTTCGAAAGCACGCCTGTCATTTTTCCTGAAGCGGGATCCACCACCGGAAACAGATCCTGATCGGTCGAGGCAAGGCGCTTGCGCAAGCGCGAGACCGGATCGCTTGGTTGGATGGTTTCAAATTTTGTTTCCATCACATGACGCACGGTGCGCGAGCAACGGATCAGCGTCGAGGCACTCGCCGTGTCCTGATCGCAGCGCAGAATGAAGACTCCGCGCGATGCGGCAAACTGCCCGATTTCCGGCGAAACCGGATTGCCGCCGGTGACGAGCAAGGCCCGCGCGCCATGGTCGATGGCGTAACGCTGAACGATCGGCCGATCGCCGCAGATCACCAAAAACTTGGCGACATTTCCGTCCTTTTTGGCCTGAAGCAGACGCTTCTCGACCGTGCCTTGGGATGATGCGCCGACTAGCAGGATAAGGTCCTCCTCAAGCGACGAAAGCGGCTCCTGCGATCCAAGACTCTCGGCCTTGAGCGTTTCCGCAAGGTGCGCGAGCGAGGCATGCACGGTACGCACGCTGAGACCTTCGGTATCAGCCGGCAAAAGCAAACGCAGCAAATCAAAGTAACGCAAAATCCCACAAAGGTTTCCTTCCTCGTCCTCGACCGGCACGCAGCGCACCTGCGCCTCCAACATGCGGCGATACGCGGTGAGGAAAGTGTCGGCGGTCGAGACTTTAACAACCTCGCGGCGACTGATCATGCCCGCGTTGGTGCGCACATCGGTGAGCAAGAGCGGCAGATCCAGCTTCGCCTTTTCGAGCACCCATTTCGTGCGTTGCGAAATTTCCCCGCATCGCGCCGCGGTCGCGCTGGTTTCCTCGCCCGAAGCGCGGAGCAATGCGGCGTATCCGATCGCCGAGCAGATCGCGTCGGTGTCGGGATTCTTGTGACCAATGACAAAAAACGGAGGCATGGAAGTCGATACGGGTTTGGAGAGGTTGAAATGGTTTTTTCGGTCGACTTAAAGGTCACATCCTTTCAGGGCAGCGGATGCCAAGCAAGCCAAGACCTGAAGCGAGGATTCTACCCGTGAGTTCGCAAAGGGCAAGTCGGCTCGAGCGGACTGGCTCCTCCGACTTGAGCACCGGGCAGGCTTCGAAGAACGAGTGGAACGCGCGCGCCAGCTCGAGCAGGTAGTTGGCCAGCAGGTTCGGGCGGAAGTCCTCGAGCACCGCCGGCAGGACTTCGCCAAACCGCGCATGCAACCTCGCGAGGTGGATCTCCTCGTTTTCGCTCAGCACGATCTCGGCGGACGCGGCATCAAAGGCGGTGTCGAGCTTGCGGAAAATCGAACGCACACGCACCGACGAGTACTGCAAATACGGCGCCGTGTCGCCCTGCAAGGCAAGCATGCGGTCCCACGCGAACACATAGTCGGTGAGGCGGTTCTGCGAAAGCTCGGCAAACTTCACCGCGCCAATCCCAACGATCGACGCAATCTCCGCGGCCTCCTCGCCCTTGAGATCCGGGTTCTTTTCGCCGATCAGTTTCGCCGCGCGCTCGACCGCCTCCGTGAGCACATCGGTGAGCTGCACATTGTCGCCCGTGCGCGTCTTCATGAGCTTGCGGTCCTCGCCAAGGATCGAACCGAATGCCACATGGCGGAAGTCGGCCGCTGCGCCCCAGCGTTGCGCGGCGGCAAAAATTTGGCGGAAGTGCAATTGCTGCGGCACACCGACGACATACCAGATCTGATCGGCCTTCCACTCGTCGATGCGAAAACGAATCGTTGCAAGGTCAGTGGTCGCGTAAAGGAATCCACCATCGGCCTTGCGGATGATCGCCGGGTTGTCGGTCCATCCCTCCTCGCGATGCACCATGAAGGGGTCGTCCTCACGCTTGCAGCTGCCGTCGGAAAAAATGCAAACCGCCCCGTTGCTCTCGCGCGCGATACCCTTGGCAAGAAACTCATCGACCAAGCCGGCGAGCCGATCGTTGTAATAACTCTCGCCAAGCCAGTAATCGAATTTCACATCGAGCGTGTCATAGATCCGCTGCAATCCGCGCCTGGAGACATCGATGCACTGCTGCCAGATTTCGAGATTTTCCGGGTCACCCGCCTGCAGCTTCACCAGCTCCCCCTTGCAGGTCTCGAGCACCGCGGGGTCGTCCTTGGTGGCGGCATTTACCTCACGATAAACGCGCAGCAACTCGTCGATCGGATCAGCCTCGAGCGCGGCCTTGTTGAGTAGCGTTTTCCATCCGTGAAGGATCATTCCAAACTGCGTGCCCCAGTCGCCGATGTGGTTGTCGGCAATGACCTTGTAGCCGAGGAAACGCGCGATGCGGCAAAGCGAGTCGCCAATGATCGTCGAGCGGATGTGGCCGACATGCATCGGCTTGGCGACATTCGGCGCGGAGAAATCCACCACCACCGTGCGGCCCGCACCGATGTCGGGCGCGCCCAATCGCTCGTCGTTGAGCAATGCCTTGGCCCTCGCGGCGAAAGCCTCCGGCAAAATTCGGAAGTTGATGAATCCCGGGCCGGCAATGTCGGCGGTGGCCATGCCCGCAAGATCGAGGTGGCCGATGATTTCCTGGGCCAGCGCGCGCGGGTTCTTGCCCCGTTGTTTGGCAAGGACCATCGCGGCGTTGCTTTGATAATCGCCAAAGCGCAGGTCCGCTGCGGCGGTCACGCTCGCGGTGACCGGCTCGCCAAGTGTCGTGTTCAATGCCGCGGCGAGCCGCGCCTCAAGCTGCTGGAGAATCGTCATGTGATCTGGGGGAAACGGAAATCCGCCCTAAGATGCGGGCGGCTCCACACGGGACGACTTTGAGCCCAAAATGGCAAGGATTTCATCGCGGCCATTTGCTCCAAGGATCTGCCGGCTCATGTCTTGACCATTGAACATCTTGGCAATCGCTGCGAGCATCTTGAGGTGGAGCTGGTAGTTCTTGCGCGGCACCACAAAGAGAACGATCACATGCACCGGCGCCTGGTCCAAGGCCTCGAAATCGATTCCTGCCTTCGAGCGCCCCAACACCGCTACCACCTTTTCCAGATCGTCGGAAAACGCATGGGGGATCGCCACCCCACCGCCGATGCCGGTGCTGATCAATTGCTCGCGCGCCCTCAGCGCCTCAAGCGTCGCCTCACGCTCGCACGCCGCAAGCAGCTCGCATGTCACAAGCCTGTCTACAAGCTCAGTGATCGCACCCCAGTGCTCGATCGCCTCAAGGTCGGCGACGATCTGTTCCGGGCTGAGAAGTTTCACCAATTTCATGCAAATCAAGCGCGGGAGCAAACCAACGCATGAAATGTGTCTTTAGCGCTACATTCGGGCCCCTGCAAGTTCATTCCATGGCCATGGCTTTCGTCGCCGAAACGATTACTGAATCGGGGCCATCAACCTCGCGACGCGGCAGGCGGCACGGAACAAAAATGGCTTGGCCGAAAAATCCTCGACCCGCGCCTCCACGCTCGCCTCGAAATCCGCCTCCAGCATCCGCGCCACCGCGTCGACAAACGCCGGATCGGGCGAAAACCCGGTAATCTCAAAGTTGAGGCGGAACGAGCGGTTGTCGAGATTCGCGCTGCCAACGGTTGCCAGCCGGTGATCGACGAGCATGACCTTCTGGTGAAGAAACCCGCGCTGGTAGCGGAAAATCCTGACCCCATACGGGATCGATTCCTCGAAGTACGAAAATGCCGAGAGCCACACCAGCAAGTGATCGGCGCGCTCGGGAATAAGAATGCGCACATCCACACCGCGGATCGCCGCCGCCTGCAACGCCGTGAGCACGCCCTCGTCGGGCACAAAGTACGGAGATGCGATCCACAGCTTCTGCCGCGAGGTGTTGGCCGCCTCCGCCACGACCAGTTGCCACGAATCCGCAGGATCCGCCGGGCCGGTCGGGATCACCGCCGCGATCTGATCGGCCTCCTCGAGCCGCGTTTCCCAATCAAGCTCCGGCATCGAGTTGGATGCCCAAAACCAGTCCTCCAAAAACACCAACTGCACCGCCTGCACCACCGGCCCGCGCATCGCCAAATGCGTGTCGCGCCAACCGCCGAAGCGCGCATCGCGCCCGAGGTACTCGTCGCCGACATTGAGCCCGCCAATCAATGCCACCTCGCCATCCGCCACCACGATCTTGCGGTGGTTGCGGAAGTTGAGCTGCAAGCGCGACCACCAAAAGCGGTTTACCCCAAACGAATGGCACTCGACGCCGGCCGCCTTCAACTCGCGCAGGTATCGCCGCGGCAGTTTGTAGGAGCCAAATTCATCGAAGAGAAAAAACACCCTCACGCCCGCGCGCGCGCGCTCGATCAACGCCTGCTGAAAGCGGATCCCGAGCGTGTCGCTCTTCACGATGAAAAAATTCACGCACAGGTGCCTTTTCGCCGAGCGAATCGTTTCAAAAATGTTGTCGAAAGTTTCCTCGCCATCGATGAGCAACTCGAGCCGGTTGCCGCGCGTGAAGGGCAGGCCACCGAGGATTCTCGCGGCCCGCTCAAAGGCATCATCATCGGGGATGTCGACCTCGTAGCGCCGCAGCCGCTCCATCATGCCAACCGCCAGGGCCGCAAGCCGGCTGTCCTTGGCACGCCGACCGCCGATCTCGCGGGAAAAACGCCTGCGACCAAGCAACCAATAAAGCGGTATCGCCACGAACGGCACCATCAGCAAGGACAGCACCCACGCGATCGCGCCCTGCGAGGTGCGCACATGCATCAGCGCATGCACCATGTGCAACACGCCCACCGCATAGAACAACACCAAGATCACCCAACGCCACCAGGCATCGGCATCCGGCACATCAAACCACATGCGCGCAAACTAACACGCATGCCCAATGACACAAGCGCTCACGGCGCATCGACATCAGAAGGCGAAGACCTCGCCTGCCTTGAAGAAGCGCTTCAGCTCGGCGGCCGCCGCCTCGGGCGAATCGGAAGCATGACAAACATTGGTCATCATGTCCTCGCCGAAGTCACCGCGGATCGTGCCCGCTGGCGCCGCCTTGGAATTCGTCGGCCCAAGCAAATCGCGCACGCGGTTGATCACACCCTCACCCTCAAGCGCCAGCGCGATCACCGGCGTGCGGCTCATGAATGCAACGATCTCGGGGAAAAACGGCTTGTCCGCCACATGCGAGTAATGCTCGCGCAGGATCGCATCGTCGAGCTGCATCATCTTGATGCCGCGAATCACGAATCCCGCGTCCTGAAATCGGGCAAGAACCTTGCCGGTCAGGTTTTTCTCAATCGCGTCGGGTTTAAAAAGAATCAGCGTGGTTTCAAGTGCCATGCCCGTGCCAGTAGGCTCGGATCCGCCGATGTGCAAGCGCTTTCAACAGCCGGCCGCTCAGGCTTTTGCCATCAAATGCGCCCGGACCCGTTGGATCAAATCCTCCGCCGAGCAGCCTTTGTGCAGTAGATCAAGCGCCCCAGCCCGCAGCAAGGACCGGCGGGACTCCTTGTTGGTCTCGATTGAAAGCCCGATCACCTGCACCCCCGGAAGCTCCTTGCGGATCACGCGCGTCGCCTCCAAGCCCGACATCACAGGCATCTGCAAATCCATCACGATGATGTCCGGCTCCAGCGCGCGGGCCAGCTCAAGGGCCTCTTTGCCATCGACCGCCTCGCCCACGATCTCGAAGTCCGCCTCATCGAGGAAAACCCGTACCAGACCCTGCCGCACCATCGAATGGTCATCGGCCAGCACCACGCGGAAGCGCGGCAGGCCATCCGTGGTCCTTAGGGGAATTTGCATGGGCGCCCTTGCCACAGCGACCTCATCGTGCGGTTCATTCGACACCCTTTTGCGACAGCTCGCCTTCTCGCAGGTCTTTGCATGGTTACAACTGCCACAACAATTGATGGCCTTCGCTGGGAAACGCAGCGTGAAACACGCTCCCTGCCCAGGCGCCGACTCCACCAACATCACACCTCCCAGCAACTCCACCCGCTCGCGCACGCTGAACAAACCGAATCCATCCTTCCATACATCCTGCAGGCAAAGAGCCGTGGCATCAAAACCCTTTCCCTCATCCTTGATGGAAATGTTCACAAAGGCATCGTTGTCACAAAACATCATCAGGCGCGCGGACTTGACCCCCGAGTGCTTGACCGAATTGAAAAGGATTTCCCTAGCGCACTGGAACAGCGTGATGCTGACATCATCATCCGGCATGAGTGATTCATCCGCCCAGACCTCGATATCAAATCCGTACTTTTCGTTGAACCAATCGCGCAACCAGTCAAAGCCCGCAGCCAAACCGCATTGATGCAACACCGAGGGACTCAACTCCGCAGCCAGCGAGCGGGTGACGCCAACGCATTCCTTGGTCATGCGCTCGATGCTTTCCAACTCCTCCAAAACACCGCGACTGTAGTTCTTGGCCTTGGTCGCGCCGATGTTGAGCAAAACCGCGACCAATAGCTGCTGCAGGTTGTCGTGCAGCAAACCGGCGATCCGTCGCCGCTCGCGTTCCTCGGCCAGCGTCAACTCCCGCGCCAGACTGCGAAGCTTGCCGGTGCGTTTCTGGACTTTCGATTCCAAATCGTCCCGCATGCCTTTCAACTCATTCCGCGAATGATGAAGCTTGGTGATGTCTGTCGCGGTGACATGGCAGACATCTTCATTCGGAAACTTCACTCCGGTCAGGGTCGCAAAAACCGGATCACCTTCACCGGCACTGAAGCAGATCTCACACGGTGGCGCACCACCGAGCCTGGAAACCATGTCGAGAAAATCATGAAACACGAGCAAGTCATCCGCCTTCACGAAATCAGCAAAGTTCCTGCCGATCGCCCGCTCGCGATCGATCCCAAGAATGTTAGCACCGGTCAAATTCGAGGCAGCAATGCAGCCATCAACGCCAACTGACAAACATCCGATCGGCGCATAATCGTAGAGCTGATGGAAGTGTTGAAGATCATGCTTCAAGCGGGCGATTTCCATTTCAAGCTCCACTCGTTGTGCGTCATCGGGCGATGACTTCGAGACTGCTGGCTTTTGCGATTTTTTCGTATTCATGATGACTCAAGCTTTAGGTTTGCGGCGCGATCATCGCGACCTCCGACTCGAACGCCTCGAGGCTGAAACCCGAGGTTTGTACCATGTGTAAGAATGCTCTTCTGCGATCTGTATCTGAACACATATCGAAAAGTTTACGCAGCGTCGATGTTATTTTATCGATTTCGCAAACTGCACAACCCTCAGCGCAGCCGCCAAAGCCCGGCGATCATGCCCCAGGCATCTAGCAAAGGCCTTATTTTCCCGCCTTTTTTCTGAGTCCAGCCCACCGGGATTTCGCGCCACACGCAGCCCGCTTTCGCCAAACTGACGAGCAATTCGGAATCAAACGCAAAGCCATTTTCCCGCAAATCGGAGACCACGCGCCGGTAGTCATTTCCCAAAATCACCTTTGCCCCGCACTGCGGGTCCTCGCAACTCAGGCCTAGCCACGCGTGCACCAGCCAGCGATAGCCGCGATGCGCGATGCCACGCCACAGGCTCATCGCCACAGGCGCCGATGCCGTCGGCCGACGAATTCCCAACACCGACTTTCCCGCATCGGCTGCCGCGCGAAGCAAGCCGATCAAATCGCGCGCCGACACGCTGCCATCGGCATCGACAAACGCATACCACGCCGCATCAGCCACCAAGGCCCATCCCTCGCGCACGATCGATCCCTTGCCGCGATGCGCATCCGCATGATGCAAAAACACCTTTGGATAAACTCGCGAAAAATCCGCAAGCAAAGTCATCAGCCGCTCGCGTTCGTCAGCGCAAGATCCGTCATCGGCGATCACCCAGCGAAGCGGCAAGCCCGCCGATGCAAGCGCCGCCGCTAACGCCGGGCCGAATGCCTCAAGTCGCGCGGCATCATTCCACACGGGTGTCACCAACACGATTTCATCGCTGGCATCCGGCATGGGACTATCTAGAATAACATTGCATGAATGTGGAATCTTTTATCGCATCCGCCTGATCGCCCATGCTCTCGCGTTTCCATTTTGGCGTGGCTCTCTGCTGGGTTTCGATCCTTGCGGCGGCGGTCTTTCTGCGCTTCGAAGATCTCGCCAGCCGACCGATCCACGCGGATGAGGCAACTGGCGCGCGCATCACCGCCCAACGCATGGAATCGGGCGGCACGGGCTTTGATCCGATGCATTACCACGGCCCGACGCAAAGCCGCTTTGCGATGACGATCTGCCACTGGCGCGGCGAAAATTCGTGGCGCGAAATGAGCAAGGGCACGCTGCGCATTCTGCCAGCCATCGCCGGATCCCTGCTCGTGCTGCTGCCATTTTTTTGTCGCAAACGCATCGGTGAAGCCAGCGCACTGCTCGCTGCCGCGCTTTTGGCGGGCTCGCCATTGCTTGTTTATTACAGCCGCATGTTCATCCACGAAATGCTGCTCACGCTTTTCGGCCTCGCGGCCATGCTCGCGCTGGCCTACCGCGCACCGGCACTCATCACCGGCACATGCATCGGCCTGATGTTCGCCACCAAGGAAACATTCATCATCAGCCTCATCGCATGGTCGGCGGCGGGTGGCCTTCTGTTACTTGAAGAGGGCAGGCCGCAATGGGCATCCATCCGCGCACTGTGGAACCAACATCGCATTTCCATCGCGCTTGCCGCATCAAGCGCTCTGCTCACCGCCGCATTTTTTTACACCGATGCGTTTCGCGAAGCACGCGGCATGTTCGATGCGATCCGCACCTTTTTCGTGTATGAAACCGCAGGCGGTCATGACAAACCGATCGGCTACTACGCCAAACTTTTTGCCCTGCCCGTGAAGTCCGGCGGCACATGGTGGTTCGGCACGCCGGTGATCCTGCTCGCCGCGACCGCATGCATTCACGCCTTCGGCAAAAATCCACCACCGCAAGCGCGGGTGATTCGTTTCATCGCTATCAGCGTGATCCTCCATGCGCTGGCCTACAGCGTCATCCGCTACAAAAACCCTTGGCTCGCCTGCCTGCCATGGGCGCAACTCTGCGTGTTGGCGGGATTTTCACTCGCCGGATTTTCAAATCGATCGAAAGCAACGAAGGCATGGATCGTCGCGATCGCCGCCATCGCGATTGTCACCCAAACCGTGCAATCGCGCCACGCCACCGGCCGCCTCGCCTCAGACGAACGCAACCCCTTCGCCTATGTCCCAACGCGCCAGGACATCGAAGACCTGGAACCATGGCTCAAAAAACTTCAAGCAATCGCGCCCGGCCAATCGATCGAACCGATCGCGGTCATCGGCAACGGATACTGGCCGCTGCCATGGGTCCTGCGCTCATTTGAAAACACCGGCTATTGGCAAAATCCACCGCCGAACCTCGCCGCGATGCCGATCGTTCTCGCGATGCCGGAACATGCGGCATCGGTGGCAAAAGAACTCGAAGCAACGCATCAGCCATTGCCCCGTGGCCTGCGCTCCGGCGTGCCGGTGATGCTTTTCGTCAAACGCGACCTCTGGCAACTCTGGATGCAGCACGACCCGCGATGAACTCACCGTTTCCCATCAACGACGCGCGGCATTTCTCGCACGATGCGATGAACACAAGCTTCTGCCTGTGCCTTCGCGGCATGGATGAAGCCACCGCGCGCGGCATGGCCCGCGAGTGCTTCGATCAAATCGATGCGCTCGAGGCACGCCTCAGCCGCTTCATGGAAGGCAGCGATGTCTGGCGCATCAACCACATGCAAAGCGGCGAAACACTTTTCCTCAACGAGGCCACCCACCAATGCCTGCTGCGCGCACTCGACGCACACGCACAAACCGGCGGGCTTTTCGACATCACGCTTGGCACCGCAATCGAACACCGCAAATCAAGCCCCGGCGAAATCCCTCCAGCGCTCACCGGCACGCTTTCCATCCACCCCGACGCACCAGCGCTCACCTGCATCGAAGCCGGACGCGAAATCGACCTCGGCGGCATCGGCAAAGGCTTCGCGCTCGACCAACTCCGCACGCTGCTTGAAGACTGGGGCACACACGATGCCCTGCTCAGCGCCGGCGCCAGCTCGATCCTCGCCATCAGCCCGAATCCATGGCCGATCGACATCCACGGCACCACAGAAACCATGCGCATCGAAATCCGCGATCAAGCACTCAGCGCCTCAGGCATCACGATCCAAGGCGACCACATCGTCCATCCACATGGCACCCAAGCCATGCCCAAGCAACGCTGCACCCGCATCTGGGTCGGAGCGGCCGATGCGACAAGCGCCGAGGTTTGGTCGACCGCGCTCATGCTCGTCGAGCCGGATGAACTTGCATCGTTCATCGAATCGAGAAACGAACTGCAATCGGTGGTCATCGAACGCAATGGTCGCATCCAAACAATTCGCTGAGTCGAAGGGGAAAAATTTCACTTCGACTTCGCCAGCCAAAGCCCCACGCCCGCCAGCAGAGCGACAATGATGCCGATCACCGCCCATCGCGGGAATGATTCGCCTTCATCGAGATTCGCATACTTGTTCGAAGGCGGTGCCGCGGAAGCAGGGACGGCTCCACCATGCGGCACGAGATCCGCCACCGTCAGTTGCGGTTTGCCCACCTCATCGCGCAAGGCCGCAACCTGTGCAGGCTCGACCGCTGGCGCGTTGTTGCCAAAAGACTGCCGCACATAGGTCAGCACTGCCGCGATCTGCTCATCCCTTTGATATGCCATCGGCGCCATGCCGCCGGCAATGTCGTACTCACGACCCTTGACCGTGATCGGCCCACGCAAGCCGCGAAGCTGAATGCGAATGAGATTCTCCGCCGGACCCATCACCCACTCGGAGCCCGCCAGCGGCGGTGCCGCGGCAGTCCCCTCGCCCTCCTTGCCATGACATGCGACGCACATCATGAACTGAACCTTGCCCTTCTCCATCACCGCCGGATCCGCCGCGTTGGCACGCGCCAACGAACCCGAAAGGACAGCCATGCAAAACAACGCGACGATGGAAGCATGTTTCATGATTTGGAAAAATCAGTGGATCATCCGAACGCGCCGAGGATTTTCCACATCGCGATCATCGTTGCAAATATCAGCACCACCGCAGCCAGCGATCCCGCAATCCAATCGCTCCAGGTCGGCAGCGGACGCGCGGCGGAGGCAGATTTAGGAAAAACGATCAGAGCATAAAGCAAACCCGCGACCAAGCCACCCAAGTGCGCCGCGTTGTCAATGAAGCGGAAGCCGACAAGCCCGATCAATCCGGTGAGAATAATGCCCGCCAGCAAGCGGCGGCGCGCCTTGACCGGCACCAAGCGGCCATGCAGCGATTCGAAAATCATCAGAAAGCCCAGCCATCCCATCAGACCACCCGAAGCACCCACCGATGGCAGACCGACAAATCGCAAGGAACACTCACCGCCGATCCATGCGGAAAAAAGAAACACCATGAGCACATGCGGCCATCCGGCGATGACCTCAATGCGCCTGCCAAGATAGACCAAGGCCGCGGCATTCATCATGAAATGGATCAGGTTGCCGTGCATCAATGGCGATGTGAGCAACCGCCACCAGTCCCGATGCGCGGGATCCTTCAACAGGCCCGCAGCCGGAATCGAATTTCCCGGCATCAACTGAGTCACACCGACCAACGCAATGAGTACCAACAAAAATCGCGTCGCCGGTGCCTTTTGCATTTCCAGCCACGTCTCAAACCGCAACACCGGCACCGCCGCTTCCACATCGCCAGCGGTCCACCGATCCAACTCTTTCACCCGCTTGCGCGCTTGGTACCAAGGGATGAATCCGAACACCAACCACAACAGCAAGGCCAAGCCCATCGACACTGAGGTAACCAAGGCACGGATCGAAAATTCGATGCGCGCAGACATCGCGTCGACGGGCGCCATCGACCACGCACGATAAAAAAGGTAAACCACAAGCCCGCCCGCGAGAAGACTGAACCAGCGGATTTTGTCGCGCGCATCGGCATGATCAAGCGCCGCAAGCTCACGCCTCGAATGAAGCACTGCCGCCGCCGCACCACGAAGTTCCTCCGGCAAAACCATGTTAGGCGATGCCGGACTCCACACCAAGGCCATCGCCGCATTTCGATCGCCGTCAATCGCCGCGATCAATGCATCCTCGGATTCGCAGGGATGCTGACCACCTTTGTAATCCATCCACCCCCACGCGGGCGGCGCAACCGGAAAGGCATCTTGTCGCGCCCACACCGGCTGGTCGGGTCGCTCGTCATCAAGTGCCTTCACGCCAATGAAGCGTTAAGGTTGACCGGATTTATCTGAAGATTCCGATTTCGACGCCTCAGGAGCAGGAGCGGTGGGAGCGGGAGCAACCGGCGCTTGTTCTGCAGGAGCTTCCTTTACCGCTTCGTTGAGCGCGTTTGCGACTTCCTCCACGGCTTGAGCAGGTGCGGCAGGAGTCGTCGCTGCAGGTTGGGCTTGGCCTTGGGTTGTTTTCTCCTCGACCTCTTTCTTCACCTCCACCTTCGGAGCCACGAGCGTGGTCTTCTGATTCTTGTGTCCGATCAGCACCGCGAGCGTGAGGCTCAGCAAGAAAAACAGCGATCCAAGATAGACCGTGCCACGCTGAAGCACATTGGTGGTGCGCGCACCGAAAACTTGATCCGTCACGCCGCCACCAAAGGCCGCGCCAAGACCTTCCTGTTTCGGACGCTGCATCAAAATGAGCAGGGTCATCAGAAGGCAAACAATTACGAAAATCACCAGCAAGAGGTTGATGCTGATGGAGAGCCAGTCGATCGCGGCAAGAGTCATGGGGCGGGAATATGGGGGGCACCTTAGGGCTTGTAAAGCGGCGAGTTGACCCGATTTTCAGTCAAATGACCGCTTGCCTGCGGCTTGAATCCCGAGGACTAACAGGCGAGCAACCCGTTTCTAAACCCTCCGACGCGCTCACCCTACGCCAAAATGGATGGTATTTTTCGAGGATTTGCCGTTGATTGTGTCGAAACTCATGAGAATCAAACCACCAGCCATGAACCCGCTCCGTTTTCTCACACCATTGGCCGGGATCGCGCTGATCCCAGCCGCCGCCGAGCCCTCGCTCACCATCTACAATCAGGGGTTCGCGGTTGTTCGCGACACGGTGCCGCTGGATCTGAAGGCGGGAATCACTGAGGCCCATTTCTCCGGCATGACCGCCCAAGCGGAAACCGACTCGGTGATCCTGCGCGACCCTGCGGGAAAGGTGAAATTTCAAATCCTCGAGCAAGCCTATCGCAACGACCCGGTTTCATCCGGCCTCATGCTCCAACTCAATGAAGGCAAAACGATCGGCTTCGAAATCCGCGAGCCCAACAAGCCGGACCGTACCGTGCAGGGCAAGATCATCCGCAGCGGATACAATGCCGGCGGGCAAACCAGCCAACCGATCATCGAGGTGGATGGAAATCTCCGTTTCTCCCTGCCCGGCGAACCGGTATTTCCCGCGCTCGGTGATGATACGATCCTCAACCCGACCCTCACATGGACGATCAACTCCGCAGAGGCTGCCAGTTTCGGCGCCGAGATCGCCTATGTCACCGGTGGCCTCAGCTGGCAGTCGGATTACAACATCGTCGCCACCGACAAAGGTGATATGATCGACATCGTCGGCTGGGTGACTTTCAAAAACCAAAGCGGCACTGGTTTCAAGCAAGCGAAGGTCAAGTTGATGGCAGGCGATGTGAACAAGCTGCAAGCGCAGCCGGCGATGCCCCGCATGAAAGCAATGGCCATGGCGGCCGATGCGATGACGGAAGCTGTCACCGAGAAATCATTCGATGAATTCCACCTCTACACCATCGCGCGTCCGCTGACGCTGCGCGATCAGGAAACCAAGCAAGTCGAGTTCATTCGCGGCAGCGGTGTGAAGGCACCGAAAATCTTCGTTTATGATGGCGCGACGATGAATTACGGCGCGTGGAATTTTTATCGCGGCGAAGGCGAATATGGGGTGCCGACGAACAAAAAAGTCTGGGTGCTGCGCGAATTCAAAAACAGCAAGGAAAACAACCTCGGCATGCCACTGCCCAAGGGACGCTTGCGTTTTTACTCGCAGGATGACGACGGCTCACTCCAGTTCACAGGCGAGAACCAAATCGACCACACTCCCAAGGATGAAACCATCCGCGTCTATGTCGGCAATTCATTCGACCTCGTCGGCGAACGCCGCCGCACCGCTTATAAGGCGGACAGTGCCAACGACTGGCTAGACGAGACCTTCGAAATCAAGGTCCGCAACCGCAAGCAAGAGCCAGTCGAGATTCGCGTGGTCGAACATCTCACTCGCTTCGATAACTGGGAAATCAAGGAGAAGTCAGCCGACTTCAACAAACTCGACAGCCACACCATCGAGTTCCCCGTCACCCTCAAGCCGGATGAGGAAAAGATCGTTAGCTATCGGGTGCATTACAGCTGGTGAGTGATCGGAGAAGCGGCTTCTTCACAGAGGGGCATGGGCGGCCCGCCCGTGTCTTCAAGGAGCGTGGGCATCTTGCCCACCTCTTCACCCAAGGTAGGGCGAAGCGGCCTCGCGGCGCCGACTTCTCTTTGAAGAAAGATTTTAAACCGCGAATGGACGCGAAGAGAAAGAGGGATTGCGGATTGCGGATCGCGGATGATCGATCGAAGAAGCCGCTTTTTTAATGGCAGGGACCTTTGTCCCAAAGGTCCGCGCGATTGATCGCTGCTTCTTCCTCCTTGCTGGAGCAAAATGCTCCAGCTACGCGAAAGAATCGGCGCTGCGAGCCGCATCGCCCTACCGGAGCGGACCTTTGTGGAATGCCCTTGCCGCCTTGGCGGCAATTTTTCAAAACCGCGAAGCGGACTTGGCATGGCCGGATCGTAGCATAGGCACAAAGGTCCCTGCCATTGAGGTGGCGGGCGATCTCGCACGCCGCTGATGAAAATTCAGAGATCGCCTTCCTTGATGTCAAGCGACGCATAATCGCCGTCCTTGCGGCGATAAACAATCGTCAGGCATCCGCGGCGGGCGCTTTTATACAGCACGAAGGGCCGGTCCGAGAGCTCGAGTTGCATGATCGCATCCTCTTTGAACATCGTGCGGATGCCGTAATTGTCGGGATGCACGATGTAGGGCACGGGATCAAACTTCGAGTCCTCGGGATGATCAAGCGCATCTTCATTGAAGAAGCGTTCTTCGAGATGGCGGATCGATTCGTTGCGATGCGGCCGGTTCTTCTTGAGCAAGCGCGTCTTGTGCTTGCGCATGCGGCGCGCAATTTTCTCGATGGTTTCATCGATGGCCGCATACATGTCCTTGCTCTCGGTGTGAGCCTCGATGGTGATGTGGTTGGCACAAAAAAGGATGATCTCCGCCGTGTGCTCTTGGCGCCGGTTCTTGTGCGCGTCGAGAATTGCCTTTGCTTCGATGATGCGCGGGTAATCGAGATGCAGTCCCTCGATTTTCTTGCGCGCGTGATCACGCAGGGCATCGGTCACTTGGTCATGGCGGACAGTCACGGTAATGGGCAGATTCACATTTGCGGTTTGCATGTCATTTTTCCTTTCAATGTTAGGAAACACAGGATCAAAAACTGGCCCGTATTCCACGCTACACACTAAACGCGGATTGAAAAAAATTCCAACCGCAAATCGCGATTTTCCGCCCTTGACGTGCTTTTTTAGGTCACCACCCGCCAAGCTTACTCCGGAAGCGTGAGCTCCTCAAACGAGGGCACTTTTCCCGCGGGTTTTTCACCCGTGGCACCACGCGCCGCCGCATCGTACTTCGCCTCGAAATCATCTGCGGGCGATGCCGCAGTCCCGCTCACCTTGAGGGAAACCCAACGAAAATTTCCCTCGGGCGGACCAAACATCAGATCCATGCGACGACTGCCCGATGCCTTGATCACCGTGGGCGCGATACCGATTTCAAGCACCCCCGCATATGCGCGCTCGCGGCCATAACGGATACTACCCCGCACCGCCATGCGCTCCCGGCTCTGTAGATCCAAATCGGTGATCGACACACCTGCGCCCTCACGCCTCAAGGTGCCGATCACATCTCCGGTGAACACCGGTTGCTCGAACCAATCGTCGTTGAGCACATTCGACAAGATCTTGAGAAAGGGCAAGCCGTGCAGCGCAAGCGACGAATTCGGCGCGCAGCGGAACGACAGCGACATCGATGCTATGGCCTCCCTCCCGCCACCAAGCAACAACTCGCTGGGAGCGATGGGATCAGATTCAATCCCGCCGGAAAAAATTTTCCCAAGCTCGGCACCAGCGATTTCCTCAAGAGGGAAGTTGTTGGCGGCCACCGACAATCGCGACGCATGATCCACCGCGTAGGGAGAAACCTTTCCGGAAAATTCCAGCGTGCCGCGCGATTCCTTTTCCGAACGCAAACGCAAACCAAGCACCTTCACCATGCCATCGACAAACTCGAGCTGCCCGCGATCCACCTGAAGCTTCGGCCAATCCTTGATCGCGAGTTCACCGCGATTGGCAAGCAGTCTCGGAATGGATGCCCCCGACCCCGGGAAATGATGAGCTCGGTCGCTGAGGTCACCGCGGTTGTCAGCCATGCTGGAGATGGATTTCCCCTCGTCCAGAAAACCCACCGAATCATTGTCCAACAAATCTTCCAAAACCACAGGTTCCTCCACACTCGGGAAATACGAAACCTCCGAGTCCTTGAGACTAACCATCGGTGACAGCGGATCCCCGAAAATCACATCGCACTTGTTCGCTGCCAGTCGCGCAAATTGGATTTGCGATGTAGGGATGTCCTTCGTCCCGATTTTCGACCGCCCCTCCCGGTCCGGCGCGCCCAACCAAACAATCGCCTGCTGCGCGACCACCTCGTCGCCCGTCATGCGACCACCTAGAAAACTTTGCGGCGAAACCGTCGCAACCAACCCCCTAGCGAGAATTTTTTTCATCAGCTCCGACTGCGGCCACTCGAGTTCGATGAGCGCGGCATTCGCGCTGCGCGGGTTCATGCGAAATTGCTCGAGCTTCACCTTCGATCCTGTCGCAGCCGTGATCTTTTCCATCAAGCCCTTGCGGAAAAAACCGCTGTTGGCGTACACCAAAGCAAGACCCGACCCCAAGACAAACAGCGCGACGAGGATCAGCGATCCAGCGAGTTGGAACACATGCATCCTGCGCCTTCTGAGGCGTCTCTCCTTGTGCGGTTGGCGAGTCCTGCGCTTGCGCTTGCTCACCCGTATCGCCTGCGAACCATCGGCCCTGGTCACGAGCTCGCCATCTTCCGGTGCGGGGTCCGTGCCACGATTTCTCAAACGCTCCATGATCTGATCAATGGAGTATTGATCCGGATCCGAGTTATCATGCGTAGACATTCGATAAGGGGGATAATGATGAATATCAGCGGTCGCGGTACGGACGACCCGTCGGATCAATCAACTCGATGTTGACCAGGAATATAACAGCAGTGGAAACCGATTCACGGCTCTTTGATGAAAACATTCTGCCCACCACAGGCAGCGCGCCCAATACCGGCACCTTGTCCTCCACATTCTTCACGCTTTCGGTCATCAAGCCGCCAATCGCAATCGTCGCCCCATCGGCAACCGTCAGTTGGGTGGCGAGCTTCTGTGCGCTGAACACCGGCATCAATATCGCATTTTTGGTGATCTCCACCGATTCGCTGCCCAGCAAGCCTTGTGTCGTCGAGGTGATCGGACTGCCGTAATTCACAAACCCGTCGAACTCAATGAATGAAGGATTGAGCGTCACATCGACAAAGCGCTTGTTGGCATCCGCCACCGGCAACACCTCAAGCGTGATGCCCACGTCGCGTTTCTCAAACGATGTCGGCGTCGCCGGTGTCACCGGAGTGGAACCGGCCCCATCAACCGACTGCGGCACTTCCGGTGGCTCGTATTCGGTGGGGTAAATAAACTCGCGGATCACCGCGATGCTCGAGGCCTGACCACTCCGCGTAACCACCGACGGACGTGCCATGATGTCGATGCCTTTCTTCCGATCGAGCCCGCGCAAGATGCTCTTAAATTGGGCATCACCAAAAACCCCGGTGACCGATAGCACGCCGGGCGCGACATTGATCGCCTGTGTGGTGCGATCGGGATTGGCGATCAAAGCATCGATGCTGTTGCTGCCGATCGCGCCATCGCCGCTACGGAGGCCGCCGGTCATGATGCCCTCGGGATCGCCGATGTTTTCACCGGTGAAATCAGCGGCATTGCGTGGCGTGCCGTTGCCGATCGTGCCACCACCTGCGGCGACGCCGCTGTTCTCGATGCTGCCCGCACCATTCAGCAACCAATCAAATCCCAGCTCTTCGAGATTGCTCTGCTGCGTGCGGATCATCGTGACCTTCACCGCCACCGCCACCGGCTCGCTCTGCGACATGGCATCGATGATCTGCGCGATGGTTTCCTGATGCCCCTCGGTGTTGACGATTCTCAAGGTGTTCGTCGCCGGGCTGTAATGTGCGCTCGCTCCTTGTGGAAATGGTACTCCCTGCTTGGCGAGCGACTCTTGGGCGCTCAGGCGCGCGGTGAGCAATCCACCCTTTTCCGGCGCTTCCGCAAATGGATCGGCCGCGGCCTTTTCTCCACCAGCACCCGCCGCGCTGTTAATGCTTGTGAGAAAATCCGGCGGCACGCGATAGCTGCGAACAACAAGCTCATCCGAGGAAAATCCCAAGGGCGTGATCAACACCGAAAACTCATCAGTCTTGTATTCTGTCTGCGTGACGTCGGTGAGGTAACGCAGGGCCTTGGACAACGGCACTTGCGAAAGGCGCAGATCAAATCGCAAGGCGCGGATCCGCTTGGCCGCTTCGGAATCCGGCGAGCCAAGATTGACGGTGAAATTGACACCCTTGCGAGCGGCATCCAATTCGACCGTATCGTTTTCCACTGCCTTGATCCGTAAAAAATCCAGCGCCTCATCGAGCGACGATTGCTCCAGCGCGATGTTCGGAATGATGATCTGCTCGAGCTTCGCCTTGAGACTCGTCTCATCCATCGCGACAGAGGACGCGCCGCCATCAAGCGGTCCCAGCCCCTGCTCCGGCGCAGGCACCTGCGTCTCCCACGAAGCATCAACCTGCCCGAGCATTTCCGCACGCGTGTCATCATAGGCGGCCTTCGCATATCCGCTCTTGGCAGCCGCGGTTTCCTCCATGCCACGACGTGCGGCGCTGTTGTTGGGGTCAATCCTCAACACCTCTTCATAACGCTGGGTCGCTTCATCAAATTTCCCAAGATCAAAGGCCCCTTGCGCGGTGTAAAGCAAACGCCTCACCTCATCGATATCCTTCGCGTGATCGGAATTCAGCGCCGGATTGCTGCGGATCGGATCATCGAGCTGCGCGCGAAACGCCAAGGCCCCCGCATGATGCGGCGCGCCCCCCTCCGCGAGCACCTTGTCTAACAGCGCCTTGGCGCCATCCATGTCGCCCTTTTTGGATAAAATTTTTCCCTGCTCTACCGCCGCCTGGGCATATCGATCGGTCGCCGCCGCCCGCAATTCCGCCGTCTGCGGCGCATCCGAAAACAATTCCCGCGCACCCGCAAAAGCCGCAACCGCCTCGGCAAATTTCCCCGCCGCATAGGCCTCATCGCCCTTCAACAGCAATTCCTGCGCCTCCTGCACCGCAGCCGCACGCCGCGCCTGCTCGCGCGCCCCCACATCACTCGAACCACCACCCACCCCACCTGCGTACAGCGCGCCCGACAGGCAAGCCGCCAAGCACCACACCACCAGAGGCCGGATCCATTTGCTAGGTTTGAAAATCAACATTCGAACGCTGGCAAAACCCTAGTGCATCGACTCCACAAGGGTAAGCGCAAAATCCGGAAATTTCATCTTTTGCGCGCCCAGGCAAATTCCAGCTGCACTTCGATCCGACGCGCCCTCACGGGCTTGCGCGGCAATGGCATCCCGAGTTTGTCGACCAGCAAGGGCAAGACACGATCAATCAACGAATGAATGGTGTTCATGCGAAGAGTGTTCAAAAGAACCAATTCTCCGTCAATCCAAAAAATCACGATTCCGTCCGCCCCGCAAAATGCTCCCTCGCCGCCTCAGCATCCAACGCGATGGCCGCCTTGAGCTCATCCAGCCCGGAAAATTTCCGCTCGCCACGCAGGTGACGCACAAATTCGACCTCAATATCGCTGCCATAAAGGTCCCCAGAAAAATCCAGCACATGCACCTCCAGCAAGCGTTGTTGCTCAGCCCCGATCGTCGGCCGCAGACCAAGATTCGCCACCGCCGGCATCCAGTCGCCATGATTCACCCTTGCCCGCACGACCCACACGCCATCGGGCGGCACCTGCAATTCGGCAACCGAGAGATTTGCCGTCGGAAACCCAAGTTGGTGACCAAGCTGCGCCCCCTTGAGCACCTCGCCCCTCACCGCGTGCGCGCGACCCAACATCCGCTCGGCCGCCGCAAGATTTCCATCGCGAATCGCCTGGCGAATCCGCGTGCTGCTGATCCGATCGCCCTCCGCCATCACAGGCGGCACCGCCACCAGCCGAAACCCATGCCGATGCGACTCGGCCTGCAAAAATGCCACATCTCCCGAGCGCCCCCGACCAAAACGCCAGTCCTCCCCCACCGCGATCGTCCGCACCTCCGCCCTACACAATCGCCCAAGAAAATCCGCCGCCGCCATCGCCGCCATCTCGGCGTCGAAGTTCAGCGCCACAAAAAACTCAATCCCCAGCCCCCCGGCCAAATCCATCTTTTGCCCCAGCGTTGTCAGCATCATCGCCGGCGCCTTGCCCGGCGCGATCACCCGGATCGGATGCGGATGAAAGGTCAGCAAGCCCGCCATTCCTCCCTCGCGCTTAGCCGCCTCCACCGCCGCATCAATCACCGCCCGATGCCCCAAATGGACACCATCAAAAACCCCCAACGCCAAATGCAAAGGCTCATCCAGCCCGGCCAGTTCCTCAAGGTGACGCAGCATCAACACACCCACTGGATACCCCCCCGCCACCCACTTCACAAGCCCGCGAATGGATCACTGCCGTGCGCCGATCTGCTCGGCGAGTTCCATCAGTCCGAGCTTGCAAGAAAGAGCGAATTCCTCTATCAAATGACCATCAGCTAGATCACTGATATTTTAACGTTTTAACGGAAAAAATACCCCAATGAAACCCATAAAATTCAATTCAGCACACCAAAGCGCTTTCACCTTGGTCGAGTTGTTGGTCGTAATTGCCATAATCATGGCTTTAGCGTTTTTCGCCATCATGGGAGGTGGGCGCCTCTTGGAAAATAGCCGCAAGGTCAAAGCCATGGACCAGTTTCGGAATTTTGGGGTGGGGATGACGCTTTTTGTGGGTGATTACCAGAAGCCACCAATTCCCCAATCCAAGCTACCTGGCGGCTGGGACACCATATACGGGGACCCGGGGGGCAAGTACACCACCGAATTCCTAGTCTCCGCACTCAAAGGCGACCTCACGGACGAGGAAGGGAATTATACCTATGGAGATGAAACCTTTTCCGGAAAAGCCGCCAATCCCCGCAACGAAACCTATGTGATCTTTCCCTACTCGGCTGACAAGAAGTACGGAGTGGGAAACGATGGCAGGCTCTATGATCCATGGGGTGGCGAGGTGATGGTCGGAATCAACGGATTCAAATCCACCAGTGGGGTTCTGGTACCTTTCAACAACGGAGGGAGCGATCTACGAATGCACACATGGGGACTCGCGGAATACACTGAAACCAAACCGAAGGAGCAGGCCTATGTGTTCTGGTCCTATGGTAAGGACAAAAAGAAGGGCAAAAACGCCCCTAATGTTAGCAGCGTCGTTCCGTTCCAGAACAGCGACGATGTGATCTCCTGGTAAGACCAAACGCCTCACTTCACGGGGACCGCAAAAAGACCACAATCAGCCAAAGAAGAATCCCCTTCTTTTCTTCTGTCTTCTGTCTCCAAGTCTTCCGTCTTCTTCAACTGCCCACTTGAAACTTCCCTATTCCACATTCTGCACCTGCTCGCGAATCTTCTCCACCTCGGTCTTCGCCTCGACGATCGTTTGAGCGATGCCTGCGTCGTTGGCTTTTGAGCCGATGGTATTAAACTCGCGAAACAATTCCTGACACAGGAAATCCAGCGCACGGCCCGGTGCATCCTCGGCTTCGAGGTACTCGCGAAATTTTGCGAAATGCGAATCGAGCCGCGTTAGTTCCTCGCTCACATCACAGCGGTCGGCAAACAACGCGAGTTCTTTGATCAGGCGCTCGTCGTTAAGATCGACCTCAATCCCGGCATCGCGCAAGCGCTTGTGCAGCTGCACGCGCTGACGCGGCAGACGCTGTGGCGCGTCGTCGGCAATCGTTTGGGCAAAGCCCGCCAAGTTTCCAAGCCGCTCGATGAAGTCAGCCTTGAGGTGCCCACCTTCCGCACGGCGCATCGCGACCAAGCCGCGCAGCGCTTCCGCCAAGGCCGGCTCGATCACCAGCCAGGCTTGCTCGGCATCGATCTCACTGCCGCCGAGCGTCACGATCCCGGGCTGACGCAGGTAATCCGCCGCCTCCGGCCGCAGCGGATGCCCGACCGATTTTCCCAACTCCTCAAAGGCCTCGTGAAAGGCCTTGGCCAACACCGCGTCGACCCGTGCCTTGGGTGTCGCCGCCTGACCCGGCTCGATGCGGATCGCGACCTGGACCCTGCCGCGTGAGACGAACGCCAGCACTTCTTTGCGGATGCGGCCCTCAAGCTCGGCGATTTCACGCGGCGCCTGCACCACCACCTCGGCCTGCTTGCGGTTCACCGAGCTGAGCTCGACCTCGGCATGCCACAACTCGTTAGTCGCCGAACCCCGCCCGAATCCCGTCATCGATTGCATGCGCCAACGATGCCCGCCCCGGCGGGAAATGGGAAGAACGCATCGCCCCTCGCACATATTCTCTCGCGGGGGTTGCCCCGGGGCCGCGGATGCATTAGGGGAATGCCCCTCCGATTCACCCGTTTCTATCATGTCCTCCATCATCTACACCAAGACCGACGAAGCCCCCGCACTCGCGACCTACTCGCTGCTGCCGATTGTGCAGAGCTTCACCCGCCGCGCAGGCATCAAGGTGGAAACGCGCGACATCTCACTCGCCGGCCGCATCCTCGCCCAGTTTCCCGAAGCCGGCCAACACCCGGATCACCTCGCCGAACTCGGCGAGCTCACGCTGCAGCCCGATGCCAACATCATCAAGCTGCCCAATGTTTCCGCATCGATCCCGCAACTCAAAGCCGCCATCACCGAGCTTCAGGCACAAGGCCACGCGATTCCTGATTTCCCCGAAAACCCATCCACCGATGCGGAAAAACAAACCCGCGCGCGCTACGCCAAGGTGCTCGGCTCGGCCGTGAATCCGGTCCTGCGCGAAGGCAACTCCGACCGCCGCGCCCCAAAAGCGGTGAAGGACTACGCGCGCAAACACCCGCACTCAATGGGTGCATGGTCGCCAAAATCAAAGACCCGCGTTGGCACAATGGGCGGCAAAGGCGATTTCTTCTCGAACGAACAGTCCGTCACGATCGACGACGCCACCGATGTGAAAATCGAGTTGGTCGCCAAGGACGGCAGCACGCGCACGCTCAAGGAATCCACTCCGCTCAAGGCCGGTGAAATCATCGACTCGACCTTCATCAGCAAGCAGGCGCTCACCAGTTTCCTCGGCGCGCAAGTCGCCGCCGCGAAGGCCGATGGCGTGCTGCTCTCGCTGCACATGAAGGCAACGATGATGAAAGTTTCCGACCCGATCATCTTCGGTCACGCGGTGAAGGTGTTTTTCAAGGACCTCGTCGCCAAACACGCCGCCACGCTCGATGAACTCGGCGTCGATTTTAACAATGGCTTCGGCGACCTGGTCGCAAAGATCGCAAAACTCCCCGCCGATCAAAAGGCCGCGATCGAGGCCGACATCCAAGCGGTCTACGCACAAGGCCCCGCACTTGCGATGGTCAATTCCGACAAAGGCATCACCAACCTCCATGTGCCCTCCGATGTGATCGTCGATGCCTCGATGCCCGCGATGATTCGCAGCTCGGGCCAAATGTGGAATGCCGCTGGCAAACCGCAGGACACGCTCGCGGTCATTCCCGATTCATCCTACGCCGGCGTTTATCAAACGGTGATCGATTTCTGCAAACGCAACGGCGCGCTCGATCCGAAGACAATGGGCTCGGTGCCGAATGTCGGCCTCATGGCGCAAGCTGCCGAAGAATACGGCTCGCACAACAAGACCTTTGAAATTCCAAGCGCCGGCACAGTGCGTGTGGTCGATGCCACAGGCAAGGTTCTGCTCTCGCACGAAGTCGAAGCCGGCGACATTTGGCGCGCCTGCCAAACGAAGGATGCGCCGGTGAAGGATTGGGTGAAGCTCGCAGTCAACCGCGCGCGCGCCACCGGGTCGCCCGCCGTCTTCTGGCTCGATCGCAACCGCGCCCACGACGCGCAACTCATCGCCAAGGTCGAGGCCTACCTCAAGGACCACGACACCAGCGGCCTCGACATCCGCATCCTCGCGCCAGCCGACGCCTGCCTCTTCAGCCTCGAGCGCATCGTGAAGGGCGAAGACACGATCTCGGTCACCGGCAATGTGCTGCGCGATTACCTCACCGACCTTTTCCCGATCCTCGAAGTCGGCACCAGCGCGAAGATGCTTTCGATCGTGCCATTGATGAATGGTGGCGGGCTTTTCGAAACCGGCGCCGGCGGCTCGGCGCCAAAACATGTCGAGCAATTCGTCCAAGAAAACTACCTGCGCTGGGATTCGCTCGGTGAGTTTTTTGCCATCGCCGCATCGCTCGAGCACCTTGCAGAAACCGCAAAAAATCCGCAGGCCAAAGTCCTTGCCGATGCACTCGATGCCGCCAACGGACAGTTCCTCGAAAACGACCGCTCACCCGGCCGCAAGCTCGGCACGATCGACAACCGCGGCTCGCACTTCTATCTCGCACTCTACTGGGCCCGCGCACTCGCCGCACAAAATGACGATGCCGCGCTCAAGGCCGCCTTCACACCGCTCGCCGAAGCGCTCGGTGCCAATGAGCAAACGATCGTCGCCGAGTTGCTCGCTGCGCAAGGCAAGCCGGTCGACATCGGCGGCTACTACGCGCCCAATGACGCGAAGGCCCACGCCGCTCTCCGCCCGAGCGAGACGCTCAACCACCTGCTCGACAATTTCTAGAATCCCCGCGCATGGCAAAGGTCCTGGTCGGTCTCTCGGGCGGCGTCGATAGCGCGGTCGCCGCCGCATTGCTGATCGAGCAAGGCCACGAGGTCACCGCCGGCTACATGAAAAATTGGATCAACGCCGAGGGCATCCCCGGCGATTGCCCGTGGGAAAAAGACATCGAAGACGCGCAAGCCATCGCCAAAACCCTCGGCATCGAGCTACGCGTCATCGACCTCATCGATGCCTATCGCGAACGCATCGTCGAATACCTCGTCGAAGGCTACCGCTCGGGCATCACGCCCAACCCGGATGTGTGGTGCAACCGCGAAATGAAGTTCGGCGTGTTTCTCGATTACGCGCTCGCCCAAGGATTCGAAAAGGTCGCCACCGGCCACTATGCTCGTAGTAGATCGCAGAGCGATGGCTCGGCGGCGATTCTTCGCGGCGCCGATCCGAACAAGGACCAAAGTTATTTCCTCGCCTTGATGACGCAGTGGCAGGCGGCGCACGCGATGTTTCCCACCGGCGAAATGCTCAAGCCCGAGGTTCGCGATGTCGCACGACGCTTCCACCTACCGGTCTCGGAAAAAAAAGACAGCCAGGGGATCTGCTTTCTGGGTCAGGTGAAGATGAGTGATTTTCTACGCCACTATGTGCCGGACTCGCCCGGCGAAATTGTCGATACGACCGGCAAGGTGCTTGGCACCCACCACGGCCTCCACCTCTACACGCTCGGCCAACGCAAAGGCCACGGCGTCGCTTCACCGCGCGAAGGCATGGCCTATGTGGTCGTCGGCAAAAACCACGAGCGCAACCAACTCATCGTCGGCTGGGACAACTCCGACACACCCGGCCTCTACGCCCGCAGCTGCGTGGTCGGCACAATCTCATCAATCAACGAGCCAATCCCATCGCTCAAACTCGTCGCCGCCCAACCCCGCTACCGCTCGAAGGCCGAGCCGGCACGCGTCGAACCACTCGGCGAAAACCGCGTGAAGCTCCACTTCGAACGCGCCCAACGCGCGATCGCCCCCGGCCAAATCTGCGCCTTCTACGATGGCGGACGCCTCCTCGGCGGTGGCATTTTCGAAAGCGCCGAGTGACCCCGCACGATCGCGTGCAATCGTGCGTTTTGTCCTTGCACGGATCCCCCACGCGGGAAGAATCCGCCCCCCGCGCCGCGGTTCCAACCCATGAGCGAATCACCAAATCCACCAGTCGATGCCACCATCGCCGAAATCGGCGAAATCCTCAAAGCGCATCAGTCATTCATCATCCTCAGCCACATCCGCCCAGATGGCGACGCGATCGGATCCCAACTCGCACTCGGCTTCGCGCTGATGGCCCTCGGCAAGTCGGTGCGACTCGTCAATGAGGACGGGCTGCCGGAAAACCTCGCCTTCATGAAAGGCGGAGATCGCATCGAAACCCCGCCCGCCGAGCCACTCGATGTCGAAGTCGCGATCGCACTCGACACCGCCACCAAACCCCGCCTCGGCGACAATGCCCTGCACGCGGCATCGAAAGCAAAACTCTGGCTCAACATCGATCACCACATTTCCAATCCGAAATACGGCGACCACAACCTCATCGATGCCACCAGCCCCGCCACCGGCCAAATCCTTTACAATCTCATCACCGAACTCGGCCTACCAATGACGCCTGAGTCGCGCGATGCGATCTATGTCGCAGTCTCGACCGACACCGGCTCGTTCCAATATCCAGCGACCACCGCGAAAACTTACGAGATGGCCGCCGACCTGATCCGTAAGGGCCTCGATGTCGGTGAGATCAATTCGAAAACTTACGACGACTCACCGTATCGCCGCCTCGAACTGATGCGCGCATTGCTAAACACACTCGAGCGCTCGGACGATGGCATCGTCGCTCACTGGGAACTGCACGACCAAACACGCATCGATCTCGACCTTCGCCCCGAAGACAGCGAAGGCCTCATCGATGTGATCCGCGCGATCCGCGGCGTGCAAATCGCGGTATTCTTCGAAGAACTGCCCGATGGAAAAATCCGCGTCTCGATGCGCTCAAAGGACAAACGCATCGATGTCTGCCAGATCGGAATGCTCTTTGGCGGCGGCGGTCACGCACTCGCCGCCGGCATCCGCATGCCAGGCCCACTCCAGGACGCAAAGGCCCTCGTGCTCGAGGCCATCACCCAACGAGTCAACAAAGTGACATCAGCCGGACTCTGATTTCATCAATAGCCACCACTCGCGCATTCATCTCGAAATTCGATGTCGGTATTTCATTTGGACAAATTGACCACTGATTTCACTGATATACACAGATTAATGAGAGGCGCATCATTTGTAATTTTTCTTAATCTGCGCAATCTGTGAAATCTGTGGTCAAATCCGCTCTGTTAGATTTCAACTTCCGAAATCGAGTTCAAAAATTCTGTTAGAAATTCCCCTTTCATGAAATCCAATCCCCTCGAACAAGACGGCCCAAGCGGCGTGCTGCTCATCGATAAGGCGCCCGACATGACCTCGCACGATGTCGTGGCCATCGCCCGCAAGGCGCTCAACACGAAAAAAATCGGCCACTGCGGCACGCTCGACCCGATGGCCACCGGCCTGCTCATGCTCGTCATCGGCCGCGCCACCAAGATCCAGGACCTGCTGATGAGCGAGGACAAGGAATACGAAGGTACCATGACCTTTGGCAGCGTCACCAGCACGCAAGACCGCCAAGGCGAAGTGCTCGAAACCCACGATGTGCCCGCATTTTCTGAAACCCAGATCCGCGAGGCATTCGATGCCTTCACTGGTGAGTTCGAGCAAATCCCGCCCATGGTCTCGGCCATCAAAAAAGACGGCGTGCCACTCTACAAACTCGCGCGCAAAGGCGAAGTCGTCGAACGCCAGCCACGCCCGGTGCGCGTCACCGGATACAAGGTCAGCCGCATCGCCCTGCCCGATGCCGACTTCACCGTCAACTGCTCCAAGGGCTTCTATGTCCGCACCTACGCCCACGACATCGGCGCAAAACTCGGCTGCGGCGCCCACCTCAGCGCCCTGCGCCGCACCCGCTCCGGCAAATTCACTCTCGACCGCGCCGTCACCGTCGCCGACCTCAAAACCGCCCCACGCGAAGACCTCTTCAAAGCCATGATCTCCCTCGCCGAAATTTCCCTCATGCGGGGAGTTTGAGGGAGGTGAGTGCTGGAGGAAGAGATCAGTGGTCAGCAATCATTGGGAAAGAGGAAGAATTTCCGCTCCACGCTCCAAGTCCAATCCCGGTAGGGCGACGCGGCCCCGCGGCGCCGACTCTTTCAGGAAGATTCACCGCAAAGCGGGGAAAGAGCGATGGGCGATTCGATATTCGTGATTGGCGAGAAAAAGCCACCCCTTCAAAGGACCGCGGGCATCTGCCACGATCCGTGATCTCCATTCTTCGCGTTCATTCGCGGTTCAACATCTTTCCGAATGCATCGGCGCCGCGAGGCCGCGTCGCCCTACCGTGGTTGAAGAGCCCCCGGGCGGGGGCAGCGGGAAAATTTCAAAAAATCCCGGCTGTAGGCTCAATTTTCTTGCATTCCGCCCCTCGGGGACCTTTCATCCGCCCCCCAACCAAGCAAGGACGACCTGGCCACGGCTGGATCCATCCCCTACGACCATGAGCACCAAAGAAATCAACACCAAGGACTATCAACTCCACGAAGGCGACACCGGCAGCGCACCTTATCAGGTTGCACTGCTCACCAAGCGCATTCATCACCTCACCGATCACCTTAACGCGAACAAGAAGGACTTCTCGTCCCGCCGCGGTCTTCTGACCATGGTTTCGCGCCGCCGCAAGTTGCTCGACTTCATCAGGAACGGCTCCGAGGAAAAGTACCAGCAGGTCATCCAAGGCCTCGGACTTCGCCACTAACACTCTCCGCACGGCAGCCATGGGAATCCACCCGTGGCTGTCGCGCAAAACGGCCCTCGCATCATGAAGCCAGGTGGCTTCCCGCAGGCCGCGTGATTCAGCCCGTTTCGCTCGCGAAATTCATTCGCGCCCGGACGCGGCGGTCACAACCCACCAATGCCCGCGCGGCAATCCCGTCGCACGGGTCGCAGGCACAGAAAAGAAGAACAACAGAAGAAAGAAGAAAGAAATGAACATCCATACACTCACGGCCGATGTCGGAACCAATCCGATGACGATCGAAACCGGCAAAATTGCCAAACTCGCCGACGGTGCCGTCACCGTCCGCTGCGGCGACACCATCATCCTCGTCACCGCTGTTTCCGCCACCAAGGTGAAGCCCGGCCAAACCTGGTTCCCACTCTCCGTGGAATACAAAGAAAAAGCCACCGCCGCCGGTGTATTTCCAGGAGGTTACTTCAAACGCGAAGGCCGCCCGACCGAAAAGGAAATCCTCACCTGCCGCATGACGGATCGCCCACTGCGTCCGCTGTTCCCAAAGGGCTATTTCTACGACACGCAGATTGTCGCCATCCTGCTCAGCGCCGATGGTGAAAACGACTCCGACATCCTCGCGATGAACGGCGCTTCCGCCGCCCTCTGCCTTTCCGACATCCCCTTCGCCGGCCCGATCGGCGCAGTGCGCGTCGGCCGCGTCGACGGGCAATTCGTGATCAACCCGACTCACGAGCAACGCGAAAACAGCGACCTTGATCTCATCTACGTCGGCAACAAGACCGACGTCATCATGATCGAAGGCCAAGCCGACGAACTCCCGGAAGACGAGTTCATCAAGTCCCTCCACTTCGCACAGCAAGCCGTCACCAAGTTGGTTGAAGTGCAGGAACAACTCATGAAACTCGCCGGCAAGACCAAGCGCGAGTTCAGCCAGATCCTCGCCAAGGAAAACCTCCTTGAGATCGCTTATGAAATCGCCGGCGATCGCATCGAGTCGGCCATCTACGCGCCGTCGAAGACCGAGCGCGCGAAGAAGGTTGGAGCCCTGCGCGACGAAGTCGAGGCCGCCATCAAGGAGCGCGCTCCGGAGGCTACCGACTTCGATGTCGAGCAAGCCTTCGAATACCTCCAGAAGAAAGCGTTCCGCATTTCGATCATGGAAAAAGGCGTGCGCGCAGACGGCCGTTCGGTCGGCGACCTTCGCCCGCTTTACGGCGAAGTTGGCACGCTGCCACGCGTTCACGGCTCCGCCATTTTCGCCCGCGGCGAAACTCAGGCACTCGCCATCACCACACTGGCCCCGGCCGACGAGAAGCAACATTTCGACAACTACGCCGGCGGCGAGAACGAGAAGCGCTTCATTCTCCACTACAACTTCCCTCCCTTCTCTGTCGGTGAAACCGGCCGCATGGGTGGCATCAACCGCCGCGAGATCGGTCACGGCTCGCTTGCCGAGCGCTCCATCGAGCCCGTCATCCCGGACGAAACCGACTTCCCCTACGCCATCCGCGTTTCCTCGGAAGTCATGGAATCAAACGGCTCCACTTCCATGGCCTCGGTTTGCGCCGGCACCATGGCGCTGCTCGACGCCGGTGTCCCGCTGATCCGTCCCGTCGGCGGCATCTCCGTCGGCCTCGTCACCGAGAACCACGAAGACGGCTCCATGAAGTCCCACAAAATGCTGTTGGACATCATCGGCTCCGAAGACTTCTACGGAGACATGGACTTCAAGCTCTGTGGCACCAGCGAGGGCGTCACTGGCTATCAACTCGACCTCAAGCTCCCGGGCCTCCCGCTCTCCATGCTCGAAGAGGCGATCCATATCGCCAAGGCCGGCCGCGTCAAGATCATCGAAAAGATGGCCGAGTCAATCATCGAGCCGAAGGAACTCAGCCCGCACGCCCCACGCATCGTTTCCGTCAAGATCCCAGCCGATCGCATCGGTGAGCTCATCGGACCTGGCGGCAAGAACATCAAGGGCATCCAGGCCGAGTCCGGCGCCGAGATCAACATCGAGGACGATGGCACCGTGCACATCTACGCTTCCAAGCAGCAAGGTCTCGACCGCGCCAAGGAAATGATCGATCGCATGTTCCAGGAAATCGAAGTCGGCAAGGTCTACACCGGCAAGGTTGTTTCCATCACCGCGTTCGGCGCGTTCATGGAAGTGCTGCCCGGCAAAGACGGACTCATCCACGTTTCCGAACTCGCAGAAGGCCGCACCGAAAAGGTCGAGGACATCGTCAAGAAAGGCGATGTCGTCACCGCCAAGTGCCTCGGCGTCGATGAGAAAGGCCGCGTGAAAATGTCACGCCGCGCCTGGCTCCGCGATCAAGCCGCAGCCGATGCGGAAACCGCCGGCGCCGCTGAGTAATCAGCGACCGTAGCAAAGCATTCAAACAAACCGGCGCCCCAAAAGGGCGTCGGTTTTTTTTGTTTCAAGAGAAGCGGCCTTCCTGCGGAAAGAGACAGAAGACTTGAAGACAGAAGAAGCTAGAAAAGAAGCTGCTTCTTCATGTGGCTGGGAATTGCAGTCCCAGTCCGTCCTTGGAACATTCTGTTCCAAGTTCTGAAAAGCAAATGAATCCGCTGCTTCTTCGTCTTCGCTTGAAACTGAACACTGACCACTTGAAACTTCTTCATCTTCTCCCGCTCACCCGCAGATACTGCGACGCATAGCGCAGTGATGCGGGGGATGCTTGCATGAGCGAGGGCAGGGTGCGGTCGAGTGGTCGCCACAGCCATGCATGGTTTGGGTTTTCGGGAAAGCCGAGCCGCACGCGCAGGGTTGCGGGAAGGAACTCGAAAGCCAGCGCGCGAAACACCGGCGAAAGCGCGCGCATGGTCCATGGCGCATCGGGTTTCACCACCGCGCGTGCCACTTCGCCGCAAAGCGGATGCGAGCCGAGAAGGTCTCCCTGCATCATCTCGTCCCAATAAGTTTCGAAGGCGCTCCATGTTTGCGGCAGCGCATCAGGCGCGACGCCGAACACGGTGCCGAAGCGCGCGTTTTCGCGAAGAAAGGCATTGAGCTCGTCGATGCTCAATGGTCCGACATAGCGCCGGTACATCGATGCGCTTGCCATGACGAGTGTGGCGAGCACCCAAAGCTGCGCGCCGGGATCGAAGGCGGAGTAGGCCTCGGGGGATTTACCCCGCACCGCACGGTGCGCGCGCCCCACCGAATCGCGAACTCGATCCACCTCTTCCCCGCTACCAAAGGCGACGGCATAAACCGCATCGAGCGTGCGCCGCAGTCGGCCAATCGAATCACGCCGAAAACTGCTGTGCGCGGCCACGCCCATCGCGACCTGCGGATGCGCCGCTTGCAACACGGCAGCCGCCGGGCCCGCCAGCAAGACCACGCGCTCACGATTGATGCGCCACATCATCGAGTCGCGCGCAAAGGGCTCGAATCCACCCGCGGCGCTCATGGGGTGCGAATAACTTCGTTTTTCAAAACCGTGTAGGCGGCGGTGAGTTGACGCGACACTTCCTCCCAATCGGCATCGGTCATTTTGCCATCACGTCGCGCGTCGCGATAGACCATCGCGTGGGTGCGCAGCAGGGCGGATTCCATCGCTTCGACTTCGCCGACTCCGTGGATGAAGCCCGAGAGTCGCGCGATCGTGCGGGCGTACTGCGCGGGCGGCACATCGCGGCGGCGCTCCTGCCACCATTGCAACTCCAATCGCGCCGCCTCACTGACATCGAAGCTGATGCGCGTCGCGTGCCGCACGATGCCGTAGTACGACTCGAGTTGGCCGATGCAGCGCGGGTCGTTGGTCTCACGGCGAAAGTACATCGCCGCGATCGCCGCATGCTTGGAAAGCCGCGCGCCGTCCCACCATGAGAATCCATATTGACCGCAGGAAACTTGCATCGTCTGGCCGATCAAGCGCAGCCATTGGCCATCGTAATAACTCCGCCACATCGCGGATTCCAAGCGGCCCATTTCCTGCGGATCGAAACTTCGCGGATTCGGGCGCGCAGTGCGGTCCTGCGCGAACACCAGCACAAGCCCTGCGGCCAAGGCCATAAGACCGATGCGGCAGAGCGATTTGATCCGCATAGCCATGGCGATCACATCAGCCTCGCGCCAGCCTCCGCGAGCTCCGAGCGCTCGCCGCGGTTGAGCGCGACATGCGCAACGAAGTCCTGGCCCTTGAGCCGGTTGCGCGTGTAGACGAGGCCGTTGCTGCGACTGTCGACATAGGGATTGTCGATCTGTGCCGGATCGCCGACGAGCACGAGCTTCGAGTCACGCGACATGCGGGTGACGATCGTCTTGGCTTCCTGCGGCGTGAGTTGCTGCGCTTCGTCGAGGATGAAAAAGCGGTTCGGGATTGAACGGCCGCGGATGTAGCAGAGCGCTTCAATTTCAAGAATGCCCTGCTCCATGAGGATTTCATAAGGCTTCTTCACGCCAGCGGGATTGGCGTTCGTGTTCGGCTTCTGTTGCTTGCGGCGCGGGCCAAGCGGTGTGCTCGGGCGCATGAGAAGATCGAGCGCGTCGTGGATCGGCTGCAGCCACGGCCGCATTTTTTCATCGAGCGAGCCGGGGAGGAAACCAAGCTGCTCGCCCATCGCCACCACCGGGCGGCTGACGGTGATGCCGTTGTAGCGGCGGTTGAACATTTCGTGAAGACCGGCCGCGACTGCGACGAGCGTCTTGCCGGTGCCGGCATGGCCATAACATGTCACGAGTGAAATCTCCGGATTGAGCAAGGCGTCGATGAGGCAGCGCTGGCCGAGGTTGAGCGGCTTGAGCGACTGACCATCGGGGATCTTGAGCGCCTCGGGGAAATTGAGTCGCACGAAGCGGCCATCGGCCACGCGGCGCGCGGGCATGGTTTGCTTTTCACAAACACTGAGCAGCACGTACTCGTTGACGACCACACCGGCGCAGCGTTCCTCGTCGAGCACGATCTCGCCGGCGCTCGCGAAACGCTGCAGCTCGCTAGGATCGACCTCAATACGATGAACCTCGTAGTTCGAAACCTCGCGCACATCGACCTTGTCGTTGAGGTAATCCTGACACTCGATGCCGACCGCGCGGGCCTTGAGCTGCATGTTGATGTCTTTGGTGACGAGCACCACCGGCGCTGAATTGTGCTGCATCAACAACAAGCAAGCGGCGAGAATGCGGTGATCAACGCGCTCGCGATCGGGAAAGATGCGGTGAAAAAGGTTGAGCTGCTCGGAGTTCTTCGGGCAGATCGCCGGATCGTAGATCACCATGCGCACCGTGCCGCCGAAGGGCGTGGCAACGCCGCGCGTGACTTTCTCCGAGCAGGAAAACATTTCGGTGAGCCTGCGGTGCACGCGCCGCGCATTGGCCCCGCGCTCGGTCTGCTCGGACTTGAACTTGTCGAGCTCCGCCAACACATCCACCGGAATGCACAGGTGGTTTTCCTTGAAGCGCTCGAGCGACGCCGGATCGTGCAGCAGCACATTGGTATCGAGCACATAGTTTTTGACGATCTGCGAGGGAGCGGTGAGACCGAAATCCTCGGGCTGGGAAAGTTTGGACGAACTGCGCCGCGGTTTTTTTAGGCGACCCAACACAGCGGGCTCCTCAAACAGGGCACATTGCGATTCTTCTTCGGCTTGATTGATCATGGATTTGGGAGTGAGGGGAAATGGACCTCGGTGGAGCGCGAAACATCGGCGACCAGCCCACAGAGAGCATGCATGGTGCCAAAACAACCGATCAAACTTCCACCTGCTTTAATCAAGATAACATGACTATCGCGATATCCGTGAAAATGACAATGGCAATCTTGGCCAGGGTGTGAAATTTGGGGGAGAAGCAAGACGGCAAGATTCAAGACGCAAGAGAAGAGTGGGTAAGCCGTCGGCGATTGGTTGCCGTTGAGGTAGCTGCTTCATCATCGACCTTAGACTTTCGACTTTAAAACCTTCGACCCTCTTCGCGGTTGGATCTTGATCCAACCATTGCGTGTCGGCTTGACGCCTTGCTGGGCGCGCGGCATTTTTTGCGGGATATGAAGTTTTTGAAGCTCACCACCACTTGGGCCGCTCCGTGTTTTTTGGCGATCGTCGCCTTGAGTTCCTGCGGCCCCTCGGGCCCCGCCCGCTCCGGCTACATGGCAGGGGTCGGCCCGCTGAAAAAACAAACGACCAATGGCCCGCACCATCCGCCGCCTGCCATCCCGGATGATATTTCATACTGGGACGGCGATGGCGTGCAGGGCGGTCCGCTCATCAAAATCAACCGCAGCCAACAAAAGGCCTTCTTCTACAAGGGCGGACAACTGGTCGGAGTGTCGCGAATTTCGAGTGGCAGCGAGGATCACGCCACCCCGCCGGGGAACTACAAGATCACTCAAAAAAGCAAGGATCACAAATCGTCGCTCTACGGGGTCTTTAAGGACAAGCAGACCGGCATGACCATCAATGACAATGTCGACATCCGCGTCGACAAGATCCCGCCGGGCGCGATCTACTACCCGGCTCCGATGCCGAATTTCATGCGCTTTTCCGGTGGCATCGGCATGCACACCGGCTACCTGCCCGGATACGCCGCCTCGCACGGCTGCATCCGCATGCCCCACCAGATGTCCGAGAAGTTTTTCGAAAATGTGTCGGTCGGCACCCCGGTCGTCGTTGAATAAATCCGAAGCGCCTGCCGTTGAATCCCCCATGCTACCAAACTCACAAACCCACATAGAGGTCAGCCCTGCCGATGTCGCAAGCTGGATCCAACTTCCGCCACAAGAGCGACCGCGCCTGATCGATTGCCGCGAGCGCGAGGAGCTCGAAATTTGCCAGATCGCTGGCAACGAGTGGTTCCCGCTCAGCACGCTGGCCGAGACCCTCGATGCCCTCACCTCCGACACCGAGCGCGGCATCGTAGTCTATTGTCATCACGGCATGCGCTCGCAGCGGGCGGCGATGTTCCTGCGCTCGCGCGGCGTCGAAAACGCCTTCTCGATGGCCGGCGGCATCGAGGCTTGGACGGATCAAATCGATCCGTCGATGCCTCGATATTGATCGGACTTTGTATCTGCCCTAAAGGCCATCCTGCCGCAGGCTTTCCAGCAGCCAGGCGCGGTAGGGTCCGGCGACGGCATCGGGTCCGATCGCGATGATTTCCGGCACCTCGTAGGGGTGGGCCTGCGCGAGCGCCTCTTCGAGGGCAGACCTCAGGATCTCAGTGGTCTTGAAGAGCGCCAGCACCTCGGGGGCGGACTCCACCTTGCCCTGCCAATGGTAGATCGATTCGGCGCCGGGCAGCAGATTCACGCAGGCCGCCAGTTGCCTTTCCACTAAAAGTGTGCCAATCTGTCGCGCCGAATCGAGATCGGGGAAGCTGCACAGCACGAGTCGGACGCTTTCCATACCTCCTCTGAACACCGAAAATCACCCACTGGCAAACTTTCCGTGAAATCGCGCTTCATCCAAAAACTCATGACCCGGCTGGACCGCGTCGAGCACGGTGAGGTGCAGCAGATCGTCACGCGGTTGGCGCGCGAGAACAGCTTTTTGGAAAATGTCTTCGAGGCGATGCAGGAGGGGGTGATCCTGCTTGATATCGACGGGGTGATCGGATTTGTGAATGGCGCGGCAGGTCGCTTGCTCGGGATCGACCCCGAGGCATCGGTCGGCGAGCGGCTTTCGGCAAAGGTTCGGGGGCTCGATTGGTCGACGCTCGGCAGGCCGGGCCGCACGGTGAGCCGCGACCTCGAGGTTTTTTACCCGGAGCATCGGTTTTTGAATTTCTACCTCGCGCCGATTGACGACCTCGATCCGCTCGACCCCGCCGGTTATGTGATGCTGTTTCGCGACCTCACCAGCACCCGCGCCGAGGCCGAGGAAATCCTCGAGTCCGAACGCCACAACGCCCTCACGCTGCTCGCCGCGGGCGTCGCCCACGAAATCGGCAACCCGCTCAACTCGATCGGCATCCACCTGCAGTTGATCGACCGAAAACTGCGCCAACTGCCGCCAAAAGAGCGTCAGCCCTTCGAGGGCAGCCTCGCCACCGCCCGCGATGAAATCCGCCGGCTCGACACAATCCTCAAGCAGTTTCTCAGCGCCATCCGCCCGACCATCCCACAGCGTGAGCGACACGACCTTCACCGCATCCTGCACGACACGCTTGAGCTGCTGCATACCGAGCTCGAGTCGCGCTCGATCCCGGTCGAGCTCGACCTCGCCGCATCGATGCCGCACGCGATGGTCGACGCGGGGCAATTCCAGCAGGTTTTCCACAACCTCATCCGCAATGCCTATCAGGCACTGCCCGGCGATGGCGGAAAAATCACCGTGCGCACCGGCTTCAACGATTACGAAACGATCATCTCGATCGAGGACAACGGCACCGGCATTTCGCCCGAGCACATGGGCACGCTCTTCGAGCCCTACCGCACGACCAAATCCTCGGGCAATGGCCTCGGCCTGCTCATCGTGCGGCGCATCGTGCGCGAACATGGCGGCGAAATTTCCATCGAAAGCGAAGAGCACCAAGGCACCCGCGTAATCATCCGCCTGCCGCGCGGCGAACGCCCAGTGCGCCTGCTCGGATCACCCGAACCGGTGATCGATCTCCACTAGCCGCAAAGTTTTTCCACCCTCTTTCCCCCATGCTGCCCACCCTGCTGATTGTCGACGACGAACGCGCCACCCGCGAGGGCTTGCGCAGCGCGCTCGAGGAGGAATTCGACATCTACACCGCCGCCAACGCGAGCGAGGCGGCAAAGATTTTGAAAAGCGAGCCGATCCAGCTCTTGCTTACCGACCTGCGCCTTGGTGGCGACTCGGGCATGCAGGTGCTCGACACCGCGCTCGCGCTGCCCGACCCGCCGCTCGCGCTGATGATGACGGCCTACGGCTCGGTCGACACCGCCGTCGAGGCGATGCGCCACGGCGCCTGGCATTTCGTCACCAAGCCGCTCAACCTCGACGAGGTCGAAATGCTCCTCAAGCGCGCGCTCCGCAGCCGCAACCTCGAGACAGAAAACAAACAGCTCACCCAGCAGGTCGCGAAGTCCCACAAGCTCGACCGCCTCATCGGCAAATCGCTCGAAATCCAAAAAGTTTCTGAGCTCATCCAGCAAGTTTCGCCCACCCGCGCCACCGTGCTCATCGAAGGCGAGTCCGGTACCGGCAAGGAAGTTGTCGCCCACCTGATCCACCACCTCTCCGGTCGCCCGGCCTCCAAGATGGTCACGGTCCACTG
>Ga0208481_1000017_pt1 | contig 48350 bp, 42 predicted proteins | sample LakMenEpi02Jun10_FD_150662 | JGI IMG/M metagenome (GOLD analysis project Ga0208481, IMG submission 150662) | Freshwater microbial communities from Lake Mendota, WI - 02JUN2010 deep hole epilimnion (SPAdes) | ecosystem: Environmental > Aquatic > Freshwater > Lake > Epilimnion/Euphotic zone ... | reverse complement strand
TTTTCCATCTTCAAGCTTTGTTGCAGCGTGAGCAATTTCAACAGTGTCACTGTCAGCAACTAATCCAGAGATTTCTCGATTAGGTGCTGAAGTAACCGGGTAACCCTCGCTAGCCATAACAACTGTTACTGCCACCTCTTCACTGAACTCAGGTTCAGGTAATTCACCAAGATGTCCTACTGCTGCGCTGTGTAAAAGGTGAGCAAGAGGAGTTTGTAATCTTCTCAAAACAACTTGAGTTTCAGGATCGCCAAATCTTGCGTTGAATTCAATAACTCGAATGCCTTTACTAGTAACAATTAGTCCACAATACAAAAGACCAACAAATGGATTTCCTAGACGAGCAAGTTCTCTAACTGTGGGTAATGCAACTCTTTCCTGAACTTCAGACACAAAACCTTCAGGTAACCAAGGCAGAGGTGAGTATGCACCCATACCTCCAGTGTTAGGACCCTCATCGTTATCGTAAGCGCGCTTAAAGTCCTGAGCAGGGGATAAAGGTAGAACAGATGTTCCATCAGCTAAGAAGAAAAGTGAAACTTCTTCACCATCTAAGAACTCTTCAACGAGTATTTCCATGCCTTGAGTAAGAAATGTGTTTGCATGATCCAAAGCTGCCTGCTTGTCACTCGTAACAATCACACCTTTACCTGCAGCAAGGCCATCAGCTTTGACCACATATGGTGACCCAAATGCTTCTAGGGCACTCTCAACTTCGTATGTAGATGTGCACTTTCTTGCCATTCCAGTAGGGACATCGGCTGCAGCCATGACTTCTTTGGCAAATGCCTTAGAACCTTCGAGAGCTGCTGCTGCTTTGGATGGCCCAAAGACAGCGATTCCTGCATCTCTAAGGGCATCGCTAACTCCAGCAACCAATGGGGCTTCAGGACCAATCACGACAAGATGAATGTCATTTTGCTGAGCCCAACCAGTAACTTCAGCAGGATCATTAGGGTTTATGGCGATGCAGTTAACTTCTTGAGATATTCCACCGTTGCCTGGAGCACAGCTAACCTCATCTGGTGCTGTGCCGGTTCTAATCAGAGCTTTGATGATCGCGTGTTCGCGAGCTCCAGAACCTAACACCAAGATTTTCATTGGCTTTAGTTTATCGAGGTTGGGGTATGCCCTGATGCTCGAAGCACCAGGGCATACTGGTTCTACCTGATCTTGATGATGGCTTCAACAATCGCGATGATTATCTTCACCACTTCCAGAACCAGAACAACTAGTTGAGTTTTACTCATCTGCTGTCCTCCCGTAAGGCATGGACCAAGGGGAGGGCCGAACCGGAAGGTGCAAAACTATTCCAAAATCGAATAGTTGTGCTTATACTCTTAATCACAAGTGGATTCGGAGTTGTCTTTCGATTCGACCCTCGTCAAGAGGTTCAAATAAAGCTCTCGGTTCCTGCCGAGGGCTTTATTTCATCTCTGGCTAAACCAACCATGCGTTTAGTGAGCCGTTGAAGTTTCGCAGAATGCATTGGGTCATGTAAAAGTTATGAACAGCTCTGGCCAGATAAAACTATTTGGATACCAGTTGGTCAATAGTTTCTGAACTGAGAACGTACTCAATTGCCATCACGCTTGCTCCGATGATGCCAACTTCTTTGCCAGCTTTACTTTGCACAATAGAAAGACCTTCACTGGCCAGTGGCATCGATCTGCTATAGACGGCCTCTCTAACTCCAGCAATCAAATGTTCTCCAGCTGAAGCCATAGAGCCACCAATTACGATTATTGATGGGTTCATCAAAGACACACATGTGCTCAGTACTTCGCCTATATCTCTACCGGCTTGTCTAACTGCTTGGATAGCTTCGACCTTTGAACGTTTAGTTGCATCAACTAAGTCAGACATGTTTCGGATAGGAAGTCCTGCGTCATTGACATTTTTAATTACGGCTGGCGCTCCCGCAACGGCTTCAAGACAACCGTAGTTACCACAGCGACAAGCGATTTCAGCACCTCGAGAAACTCGCACATGTCCAATGTCTCCAGCAGTACCTTGCGAACCTCTTTGCAGGTGTCCGTCGGAAATAATTCCTGAACCAATACCTGTTGCAGATTTTAGGAAAATTAGATGATCAACATCTGGATAGGTTAGGTGACGCTCGCCAAGAGCCATTACGTTGACGTCGTTATCGACTAAAACTTTTGCTTTCAAATCTTGATTGACTCGGGCAGGGATATCGAATGCATCCCAGCCAGGCATGATCGGTGGGTTAGCTGGCTTGCCTGATTCGTGCTCAACAGGCCCTGGCACACCGATACCAATTGCTAATAGACGATCTTCTTCTAAGTTCAACCCTGTTAGGAGATGCTTTAGTTCTTCGATCATCCAGCGCAAGCAAACTTCAGGACCGTCAGATATCTGACGCTTGGTGTCAATGGAAACAAGAATCTTGCCGCTTAGGTCAGCTAGAGAAGCCACGGCGTGGGTGGCACCAAAGTCAACGCCGGCAACCACAAATGCTTCTTCATTTAGTAGCAGTCGTGCTGATGGGCGACCCCCAGTAGAGGTAGCGCTAGTAGCTGGAGCAATTAAACCCAATTCGATGAGAGGGTCCAAACGCAAGGAGATAGTGGATCGAGCCAACCCCGTAAGTTCAGCCATTTCAGCCTTGGTATGGGGCTCCCCGTCCCTGAACATCTGCAGGAGTCGACCGGAACTAAACCCGAAATTCAACATATTTATATCAGCCACTTCTAAAGCATAGACAATTACTTGACTCGCCTTTCGAGAAAAGATTATCACAAGTTTATAACAAGGTGTCGATTATCGACAAAAGTCCAACGAAAAGTAGCATTATGTACTTAGGAAGTTTAGATTCAACGAAAGGCACAGCAGTGAAGTTTGGTTACTCAACAATTACTTGGGGTGGAGTCGTCGGCCACCCAGGAGGCGTTACTAGCATCAAAGACCTCTTCTATATGACACACGGTGACACCAAGGCAGCTATTAGAGACATCGCCGCTGCCGGTTACCAAGGAACCGAAGTCTTTGATGGCAACCTAGCAGAATTTGCCGACAGCCCAGAGGAGCTACTTTCAGTATTGGCAGAAACAGGCATCCAGTTGGTGTCTGTATATACAGGTGCAAACTTCATCTACGACGAGATTCTTGACGATGAGCTTTACAAGATCGAGCAGGCAGCATTGCTTGCAAAGAAGTTCGGAGCAAGTCGACTAGTTGTTGGCGGTGGGGCAAAGCGACCAAACGGTCCTCAATCAGATGATTTCAAGAAGGTTGGTCGAGGGCTAGATATGGCAGCAGATATTGCTAGAACCCATGGCCTAGAAAGTTCTTTCCATCCTCACCTAGGAACCATTTCAGAAACTCTCGAAGGTTTCCACAAAATCATGGACAGCTGTTCAATCGGGTTCTGTCCTGACACAGCCCACCTAGTTGCATCAGGAATTGATCCAGTTGCAGCGATTGATAAGTATGGTGATCGACTAAAGCACGTTCACTTCAAAGACTTGTCAACTAAGACAGGTTCCTTCACACCACTTGGTGAAGGTGACATAGATTTCGTTGCAGTTCTAGCTGCGATGAGAAGAGCCAGCTACGACAGTTGGCTACTGGTAGAACTAGATGCCTACGCAGGCGATCCTAAGACTGCCGCAGAAATAAGTAAGAAATATCTAGAGCAGCTCTTTGCCAACTAGAAGTACCATCCATCCATCAAACAGAAATTATCAAGGAGAGCAAAAATGAAGAAACTGATAACAAGCATTGGAGTGAGTGCAGCAATGATTTTCGCGCTCACTGCATGTTCGACCAGCGACAACAATGGGCAAAACGACGGCGTTGACAGCGCTATCGCAGCTCAAGTTGACGCTGCACTTGCAGCACTAGAGGGCCAGGTACTAAGCCTTGGTCCTAACGGAGAAACACCTTCTGGCTTTGACAGCACAGAACTAACCGACGCAGAAGTAGAAGAAATCAAGGCGGGTAACTTTACCGCTGCAATCGTTATGCACTATTCAGGTAACGACTGGTCAACTGCACAAATCGAAGGTCTAAAGGCTGAGTTCGCTCGTCTAGGCGTTGAAATTGTTGCAATTACTGATGCTGACTTCAAGCCAGAGAAGCAAGTTTCTGACATTGAGACCGTTATGGCACTAAACCCAGATATCATCATCTCTATCCCTACCGACCCAGTTGCAACTAAGACTGCTTTCCAAAAAGCATCTGCAGCAGGCATCAAGTTGGTATTCATGGACAACGTTCCAGCGGACATGGTTGGTGGCGAGGACTATGTATCTGTAGTTTCAGCTGACAACAAGGGTAATGGTGTAGTTTCCGCTCACCTATTTGCACGTGCACTAAACGGCAAGGGCAAAGTTGGGTTGATCTATCACGATGCAGACTTCTTTGTAACCAAACAGCGCTATGAAGGTTTCAAGGACACTCTTGCTGAGTACCCAAACATTGAAATTGTTGAAGAAAAGGGTATTGGCGGACCAGACTTCGCTGGCGATGCTCAAGCAGCAGCAACAGCAATGTTGACTAAGAACGCAGACCTGGATGGTATCTGGGGTGTTTGGGATGTTCCTGCCGAAGGCATCATGGCAGCAGCTCGTGAAGCTGGTCGTACTGACCTAAAGATCGGTACCCAGGACCTAGGAACTAACGTTGCAATCCAGCTAGCCAAGAATGAACTCATTGTTGGCCTTGGAGCTCAGCGTCCATATGACCAGGGTGTTGCAGAAGCTCGTTTGGCTGCAGCAGCTTGTATCGGGAAGACCGGACTACCTAATTTCGTAGCTCTAGGTGCCCTACCTGTATCACACAAAAACGTACTTGAAGCCTGGAAGACCGTCTACAGCGTAGACGCTCCAGAATCAGTTTCAAGCGTTTACAAAAAGTAACAAAAAAGCAGAGGGCTGGGAGTATACCCCCAGCCCTCTGTACCACCCATCCATCTGGGCAATAACTAGTTTAGGCAAGGAAACCAAATGAAAAAAATCAATGTAGGACTTATCGGTGGCGGATTCATGGGCAAGGCCCACTCACTGGCTTATGCAGCTGTACCTATGTTCTTCTGGCCAACCGAACTTGTGCCGGTCAAGCACACAGTTGCGGAGTTCAATGACAAGATGGCTCAAGATGCAGCAGCCAGATTCGGTTTTGAGAATTCCACCTCAGACTGGAACACAATAATCAATAACCCAGAGATTGATCTTGTAGATATTGCCACTCCCAACAATTCTCATGCACAAATCGCCATCGCGGCTCTGAACGCCGGTAAGCATGTTATTTGTGAGAAGCCTTTAGCTCGCACAGTTGAAGAAGCTGCCCTAATGTATGAAGCAGCACGAAACTCTGACCGTGTAAACATGGTTGCCTTTAACTACCGCAGAACTCCTGCTGTTGCATTAGCTAAGCGTTACATTGACGAGGGGGCCATTGGCCGAATCATTAACTTCAGAGCTACCTATCTTCAGGACTGGTCAGCCGATCCAAACTCTCCACTATCTTGGAGATTCCAAAAAGACATCGCAGGTTCAGGAGCTATCGGCGACATTCTTACTCACGTACTAGACATGGCTCGTTACCTTGCTGGTGAAGTTACCGAAGTATCAGCTATCACGAACCACATCATCACCGAGCGACCACTGCAGCAATCAGGCGTGGATTCACTTGGAAATTCTAAGGGTGGCTCTGATGCACCTAAAGGAAAAGTAGACGTTGAAGACGAGGTCTTATCACTTCTAAAGTTTGCTAACGGAGCTATCGGTTCTGTTGAAGCAACCCGAAATGCTTGGGGTAGAAACAACTTCATCACGTTAGAAATTCATGGTTCAGAGGGTTCAATTGCTTTTAACTATGAGAACAGGGATCAATTAGAAGTTTGCTTCAAGTCTGACGAAGGAGACCGCAGAGGTTTCAGAACTGTATACACCGGTCCAAACCACCCAAACGGTGAAAGCCTTTGGCCTATTCCAGCTCTTGGTATCGGCTATGGCGAAACAAAGATAATCGAAGCGCATGATCTCTTCAAAGCCATTGCTGGAGAAGAACCTGTTCGCCCGGACTTTGGTGATGGATACCAGGTGGCACTTATTGATGATGCAATTGCACGATCAGCGAAGAGTGGACAGTGGACTAAAGTTCCTCAACTAAACCGTGAGACTGGCCAGGTTTCCTAAATCATGACAGCCACTAATTCACCAGCTATCGAGATGCGGGGTATCGAAAAATCCTTCGGTACTAACCCGGTCTTGAAGAGCGTCGACTTCAGCGTAACTGTTGGCGAAGTCCACGCACTAGCTGGTGAAAATGGTGCTGGTAAATCAACACTGATGAAGATTCTTCAAGGCGTCTATCAAAAAGATGCCGGAGAGATCCTGGTATCAGGACAGTTAGTTGAGATTGAAGATACCTTTGCAGCTCGAAGAGCAGGAATTGGCATGGTGTTCCAGGAGTTCTCACTAATCCCAACTCTCACAGTGGCTCAGAACATCTTTCTAACTAATGAACCAACCAGGTTTGGTTTAATCGACGACGCAAAAGCCAAAGCAGTTGCACTTGAGATATTCAAAGAAATGGAAGTTGAAGTTGACCCTTCCAGAACTGTTGAGTCAATGCCAACAGCGCTATGGCAGCTAACCGAGATAGCCAAGGCACTAGCTCAGAACGCCAAAGTTCTAATCATGGATGAACCAACTGCATCACTTGCTAAGCACGAAGCAGAAGGGCTCTTTGCGCTGATCGAGAGATTAAAAGCAAAAGGCATCGCTATCGTTTACATCTCACACCGCATGGATGAGATTTATCGCATTGCTGATCGCATTACTGTTTTACGCGATGGCTCAAGAGTGCTTACCGAGTCCCTTAGTAAGGTATCCCCTGAACAAATAGTTGAAGCAATTGTTGGTCGTAAAGCAGCAGCTCACCTAGTTCACAAGAGCCGAGCAGCCAAGATCTCAAGCGAAGTTGTCCTAGATGTTAAGAATCTTTCTTCAGGACCTAAACTGCAGAACGTTTCCTTACAGGTGCGTCGTGGAGAAATTCTAGGACTCGCAGGCCTTATGGGTTCAGGCAGAACTGAGCTAGTGAACACTCTCTTCGGAATCCTGAAACCTACTTCAGGAACTATTTCCATCAACGGCAAGCAAATAGAGATCTCTTCACCAAAACGAGCCATTGATAACCGCATTGCCCTTATCCCTGAAGACCGCAGAGCTCAGGGTCTGGTGCTAGATCACCCAGTCACAGAGAACCTAACCCTTCCACTTCTGGATGGCCTCAAGAGCAGGGGTTTGCTGTCAAAGAAGAAGATTTCTCTAAAGAGCAAGGAGATTATTGACCAGTTTGATATCAAGCTGGCCTATCCAGGTATCCGAGTTGGTTCCCTTTCAGGGGGTAACCAGCAGAAGGTCGTTATCGGTAAATGGTTGGGCACAGATCCAGAGATCCTATTGATGGATGAGCCAACCGCTGGCGTTGACATCGGTACCAAGAGTGAGATTTTGGATTTGGTCAGAAAAATTGCTGACAGCGGCAAATCTGTAATTCTAATCTCCTCTGAATTACCGGAGCTGCTATCTGTTTCAGATCGCATCCTAGTTCTGAAAGATGGACACGTTTCAAAAAGTCTCAATCGCGAGGAAATCCCCAGCGAAGAATTTTTACAACTAGCAATTCAAGGAGCAGTATGAGTACCAAGACCACAACTAGTCAAGCGTTGAATCTTTTCAAGAGATTCCAGTGGCAACAAAACATTATCTATATTGGTTTTGTCGCTGTCTTCATTCTCTTCGCAGTGTTGCTAGGGGACTCAGGATTCACTAGCCCGAACAACCTTTTGAACATCTTTAGGCAAACAGCAACTATCTCAATCATGGCTGTAGCGATGACCTATGTGATTGCAGCAGCAGAGATCGATCTGAGCATCGGTTCGGTTGCCGGTCTTGCAGCTGTTGTTTCTGCGATGACAATAGATAGCTTTGGTCTTATCCCAGGAATAGCAGCTGGTCTTGCAGTGGGGGCTATCGCGGGTGCCATTAGCGGTGGTCTCGTGGCTTGGTTGAAAGTACCGTCATTCCTAGTAACCCTTGGAATGCTTGGACTCGTCGTTGGAGTTGCTCGCTGGATTACGGAATCAGCTCCAATTCCAATTGCTGACCAAACATTTATTGCAATCTTTGGTGGAGCTGATATAGGACCTATTCCTGTCTTACTCATCTGGGTTGCTGTGGCAGTGACGATTGGTGCAATCGTCATGAACAAAACAAAGTTTGGTCGTCACGTTCGAGCCACCGGTGGCAACTTAGTAGCTGCTGGATACACAGGAGTGAAAACAGCAAGAGTCAAGTTCATGGTGCTTCTCCTCTCCGGTGTGGTTGCCTCCCTTGCTGGAATGCTTTATGCAGGCCGTTTGCAATCTGGAAGATTCCAGTGGGGAACTGGCGATGAGCTATCAGTTATCGCAGCGGTAATTCTTGGTGGTACTAGTTTGTTTGGTGGACGAGGTCAAGTAGTTGGTTCACTCTTTGGAGCATTGTTCATTGGCCTTATCAACAATGGTCTTATCCTGGCCGGTCTTGACGTTAGCCAACAGCAGGTAGTTCGAGGAGCAATCATCATTCTTGCTGTCGCATTGTCGAGAAAGAAGTAAGACTATGAAAGCCAAACTTAAAGCTGGAATAATTGGAGCTGGCTTCATCGCCAACGTCCATGCCAGAGCAATTAGAAACTCAGGACACGAACTTTATGCAATTGCTAGTTCAACGCCAGAGTCAGCGAAAGTGATTGCTGAAAAGTTCAACATCACTAAATTGTTTGACTCCTGGCAGGACCTTGTTAGATCCAGTGAGATCGATGTAATTCACATCTGCACACCTAATGAACTACACGCAGAGATAGCAATAGCTGCTGCCAAAGCAAACAAGCAAATTGTCTGTGAGAAACCTATCTCCGTTAATACTGCGGATGCTAGTGCTATTGAAGAAGCAGTTCTGAATAATGGTGTCGGCTTTGCAGTTCCATTCGCTTATCGCTTTTACCCAATCGTTCGAGAGATGCGAGCAAAACTTCTGAATGGCGAAGCAGGACCAGTTCACCTTATGCACGGTAACTATTTGCAAGATTGGTTAGCAGAACCAACATCAGATAACTGGAGAGTAAACGCTGTAACAGGAGGTAAGTCAAGAGCTTTCGCCGATGTTGGCACACACTGGTGTGATCTCATGGAGTTTGTAACGGGAGATCGAATTTCCCGACTGATTGCTAACACCAGCAAGGCTTATCAAGAGCGTAATGGGATCAAAGTTCTTACTGAAGACATAGCAAACATCATCTTTGAAACAGCTGGTGGAGCATCTGGCACATTGACTGTTAGCCAAGTGTCCCTCGGTCGCAAAAACCAGCTACTACTTGAAGTAGACGGATCTATGGCCTCATACACTTTCAACCAAGAGACCCCGGATACTCTACTAATTGGTGGCAGAGCGTCAAATCAGATCATTACACGCGGCAACGACACCCTAACTTCGGCTGATGGAAAGAGACTTTCCCACTTACCATCAGGTCATCCGCAGGGCTATCAGGATGCATTCAATGATTTCATCGCTGATGCATATCAAGGCTTTCAAGGCAACTTGGTTGAAGGCGTGCCAGGACTTCAGGATGGCCTTCGCTCTGCTGCTCTGATCGAAGCAGTGCTGTTATCAGCTGAGAGCCAGAGTTGGGTGAGCGTGCCAGAAGCTCAAAGCGCAAGCCAGACTAAAATGTTGGCAAGCTAACAAAAGGATAGGCAAATGACTCGTCCAGTAACACTTTTCACAGGTCAATGGGCAGATCTAACTCTTGAAGAAGTTGCGAAACTTGCAAGCGGATGGGGCTATGACGGTTTAGAGATTGCGTGTAGCGGTGAACACTTAGATGTTTATCGGGCTGCTGAAGACGAAAACTATGTTCAAGAGCGTTTAGCGATTCTGGATAAATACAATCTCAAGCTTTATGCAATCTCGAATCATCTCAAGGGCCAGGCAGTTTGCGATAACCCAATCGACTTCAGACACAAAGATATTGTTGGTTCTAAAGTATGGGGAGATGGGGATCCCGAAGGCGTTCGTCAACGTGCAGCCCAAGAAATGAAAGTGACTGCTATTGCTGCTCGCAAACTAGGTGTTGATACGGTTGTTGGATTTACTGGATCCTCTATCTGGCAGTATGTTGCAATGTTTCCCCCGGTATCCAAGGAAGTGATCGAAGCCGGCTATCAAGACTTTGCTGATCGCTGGAACCCAATCATGGATGTCTATGACTCTGAAGGAGTTAGGTTCGCTCTAGAAGTTCATCCTTCAGAGATTGCCTACGACTACTACACAACTGTCAAAACTCTTAGCACGATTGATAACCGCAAGGCTTTCGGTTTGAACTGGGATCCAAGCCACATGCATTGGCAGGACATCGACCCGGTTAACTTTATTCTTGATTTTGCAGATCGTATTTACCATGTTGACTGCAAAGATACCTTTGTTAGAAAACAAGACGGCAGAGTCGGCAGACTTGGTTCACACCTTGGTTGGGACGACCCTAAAAGAGGGTGGACATTTGTTTCAACCGGTCGTGGACAAATTGACTGGGAGTCATCCTTTAGAGCTCTAAACACTATTGGCTATAAAGGACCTATCTCTGTTGAATGGGAAGACGCTGGAATGGATCGTCTGCATGGAGCGCAAGAAGCACTTGGATTTGTTAGATCATTACTTTGGAAGACACCGGAGAACTCCTTCGATTCAGTCTTCAAACAAGATAAGTAATTACAGATGACCGATACATGCACCGTAGTTGCAATCTTTACCCCTAAACCAGAGTTTCATTTAGAGATACGTGATCTCTTATATAGGATAACTCCGCTGGTTCACGAAGAGCCAGGTTGTGAGTTTTACACAATGAATGAAGATGTTGACGGCAGGCTTATACAAATTGAAGCTTGGAGTACTAAACAGCATTGGCTAGATCACATCGAAAGGCAAACGGTCATAGACATACTTGCTGGGGTCGAGGGCAAGCTGACCAAAGACATCGAAGTTTATGAGATGTATAACATCCCGACGGGTACAAGCGGTAAAGGAACGATCACTTCTGCATAGTTAACCAACTAAAGACTTTTATGGTCAGTGTTCACTAACCTTGTTCTATGGCTAGAAGAAGGATCAAACATGATGATGGCATTGCAGCAATCAATGCCGTGATTCAAGCCAGCAAAGATTCCACTCCACTAACCGAATCAGATCCTCTTTTCATAACTGCTGTTCGGTATCTTCTTGAAGAACTGGCTGAGGTTGCGCCAGGCAATTCAGTTGAAGTCAGGGTTCCACCTCTAGGGGCTACACAGTGCATCGACGGTCCTAGACACACAAGAGGAACTCCGCCGAATGTTGTTGAGTTGCCCCCAAGAGTTTGGTTTGATTTAGCACTTGGCACTTTGAGTTGGGAATCAGCAGTTACTGAACACTTGGTTAGTTCTAGCGGAGTCAGGGCATCTCTAGAAGATGTATTGCCGCTAACCTTGAAGCATGTCCAACGATAAAACTGAGACGGTAAAGATCCGTCGAGCGCCTAAGTTCATACCCTTTATGCTCACTGGAGTGTTGCTAGGCGGGATCGCGGCTATTATCTTGTCCCTCTCTATTACCACCGAGGTAGGGCGGACAGCAGGCTTTATAACCCAGCTTCTGGTCTATTGCCTAGGCCTAGGAGCAGGTCTTGGAGTGGTGGCAGCAGTCATATTTGATGCCGTAACAGCACGCAAATTCAAGGACGTGCAAGTCTCCAAAACCTCCTCCAACTAGACCGCTAAACTATGAACGTAACGCCAAGTATTTGGCGACAAAGAAGTCAAAAACTTGAGTTTTACAAGCACGCAACCCCCACTCGTAGAGACGGAAACTGCCCTTGCTTCGTGGAGATGGACTACTTAATCACGATTTGCTACCCGATGAAAAAGGGCCGCAAGATCAGTGTGGTGTATTTGGGGTATGGGCACCTGGGGAAGAAGTAGCAAAGCTCACATACTTTGGTCTTTACTCACTCCAACACAGAGGTCAAGAATCAGCTGGTATCGCAACCTCTGATGGCAAGAAGATTCTTGTTTATAAAGACATGGGTCTTGTCTCTCAAGTTTTCTCTGAATCATCTCTCGAATCTCTAGTTGGACATATTGCTGTTGGACACAACAGATACTCAACTACTGGAGCGTCTTCATGGCGCAACGCTCAACCAACTCTTGGCAGAACTGCATCAGGAACTGTTGCTCTTGGACACAATGGAAACCTAACTAACACATCAGATCTCCTTGAACTACTCAAGGTGAAGTATCCAGAGCAAACAGAGAATGAAATCACTGGCGGTAACACAACAGACACCGCTGTATTAACCGCTCTTCTCGCAGGGGATATGGATCACACCCTTGAGTCAACTGCCCTTGAACTACTTCCTAAAGTAAAAGGTGCTTTCTGTTTAGTGTTCATGGACGAAACAACACTTTATGCAGCTCGTGACCCACAAGGAGTAAGACCTCTTGTTCTAGGAAGACTAGAGCGAGGTTGGGTTGTTGCCTCTGAAACAGCGGCGCTCGATATCGTCGGCGCAAGTTACGTAAGAGAGATTGAACCAGGCGAACTAATTGCAATTGATGAGCATGGTCTTAGATCTTCAAGGTTTGCTGAAACTAAAAGAGCTGGCTGTGTATTTGAATATGTTTATCTTGCAAGACCTGACACCACCATCAACGGCAGAGTTGTCTATGATGCCAGAGTTGAGATGGGTAAAACTTTAGCAAAAGAATATCCAGTTGAAGCTGACATGGTTATTCCAACTCCTGAATCAGGAACCCCTGCTGCTATTGGCTTTAGCCAAGAATCAGGAATTCCTTTCGGTCATGGTCTAGTAAAGAACGCTTATGTTGGTAGAACCTTCATCCAACCTTCACAGACCATTCGTCAACGTGGTATTCGTCTAAAACTTAATCCTTTGAAAGAACAAATCAAAGGTAAGCGCATCATCGTTGTTGATGACTCAATTGTTAGAGGTAATACTCAACGAGCTCTGGTTGCAATGCTTCGTGAAGCCGGAGCTTTAGAAATCCACGTCAGGATCTCTTCCCCTCCGATTACTTGGCCTTGTTTCTATGGCATTGACTTTGCTACACGTGCTGAACTTATTGCAACTGGTTTAGGCGTTGAAGAAGTCAGACAATCTATTGGTGCCGATTCCCTTGGGTATCTATCTAAAGACGGAATGGTTGCATCTACTAACCAACAAGAGAATCAACTCTGCACAGCTTGCTTCACTGGAAAGTATCCAATTGAGTTACCACCAGAAGACAGACTAGGTAAGAACCTGCTGGAGAAATCTCCGGCAGCCTGTGAACCAGGACCGGATAGTGAATTAGATGCAATTGTGAAAGCAGCTAATGACTGACGCCTATGCATCATCAGGTGTGGACACTCACGCTGGTGATCTAGCGGTTGAGTTGATGAAGAAATCCATCAAGTCAACACTCAATGACAATGTTGTTGGTGGCTTTGGTGGCTTTGCAGGAATGTTTGACGTTTCATTCCTAAAGAACTTTGATAGACCACTTCTTGCCACCTCTACAGATGGTGTTGGCACCAAGGTTGCTATCGCTCAAGCAATTGATAAACATGACACCATAGGCCAGGACCTTGTTGGCATGGTAGTTGATGACATTGTTGTTGTTGGAGCCAAGAGCATGTTCATGACCGATTACATTGCTACTGGCAAAGTAGTGCCAACCAGAATTGCAGACATCGTTTCAGGCATTGCTAAAGCATGTCAAGAAGTTGGTGTTTCGCTTATAGGTGGAGAAACAGCAGAGCATCCAGGCTTACTAAAGCCAAACGAATACGATGTTGCTGGTGCTGCTGTTGGAGCTGTTGAATACAGCAAACTTCTTGGACCTCACAAAGTCCAGGTAGGAGATGTTGTTCTAGGACTTGAATCTAGCGGCCTTCATTCAAACGGATACTCGCTAGTTCGCAAGATCATCGCTGACAGCAAACTTGATTACAACAAAACAGTTCAAGAGTTTGGAAACCTATCTCTTGGTGAAGCATTGCTTGAACCAACCAGGCTATACACCGGCATCCTAAACAACCTGCTTGAAAGCGACCTAGGTTCATCAGTCAAAGCCATGAGTCACATCACAGGTGGTGGTATCGGAGCAAACCTTGCTCGAGTATTACCTAAGAACACGACTTTGGATGTTGATAGAAGTTCTTGGAAGCCATTAGATGTCTTCCAGGTACTAACTAGCTGGGGCAACCTGTCCCTTGAACAAGTTGAATCAACCTGGAACCTAGGTTTAGGGTTTGCAGTGATTGTGAAAGCAGATCAGGCGGGTAACATCCAGCAACAACTCATCACAGCAGGAGTGAACACTTGGCAACTAGGAACGGTTGAATCAAATGACTGCAGCCTAGAAGGATATATCCAAGGTGCTAAGGGTGTTGATGGGGGAGCTGTAAGGCTAGTAGGAAGCTATAGGGACTAGCTCTTAGAGGATTCCCCAGAGCCAGATTCTGGGTTAGTTTCGACTTCAGCATTCTCATCCTCAGGATATAAATCAGCCCACTTATCTTCATACTCTTGTTCGTCTGAAGTGGTGCCTAATTCAGCCTGTAGGGCAGTCAGGTCAGTGTTCGGGCTGAAATACTTCAGCTCACGAGCGACCTTGGTGTTCTTCGCTTTTTGACGGCCACGACCCATGTCGAGACCCCCTCTTTTTATGCTTGGCCGAGCTATTTGCGCTCAGGATACGGTAAATCTGCCACCTAGTATATCAGGGTTGAGCCTAGTAACAACCCAACCCAAGCGGCTGTGGAGGAGAAAATCACTGTTACAACCGTGTATAGGGTAGCCGCTAGGGGCCTGTCCTTAGCCACCAACTGAACAGCCCCAGCAGCCCAAGAACTAAAGGTAGAAAGCCCTCCAGCTAGGCCTACGACCAGAATGGCCACCCAGGTAACATCTTCGGCGAAGGAGGTAACTGCCCAGCCTGCAAAGAATGAAGCAACTACGTTCCCAATAAGAATGCCCCATGGCCAATAGCCGCTGAACTTACTAATGCCAACCCTGAGTATGGATCCGAGCCCTCCGGCTACAAATACACCTAGCAAGATCATCGGGTTGAACACTTCAGCGATACTCATTCAACACCGGCCTTTGCTTTGCCAATTCGGACTCCAGCGGCAAAAGCTAGGAAGCCAAGAGCAAACATCACAGCTGTGAGAGGAAGTGTTGCTTGCTGATACAAGAACAGAGCAACACCAGACATAGTGGTGAAACCACCGGCAAAACCTGAACCCCAGAAAGCCTTAAGTTCATCGGATGCAAAACGTGGGTGGAAGGAAACCAAACCTAGAAAGAATGCTCCAGCGACGTTAACAAGGAAAAGAGAAACTGTTCCAGCAAGAGCCGAACCTAAGGTTAGCTCTAAACCACCGCCGAGTAGATATCTTGAAACTGAACCAAGCCCACCACCGAGCAAGATCAGGAGCCACTCATTCTTAATGAGGGGTGCTCCTTGGCTTGCCTTGGGTATTGACATTGCTATTTCTTGACAGGTTCGCCGTGTTGACGGCTGGAGAGTCTAAAGGTCGCAGCAAAACCTAGAAGTAGGAAGATACCTGCAGCAAGTGCTGACCATTTAGTACCATCAGTGAAAGCATCTTTGGATGCTTGGATGAAACTCTCTGGAACACCACCGGCTACCATGCCAGGAATATTTCCACCAGCAGATTCGACTACCGATGTTGCAAACCCATCGGCAAGACTCTTAGGCATACCTAGTTGCTCTAACTTGGCTAGCAAGCTTGACTGCAACTGCGCGAACAGAATGGTTCCAAGAACAGCGATACCTAGGGCAGAACCAATCTGACGGACAGTGCTTTGAGAACCAGAGCCCTGACCAATCTTGTCCATAGGAACATCAACCATGATTACTCCGGTTAGCTGGGCTGTTGCTAAACCAATACCGATTCCGTAAATGAATAGCGCAGGGGCAAGTGGCCACCAACCAACCTGATCATTCGCAAACAGAGCAACGGCTATAACACCGACAAGTTCCAAACCAACACCTATCCGAACAGCCAGCGCTGGTGCAAGCTTGCCACTCATAGCTCCACCAATAGCAGAAGCCAGGAATGCACCACCGGCTAGCCATAGCAAGACAAGTCCAGAATCAATTGGTGATAAACCAATTACGTTTTGCAGCCAAAGTGGGATTGCAAAAAGAATTCCAAACTCACCCATGGAAATAATCAAGGCGGCAAGGGAACCATTTCTAAATGATGAAATGCGGAAAAGATTTAGATCTAGCAGAACAGGCTTGTGAGCTTTCTCTCTTTTGGTTTCCCAAAGGACAAAGGCAATACCAAACAAAACAGACAGAGCAAGAGCTACTGGAATAGGAGAAATCCCTGGGTTACCCCAAGACCAATCACCGATAGTGAATTCCTTGTTTACACTCCACCATCCGTAGTTACGTCCTTCAATAAGGCCGAATACTAGAGTGAGGAATAGACCAACAGAAAGAATTGCTCCAAGCACATCGGGAGCACCAGCTCGTTTAGCGACCTTGGATTCATTAACGAATAACAAAAGACCTGCAACAATAACAAGACCAATAGGCAGGTTGATACTAAAAGCTAGACGCCAACCTTCTTCACCAAAACTAGTCGCTAGCCAACCACCAAGAACGGGACCAAGAGCAACCATTCCACCAATAGTTGAACCCCAAACAGCAAATGCGATTCCACGCTCTTTACCCTGGAAGTTTGCATTCACTAAAGAAAGTGTTGTTGGTAGCACCATAGAGCCACCAAAGCCCTGAGCAATACGAGCAAGAATCAGTGTGCTGGCATCAGTTGAATAACCAGCCCATACAGAGGCAGCAACGAAGATAGCGATACCTATTACTAGTAGTCTTCGACGTCCAATGGTGTCAGCCAGAGATCCCCATATCAGTAGCAGCGCAGCAAACACCAATACATAGCTCTCATTGACCCACTGAACTTCATTGCTTGAAAGGTTTAGGGCACGAATTAGCGAAGGGAAGATTGTGTTCACGATTGTGCCATCGATGATGACTATAGAGATAGCCATTGAAATGAAAACTAAGCCAATCCAACGGAAACGAGCAAATACTGCCATGAGAGATACTTTCTGTTTGTTTATTCAACCTAATCTCGACTGAACGGGTTAAGCCTAGTCCTGTGGCCTTGATAGCCTTTACTAATGCGCAAGGGTAAGTCGTGATCAAGTACTTAGGCTCAAAGCGCACCCTTGTAGGTGTACTTGGAGCTATTGCCCAAGCCTCTAATGCTAAAACTGCTGTTGACCTCTTTACTGGAACAACCAGAGTTGCCCAGGAGTTCAAGAGACTAGGCCTTGATGTAATTGCCAGCGATAGCGCTACCTATAGTGACATTCTGGCTAAGTGCTACCTAGAAGCAGATGCCAACAAGGTTAACCTCCAAGAACTAGAGGAGAAGATGGCTTACCTCAATAAACTCCCAGGCAAAAGCGGCTACGTAACTAAAAACTTCTGCGAAGAAGCTAGATTCTTTCAACCAAAGAACGGCCAAAGAATTGATGCCATACGGGAAGAACTTGAAGCTAACTTCAAAACCGATGAGCACTTTCCTATCCTGCTGACATCCCTCATGCTTGCAGCCGACAGAGTTGATAGCACAACAGGTCAACACATGGCATACCTGAAGAACTGGTCGCACAGATCAAAGCACAACTTGGAACTTCTAGTTCCAGAATTAATCCCCGGAACCGGTAAGAGCGTTCTTGGTTTGGCAGAAGATGTAATTAGTGAGCTACCTGAAGTTGACCTTTTATATATGGATCCTCCATATAACCAACACCGATACTTCACCAACTACCACATCTGGGAAACACTGGTTCGCTGGGATAACCCCGAGCCATATGGCGTTGCCATGAAGAGAATTGACAGTAGATCACCGCATACACACTCTGTATTTAACAAAAGAAAAAAGATGCCGCCGGCATTCAAGGATGTAATCACAAAAGCTAAGGCCAAGACACTTGTTGTTTCTTATAACAATGAGTCTTGGGTTGAACCAATAGATATAGCTGAAGCGCTTCTACAAAATCACGAGAGCGTTGCACTTTTAGAGTTTGATTACGTGCGATACATCGGTTCACAAATTGGTATCTATAACAAATCGGGAGCAAAGGTCGGATCTGTTGGTGAACGCAAAAACAAAGAATTGATTTTTATCGCGGGGGAAACTTCAAAAGTTGAAGCCATCGAAGATGTTGTGGCTGGACGCGGGATTGAACCGCGGACCTAACGATTTTCAGTCGTTCGCTCTACCAACTGAGCTATCCAGCCTCAACCAAGACCAAGTCTTCGGCTGAGCGATTTACATCGCAGCGATCCTGACGGGACTTGAACCCGCGACCTCCGCCGTGACAGGGCGGCGCGCTAACCAACTGCGCTACAGGACCAGAAGTACTTTTAGAACTCATCGCTGGTGACCCCAACGGGATTCGAACCCGTGCTACTGCCGTGAAAGGGCAGCGTCCTAGGCCACTAAACGATGGGGCCGTCAAAGCGATGGAGCTTTAAAGCACCAATGGCAAGGCTACTTGCTAAGGGTAGGTTTTTGCAACCTGAGAAAAGCCCAAAACGGTGTTAGTTTAGGAATAGCGCACTATATAAGGGAGGTGGCGGGACTTGAAAAGCTTACGTTCACGCTCTCTAGCCCTTTTAGTCATTGCCGGGGTCCTTTTCAGTGGATTCACCATCCAGCAAGCCATGGCCGTTCCTAACTACCCCTCTGAGCAGGAAGTAAAGGACGCTCAAAAGAGCGTAGCCAAGAAGAAGGCCATGATTACCCGAATCCAGGGCATCATCGTTGACCTATCTATTGAGCAAGCTGATCTAGAGCGTAAAGCCATGCTAAAGGCTGAGAAATACAATCAAGCAAGGGCTGAAGTAGAGGAAGTAGCCGCCAAGGTTGACCTCCTCCAAACCAAAGTCAACGCTGCCAAGGCCGAGGCCGAACAAGCCCAGAAGCAACTAGCTCAGATTGCCAGTCAAATGTGGCGAGACGGAGCAGCAGGAACCTCACTAAACCTGTTCCTAAACTCAGACAACGCGGGTAACCTCTTATATCAGCTTGGTGCCCAAGAAAAGATTGCCCAATCAAGCGATCAGATTTATAAGTCTGCTATTCAAAGGCAGCAGTATGCCAAATCTCTTACCGATCAACTAAAAGAAGCTGAGGAAGAACTGGCCGCCAAGGCAGCGGTTGCTAAAGCAGCTTTGATTGAAGCTAGAAATGCAGCTAATACTCTGCAGGCAAAAGTCGATGAGCAAAAAGCCATCAACGCAACCCTTAGAACTCAACTTGCATCATTGGAGCGCATTTCAGACAGTTTGATGAGGCAGAGGATCCAAGGCCTTATCGATGAAGCAAGGCAGAACAGTTTGCCTGGACCTATCGATGCACCGAGTCTTTATGAGGTTGGCGCACCGAACACCGCCAAAGTTGAAACCGCAATTAACTTCGCATCACAACAACTCGGTGAAAGATATGTTCTCGGCGGTAGAGGACCCAACGTCTGGGACTGCTCTGGAATTACAAAGGTAAGTTACGAAGTAGCAGGAACCTATATCGGGACCCACTCGGCTACCAACCAGTTCTACAACATGGCAGCTAAACGCAGACTTATTCCTATCAAGGAAGCGGTTCGCGGAGATCTAATGTGGTACTCATATACAGATAACTTCAATGGCGATAAGTATCACGTTGTTATGTATCTAGGCGATGGCATGATGTTGGAAGCGCCAAACCCAAATAGAACCGTACGAATCGTCAAGCTTCGTTACGGTGACCTATTCCGCTATGCCGGTCGCCCTACCCCATAACTTAGACTTGTTATTCAACCTAAGGAGGTAGCAGATGACTGAAGTACGTCAAGTAAAACCTGCTACTGAGGGATGGGAGCAGAAGAAAGACGCTTCCGGAAGACCCGTCCTAGAGTTTGAGGCTAAGCCTAGAAAAGTTCAACCACCAGTTCATTTGGTTGATATGTCTAAAGATGAGCTAGCAGCTAAAGCCAAAGAACTAGGCGTACCAGGATTCAGAGTGAAGCAGATCGCTAAGCACTACTTCACTCACTACTCAGCGAACCCTGAAGAAATGACTGATCTCCCTCAAGAAGGCAGGGCAGAACTTGTTGGGGTATTCCTACCAAAGCTTCTAACCGAAGTGAAAAGACTACAAACCGATAATGGTGACACCATCAAGTTCCTATGGAGACTCTTTGATGGTGCACTGGTTGAGTCTGTGCTGATGCGTTACCCAAGCAGAATTACTCTTTGTGTTTCATCTCAGGCTGGTTGTGGAATGGCTTGTCCATTCTGTGCAACTGGTCAAGCAGGCCTAACTCGTAACATGACAGCTGCTGAGATTGTTGATCAGATTGTGCAAGCCAATGCTGTTATCGCAGCAGGTGGCTTGGGTGGTAAGAAAGCCACTGAGCATGAAGAACGAGTAGGAAACATCGTCTTCATGGGTATGGGTGAACCACTTGCTAACTACAACAGACTAATGACTGCACTACGAACCATGGTTGCAAAGGCTCCAGAGGGCTTAGGGATGTCTGCGAGAAACATCACAGTATCAACCGTTGGTTTAGTGCCAGCAATTCAGAAACTCACTAAAGAAGAAATACCTGTGACCTTTGCTCTGTCTCTGCATGCACCAGATGACCAACTTAGAGATGAACTTATTCCAGTGAACTCAAGATGGAAAGTAGACGAAGCACTTGATGCCGCCAGAGCATACTTCGAAGAAACAGGTCGTCGAGTATCGATTGAGTATGCACTAATTAAAGACATGAACGATCATCAGTGGCGAGCAGAGCTATTAGCTCAGAAGTTAAACGCTAGAGGTAAAGGTTGGGTTCACGTTAATCCAATTCCGCTTAACCCAACACCAGGATCTATCTGGACAGCCTCAACACCTGAGGCAACCAGAGTCTTTATTAGCACTTTAGAAAAAGCAGGCATCACCACAACTCTTAGAGACACTAGAGGTAAAGAGATTGATGGCGCTTGTGGTCAGTTGGCTGCAACCGAATGAGTGACATTCAGATCCTCCCCGATGGAACCAGAATTATCTGGGCACCAATTCAGAGACCAAAACCGTTTGCATTTGTGACCCAGGTCGCAGGTGAACTACTTATAACCTTCGGTGTTGTCTTGATGCTTTTTGTTGGATACAAAACATTGCTGCAAGACACTTTAGTTGGCTCTTCGCAGTCTGACTATGCCGCTAACTTCGAGAACAAGGATGGCTTTGTCCCGCTCGATCAAGTTTCTCAAGAGGCAGACATTTTTGGACGCATGTATGTTCCTAGATTTGGCGAGCAGTGGACTCGACTTATTGCTGAAGGTACCAGGTGGTATCCAGTGCTGAATGAGATCGGCATTGGTCGTTACTCAAGGTCGGAAATGCCTGGTGAAGTAGGTAACTTTGCTGTTGCAGCTCACCGAGGTGGTTTTGGTGGTGCATTCAGAGACATAGACAAACTAGTAACGGGGGATCGTGTTTACATCGAAACTAAAGACACTTGGTTTATCTATAAATTCCTGGAGACAGAAGTAGTCAAACCTAATGAGGTTGGAGTAATTGATTCAGTTCCCGAAAAATTAGATGTTGCTGTTGTAGGCGGCCGGTATCTGACCATGACAAGCTGCACACCTATCTTCATCAACACCGACAGAATCATTTCTTGGTTTGAACTTGAGAGAGCGCAGCCTCGTTCAGCGGGTATGCCATACGATCTCAAAGTAGTGATTGGATCTCGATAATGTATTCCTGGATTTGGAGGAAACTGCCTGGTAGCAAATGGTTGAAGCTAACTCAAGCAGTCGTGCTTATAGCAGCCTCGTTAACGCTGATGTATTTCTTTGTCTTTCCTTTCCTTGATGTAGTGGTTTTCCCTGAGACAGAGACAGAAATCTAGCTCCATTTCTCTTTATCTCTTTGTTTGTTTAGAGTTGTCCTATGACTGAAAAGCTCCCTATTGAATTCGGATTAGATACTTTTGGCGACGTTGGCTCTGATGACCAAGGAAATCCGATTACCCCAGCGCAGTCAATCAGAGACATTGTCGATCAAGCCATCCTCGCTGATGACCTTGGCATTGACCACTTCAATGTAGGTGAGCACCACAGAAATGACTTTGCTGTTTCAGCACCCGACACAGTGCTAGCCGGTATCGCAACTGTTACTAACCAAATCAAACTTGGATCAGGGGTAACTGTTTTATCAAGCGAAGACCCAGTTCGCGTCTATCAAAGATTTGCAACTCTTGATGCTCTTTCCAACGGTAGAGCTGAAATTACTGCAGGTAGAGGCTCTTTCACTGAGAGCTTCCCACTGTTTGGTTTTGCTCTTTCAGATTATGAACAACTCTTTGAAGAAAGACTGGATCTTCTAGTAGAACTTCTAAAAGAGAAACCAGTTACCTGGTCAGGAGAAACTAGAGCAGCTCTAAATAACCAAGAGGTTTATCCAAAGACAGAACGAGGAGCTATTCCTCTTAGAGTTGGTGTTGGTGGTTCACCACACAGCGTGATTAGAGCAGCTAAGCACGGAGCAACACTAGCTCTCGCTATCATCGGTGGCGGACCAGAACGCTTCGCTCCTTTTGTAGGTCTATACAGAGAATCACTAAAGAGATTCGATAAGCCTCAGTTACCCATCGGCATTCACTCACCAGGTCACATATCAGATACTGATGAGCAGGCAGCTAGTGAAATGTGGCCTCAATACAACGCTTCATTTGGGAGAATCGGCCAAGAGCGTGGTTGGGGACCAATGACCTATGACCACTTCGATAATGAAGTCAAACACGGTTCTTTATATGTGGGGTCTCCTGAGACTGTTGCTAAGAAGATTATTCATGCTCTTGAATCAACTGGTGCAAACCGCTTTGATCTCAAGTACTCAACGGGAGCTATGCCTCAGTCACAGATGCTTCGCTCTATAAAGCTCTATGCAACTGAAGTCATACCAATGGTCAAAGAAGCTTTGGGTGCTGAAGTGACCATCTCTTACTAGAGAACCTGAATGCTGGTTGTTCTAAATCTAAATTTTTACTGAGAACCGGGTAATTCAAAAGATGGCTTCAACTAACCCCAAATAGGCTTATCCCGAACCCAACAATAGGAGCCCGGATGAATCTTGGAAAAGTTGCACTAGTACTCTCAAGCACATTAGTTCTAACCGGTTGTGGATTTTCATTGCCAACAGAAGCAGACGCAGAGCCATGCCAGCAGCTAAACACTGTTCTAAGTGACAAGCTAGAGAGCCTTCCAGCAGGAGGGTTTGATGCAGTAGCGCTGGCCAGCACCATCCAAAGTGATGTTATTGCCATTGCTCCGGAGGGTTTCCAGACAATACTTGAGAAAGTAACTACTGCTCTAACAGCTGACCCAATAGCCACAGGTGACCTAACCACCGCTGCTACCGAAATCGGAGTTCGCTGCGCACTAGTCGGTGTGAACGTCGAGTTCCCTAGTCCAACTGATTTCCTAGTCAACTAAGCAAAAAGAGTTAAAACAGAAGGAGCCACCCGAAAGGGTGGCTCCTAAAGTTTTAGGAACTAGTTGTTACTAGTGACCTTCAGCTGCTGCGTGCTCTTTGCTCTCTTCAGCTGACTTGATTCTCGCGATTGAGAAGATCAATAGACCGAATAGACACTTAGCAAGGATGTCAGCAATTGTGTATCCAACTTCACGAGCTACAACTTCTGATGCTGTTGCAACTGCTGGACCGTTCATCGCAAGGATGAAGGTGATTGGGTAGACACCCCAGGTAGCAAGAAGAAGAACGCGTAGTGTCTGGAATAGACCACGTACCTTCTCTGACTGGGTAGATAGGCTCTTCTTCATTTCAACCCATAGAACATACATGATGTATAGGAATGGGATGGTCGATAGAAGACCCCATACTGCTGCCTCACCTGTCCAGCCACCGGCTGCCATTGGCAATAGGTCAAGCTTTGCGTCTCCAGGGTAACCAAGGATAATCATCAAAGCTGCAGCTGGAACTAGACGCTTTAGAAGTGATGAAGAAATAGCCTTTGCAAGACCTAGAACTGCAACTAGCTCAACTAGTAGTAGTGGAACAGTTAGGAACCAGTCAATGTAACGGTAACCAACGTTGTAGTTAGCTGCACCGAACGCAAGCATGTCTGCGCCTGTTGCTGCTGCAGCCTTTGTGCTTTCGTTGATTCCATAACCGTGACTGAATGAGTCGAACATACGGAAGTAGTGGTAAGCAGCGATTGATGTAACTGTTGCTGAAACCATAACTGCCATGCGGTACTTAGGTAGAACACGATCTCTAGCTACCCATAGGAAGATAGATGTGAAAACCATGCTTGCAATACCAAGTGAAAGCATGTTGTACACAGCGCTAAATTCGTAGCCTGTTAGAGCGAAGGAGAGTACTCCGGGCTGATCCATTTATGTTGCCTTTCGATAAGTTAATCAAGCGCATGATTGAGCTCGACTTTTGTTGCTTTTACTAGGCTACCTATGTAAATCGGGAAGAAATACGCTCTGAGAGACGTGTTTACACATTTGTTATACAGGTAAAACACAGACTACGTGCCCCAAAACCCCGAGTTTCTAGTCAACTATGACGCTTTCGTACCCTCTGAGAACGAAAGTGGGACGTCTTTTTGGTGTTTCAGCGAGAGAAATATTTGGAAAACGTTCAAATAACAGGGGTAGGGATGCACTCATCTCAATACGGGATAACGGAGCCCCTAAACAGAAATGAATACCTGCTCCAAAACCAATGTGTGGGTTCTGTTCCCTAGAGAGGTCAAGCTCATCTGCTCTATCAAATATGGTTTCATCCCGGTTAGCTGATCCAAGAAGAGAAGCAATCTTCTGACCTTCTCTAACCATTACGCCACCAATCTCAGTATCAGCGGTTGCTGTTCTTTCAAAGAGGTGAAGCGGGGCATCGAATCTAAGGAACTCCTCTATAGCCGTGTCAGCGACACCTCTTGGGTTCTTGCTAAGCAGTTCTAGCTGATCTGGTCTTTCAAAGGTAGCCACCATGCCATTACCGAAGCCATTGACGCTAGCCTCGTGACCTGCGTTCAACAACAGAACGCAGGTAGCAATCAGTTCTTGAGCGTTTAGCTTCTCGCCAGCTTCTTCAACAACAGCCAACTCGCTGATTAGGTCTGTGCCAGGCTCAACTTTGCGCTTATGCATAAGAGCTCTGACATACTCGGCAAATTCATGGGCTGCTTGCTGAGCCTCGTGTTGCGCTTCTACTGAAGGGCTTACTTCATACATCTTTACTATCGACTGTGACCAAGGCCTCAATAGATGCTCATCCTCATCTGGGAATCCTAGGAGAGCAGCAATTACCTTCACCGGCAAAGGCTCGGCATAATCCGCAATTAGGTCAAAGTTGCCGTTTGAGGCCAGTTTGTTTTCAGCCTCATCCAATAGCAGGTTGGCAATTCGCTCAACTTCTGGTCTGAGGGCTTCGATTCTGGATCTTGAGAAAGCCTTTCCCACAAGAGAACGAAGTCTGGTGTGCTTAGGAGGCTCGGAATCCAGGAGGCTATCTGAGTGCAACCAGTTGAATTCATTCCACTGACTCTCAGGCTCTTTAGGAGTAAAGATACGACCTAAGGTCTTGGATCTTAGAACTGCATTGGCATCGTTGTATCGAGCTGCTAGAAAAATACCAAGCTCTTCATGCCAGACAGGTTTACCGTGCTGCCTTAGCTCTTTGAGAGATGGATATGGATTAGCAACGAAGTCTGGATCTGAGAAGTTGATCATGTAACAAGGCTAAGTCAGCAAAAAGACTTATTTACCGATTTTGGCGATGGCCTTCTGTGCAGGTAACAAACCAACCGCCAACACAATAAAGAATGCTGCAATAGTCAAAATCCACTGCGCCATAGTAGCCACACCATATTGAGGGTCAATAAACCAGTAAGCCCACCACTCGGTGATGAACCCTCTGGTAATTGCGAAGGCTAGCCAGGTAAGTGGATAGACCAGAACCCAGAAAGCGGACTTTAACTTCAATGGAACAGCGGTGCGAACAATCAACCATTCCAGGAGAACAAAAATAGGCATCCAAGTGTGCAATATCTGGTTAGGAAGCTCTGGCCAGTCGTAGCCAATGTCACGAGGGTCAATTTCAGCATCCACAAGAAGGGCGTTATAGATAACACCAACAATGACCATAGATGCAGCCATGGTTAGACGGAAAAGAGTTAGGAACTTAGTCTCAGGCTGGTTTCTTAGAACCCTAAGTCCACCTATTACTAGGACAACACCGGTAAGCAAGCTAGAGGTAATAGTAAAGAATGAGAAGTATTCGGTAGGGCGGAATAGGTTGTGCGCAACGCGGTCACTAATCTGCCAGAAGATGCTTCCGAATAGGGCTAACGCCATAAGGATTCGAATAAAACCAAGACCCATAGATGTATTTAGCATTAGAAAAGCCTAATCAGAGTGACCACCTCATCAAGGGCTCAAAATGCACCTGATGCGAAAGTGTTATAGATAGTTAGAATTGGGCCATGCTCAAGGTTTTGCTTACTGGATTCGAGCCTTTCAATGGTGCTCGACTAAATCCAAGCGAGCAGCTCGTTACCAGAATGAAATCTGACTCTGTTCCTGGAGCACAAATCATGACTGCAGTTCTCCCAGTTGTTTATGGCGAAGCAGCAAGTCATCTTCTGGCTCTCGTTGAAGAACACAATCCTGATGTTGTGATTTCCTTTGGTCAGGCCGAAGGCAGAATTTCAATCACTCCTGAACGTTTCGCAGTCAACCTAAATGATGCATCCATCGCGGACAACAAGGGGCATATCAGAGTTGATCAACTAATTCACCCAAACTCCCCAACAGCGTATGAATCAACTCTTCCAGTCAAGGAACTTGTGGCTGCTCTCAAAGCAGAAGGAATCCCTGCAGCCTTGTCGCTAACAGCAGGCGCATTTGTCTGTAATCACATCTTTTATGAATTACAGAATGCACTCAAAGACAAAGACAATAAATCTGGTTTCGTTCACGTTCCCCTAATGACTCAACAACAAGAAGACTTCCCTGGTCTTTTCACCATGGATATCGAAACAATGGTTTTGGCAGCGAAGACTATGGTTTCTGTGCTGGTTGCCAAGGCAGACTAATGTCTAAGAACTTCTGGCCAGCACTGACAGCTTCTTTAGCCTTAGTTGTGGGTTCGGTAGTTAGCCCCTCAACTGCTAACGATGACATCTACCTTCCAGAGATAGAAACAGTTGCTGAACAAAACCTTTGGGCAGTAAAAGAAATAGCAGTCGATAAAGTAGCTGAACTTGGACTTTATGGAGCTGGCGTAAAAGTTGCTGTTTTAGATTCAGGAATATCATTGTCAACACCGGGTATCAGTAACAAGGTGATTGCATACAAAGACTTCTTACCCTCACAACCACAACTTCCTGATCATGGCACACAAACAGCAGGAATGATTATCAGCGACTTTGATGCGGCCACAGGAATCAGAGGCGTTGCACCAAACGCATCGCTAATTGTTGGCAGAGTGTGCCAGATGAGCTCCTGCGATACCTATGCGATTCGAAAAGCCATAACTTGGGCAGTTGACCAAGGCGCACAAGTTATCAGCATGAGTTTCGTAGGCGGGGGCGATCCATTTATGAATGCAGCTATAACTGCTGCTGTTAATCAAGGAGTGGTTGTTGTAGCTTCAGCTGGTAACAATGGCTGCCAGGCGATGGCCTCTTGGGGAATGAATAGATTTTGCAGACAGGGAGTTATCTCCGAGAAATATTCAGCATCGTTTACTATTCCAGGACTCATCTCTGCTGGTGCAATTGATAAAACTAGAGCACGCGCATCATTTTCAAGCTGGGGTCCAAATCTTGATTTGATGGCACCGGGAGTAAACAACGCAACTTATGATCCAGTTGGACCAACTAATGGTTTTGGCGGAACATCCGCATCCGCGCCACTTGTTGCTGGGGTTGCTGCCCTGGTACTTAGCGTCAACCCAAAACTAACCCCAGCGCAGGTTCAGGCTATCCTGCAGAGCACCACTAAACCTGCGCTCAATGTGAAACCTAAAGTCTGGGATAACTGCACTAAATCAGAAATCACCAACACTTGGACATGCGATAACCAAGTGGATAATGATTTCCCCCAGGAATATTTCACTGGCGCAGGAGTAGTGAATGCCCTTGCTGCTGTGAACCTAGCCCTACAACTAAAAGCAGGATTGCTCCTTCCTAAGCCAACAGCAGTGGCAACTGAAACACAGATCAAACTAACTTGGCCAGGCGGCCCTGCTGCTCTCTACTCAAACAACAAACTTGTGGCACCAAATGCAGCTTCTGGCTTCATCATTACTGGCGACTACCAACAGAGTTACTCTTTCCATCTCAAAAGGACAGGAGTGTTGTCTGAGCCTGAGCTACTAGTGCTCCAAAGCCCAATAGTTCCGCCATCCGTAGTAATTACAGAAGTCAATGCCCGGGCTGATGTTCTCAACATCGGAACAGAAGATCTAACTGATTACAACGATCAGCTACCGATGTACCCTGGCGAAATCGGAGCTATCTTTGAATTTGATTCAGGTAAGCAAATAGCTTGCAGTGGGTATTCCCCAGCTTTACCAGATGCGGAAGACCGCCCATTTAGTTTTACTTGCCCTTTAGTAAATGCCAGTGGGTCATTGAGCGGCAAGTTTAGGTTGGTGAATAAGTATTCAAGAGTTGGGCCAGCAACAGAACTGCAGGTGGCGAACATTGCCCAAGCCCATAAGCTCCTTGAGTTTTCTACCACTTACCTTTCCTCAGACTCGGTGATCTTTGACTGGGAAGATGTTCCAGGAGCTCAAAGCTATGGCTACAGGTATCTTCCAAACGGCGACATGTTCTGCACAACCAAATCTGAATTCGCCCTTTCAGGTAAGTCCAGCCAGCCTTCAGTATTTGGCGTTGAAGCAAGAGAGTTACCTGATTGCCAAGGCGTTCGGGTTACAGTTAGTGAATTACTTCCGTTTGTTTTACTTTCGTCAAAACCAGATAAACCGACGGGCATTACCGTCAAACATAATGAATATCTATATGTTGAGTTTGATGTTCCAAATGCTAAGCCTCAAGATCAATGGAGAATTTATAGATCGGATGGCATGGTCGTAAGAATTTCTCCAGGTCAAAGAATTGCGATGGGGATGCAACCTAACGAGAACATCAACGGCAAAACCTTTAGCTATCGAATCATGCAGGTGATTGCAGATGCCTATGGTGAAGTCTGGAGTGAGCCAAGTGATCCAATAGTAGTTATCACCAAAGAACTTTTAGCCCCCCTTGCTTCAAGCTGTCACACCACAATAAAACGAGAAGTAGTGTGTTCTATAAATCCCAACACCCAAGTCGAATCCACTCTCATTGAGTATCTTGACTTTGATGGTGTGGTTGTTAGATCTACTCGAATTGATAGCAACTCACATAAAATAGACCACCTTCAGGCAAATCAAATGTCAGCAGCTTTTGTGAGAGTAAGTGCACTAACTGGGAGAACTAATGAATGGATGCGTCGCGGAAATTCTGTGACCGTGAGAATTCAACCTAGAACCACAAGTCTTGTAACGCACTCAGCGCACTAAACCTTAGGTTTTCTTCCAACTAGGCTCTTATCACTGAGTCAACATATGGTGACCGTGAGCACGTGGCTTCATCTACTGATTTTGAAACTGCCATCAATGAAACTATCGATGGTGGTGGATCAGTTCTTATTCCTGCCTTTGCAGTTGATAGAACTGAAATCATCTTGGTAAGAATCAGAGAACTAATGGAAGCTGGAACTATCAGGAAAGTTACTGTCTTTGCTGATTCACCGATGGCCCTAAAAGCACTAAATTACTATCGTCAAGCAATCAACGAGGGTTCAGCGGAAATCCGCAAAGAGATTATTGATACTTGGGCAGGACGTGATCCTTTTGACCCAGGTTCACTAGTTGAACTTGAAACAGTCGAGCAGTCAAAGACTGTTAATGATCCAAGTGAACCTTGCATAATTATTTCAGCTTCAGGTATGGGAACCGGTGGTCGTGTTGTTCATCACCTAAGACAAATGTTGCACAACGCTAAACACACAGTGCTCTTCGTTGGCTACCAAGCCATTGGCACTAGAGGCAGATCTCTAGTTGATGGAGCAGAGCAAGTAAAGATGCACGGTGAAATGGTTCCGGTTAGAGCAAGAGTAGAACAGATTGCGGAGTTCTCAGTTCAAGCTGATTCAAATGAACTAATTGAATGGTTACGCTCAACATCTGTTGAGCCAGGCCAAGTGTTTGTTGTTCACGGCGAAGGTGGCGTTGCTGAATCATTTAGTGATTCAATCGTTGCCAAGCTGGGCTGGAAATCTAAAGCGCTTAAAGACGGTGAAGAAGTTCTTCTCTAACGAGGAGAGTTATTCTCAATCTTTGGAGCTCTAAATAGTCCAACCAGGTAAGCAAAGCTAAATCCGAAGCCAACAGCCGCATATGCATAGTCAAACCAAGTCAGTGTTTCAACTGGGATCAAAAGCGTTAAGCCACCAAGACCTGCAGCAGAGATAGACATAACTCTTGCTGAGAACATGACTGTTGAATCTTTGCCCTTTAGTGAAACTGAAAACATATTTCCAGCAAGAGCAACAAGGGTAAGCCCAATCATTCTCATGGCCCACTCAAGTTCAGGAGTTGAACTGATACCCAGTAATTCATTGAAGAGAGATGGGCTAATAAGTAGCAGTAGTGCGCTGAAGCCAAAAACTGTTGCTCCGGTGAATAGGACTCTGCGTAGGTATTTGAAGTTATCCATGTCTTTCATAATGGCAGAACCAAGGTAAAACTCTGAGTTCCTAAAGGCATAAGTTCTGTATTTACTTCTAGGCTTGACTCGTGGCGGCCACAAGCCAAACCCACGTCAACGGCGACGAAAGATCAATGATGCGCGCATTAGTAAAGCAAGTAGCAGGACCAGGGCTAGAGATGGTTGAAAGACCAGAGCCAATCATGGGGGAGAACGATGTTCTCATCAAAGTTTTACGAACAGGTATCTGTGGAACAGATCTGCATATTGAAAGCTGGGACCACTGGGCCCAGGAAACACTAAAGACCCCAATCATTCCAGGCCATGAATTCTTTGGTGAAGTAGTTTCCATTGGCTCTCGAGTCCATGAAGTTGAAGTTGGCGCACAGGTCTCAGGCGAGGGACACATTGTTTGTGGGCTATGCCGTAACTGCCGAGCTGGCAGAAGACAGATGTGTATCAAGACTCTAGGTATTGGCGTCAACCGTGATGGGGCATTTGCTGAATACATTGTTATTCCTGAATCAAACGTTTGGGTTCATCATGATCTAATCGATCCAGACTTAGGCGCAATCTTCGATCCTTTTGGTAACGCTGTCCACACGGCCATGGCATTTAGTTTGGTTGGTGAGGATGTTCTAATCACAGGAGCGGGACCTATTGGTCTAATGGCCAGTGCTGTTGCCAGACACTTAGGCGCAAGATTCATTGTGGTAACAGATGTGAGCGAACCAAGACTAGAACTTGCTAGAAACATGGGAGCAGATATTGCTCTGAATGTCTCTAAGACAAGAATCAGCGAATCACAAAAACAACTTGGTATGCGCGAAGGTTTTGATGTTGGTTTCGAAATGTCAGGCCATAAGAGTGCTCTACCTGAGATGATTGACAACCTCAACCACGGTGGTCGGGTGGCAATGCTCGGCTTGCCATCAGAACCAATAGACATTGACTGGTCAAAGGTAGTCACACACATGCTCACTCTCAAAGGAATCTATGGCCGCGAAATGTATGAGAGTTGGACAGCGATGAGCTCTATGTTGAAATCAAGTGAAACGCTACGACAAAGAATCTCATCTGTGATAACCGATAGATTGCCTGCATCCAAGTGGCAAGAAGGCTTTAATATCGCTAGAACTGCCTCTGGTGGAAAAGTAGTTTTGGATTGGACTCAACTCTGATGTATGAATCACTAAAGCAACAGCTTCAAGGAACACTAGATGAAATACGTTCTGCTGGACTATATAAAGGTGAACGTGAAATAGATTCTGCCCAAGGTTCTCACATCCTATCTAACCAAGAGAACCTATTGAACTTTTGTGCGAATAACTATCTAGGCCTTGCCAATGATTCAAGGATTATCAATGCAGCCAAACAAGTCCTAGATGACAGGGGCTTTGGAGTTGCCAGTGTCAGGTTTATCTGTGGAACCCAGGATATTCATAAAGAACTAGAAGATGAAGTGTCTAAGTTCCTAGGCACCGATGACACTATTCTGTTTAGCTCCTGCTTTGATGCTAACGGTGGAGTATTTGAATCTCTCTTCGATGATCGTGATGCAATCATCAGCGATGAACTAAATCACGCAAGCATCATCGACGGCATCAGATTATCCAAGGCTGCCAGGTTCAGATACAAGAACAGAGACATGGCAGATCTTGAAAGATGCCTTGAAGAAGCAAAAGATGCCAGGCAGCGCATTATTGTTACCGATGGTGTTTTCAGTATGGATGGATATCTTGCTCCTCTTCAAGAGATCTGTGATTTAGCAGAGCGTTACGGGGCAGTTGTGATGGTCGATGATTCGCACGCTGTTGGACTAATCGGAGCAGGTGGAAAAGGAACTCCAGAGCTTGCTGGAGTTGGCGAACGCGTTGACATTTATACCGGAACATTTGGTAAGGCTCTTGGTGGTGCTGCTGGAGGATATGTTTCTGGTCGCAAAGAGATAGTTGAAATCCTAAGACAAAAGGCAAGACCTTATCTTTTCTCAAACTCATTAGCTCCAGCTATCGTTGCAGGTTCCCTCGAGGCAATAAAGATTGCAGGGTCAAGTGAAGGCGTCAAACTCAGAGAGCAGCTGCACTCAAACGCAAAGCGCTTCAGAACTCGAATGGGTGAAGCAGGGTTCACCCTTCTTGAAGGTGAACACCCAATCATTCCGGTGATGCTAGGTGATGCTGTGTTAGCTGCCAATCTGGCAAAAGCCATGTTTACTAATGGTGTCTATGTCACAGCATTTAGCTTCCCTGTTGTTCCTAAAGAGAAGGCAAGAATCAGGGTTCAACTCTCTGCTTCACACAGCTCTGAGGATATCGATGCTTGTGTTGCTGCGTTCATAAAATCGCGCAGTGACATTAGTGTTTGAGAATGGCAGAACCAGTAAAAGGACCTAAGAGTTACTTCCCTTCCATTGAAGCTAAGTACGGGAAACCAATTACCTTTTGGATGAAAGAACTCAAAAACGTCAAAGAACTAAAGCACTTGGAACAGGTGAAATTCCTCAAAGAAACTCATGAAATGGGGCATGGCCACGCTAATGCCTTGGTAGCAGTGTTTAGGGCAGAGAACCCTTAGCCCCCTAGACCTCAGATTTAAAGTCACGGTTAGACTTGTCCAATGGCAATGAAAGTAACTGTTATCGGACTCGGCTATCTAGGAGCAACTCATTGCGTTGCCATGTCCAAGCTAGGCCACACAGTAATAGGTATCGAGCCAAACCAAGCCAAGATTGAGAGCCTCAAATCAGGCCACGCTGGCTTCTTTGAACCAGGTCTCGATGAAGAGCTTGCTAAACAAATTGCCTCAGGCCGTCTAACTTTCCAAAGTTCACACGATGAAGGCTCAAGAGATGTCGATGTTCACTTCATTTGTGTTGGAACACCGCAGAAAGATGGATCTCTTGCAGCGGACACTTCTTATCTGCACTCAGCAATCAAAGACCTAGCACCTTACCTTTCCAAAGACGCAATTGTTGCAGGTAAGTCAACAGTTCCGGTTGGCACAGCAGCGCTTCTGACAATAGAGCTAACCAACCTTGTTGGCTTCGCTCCAAACCTTGCTTGGAATCCAGAGTTCCTAAGAGAAGGAACAGCGCTTGAGGATTCACTAAATCCTGATCGACTGGTTGTTGGTGTAACTAACCAACATTCTGAAGACAAGCTTCGTGAAGTATTCGCTCCGATGATTTCATCGGGTATTCCATTTATCGTGACAGACCTGGCAACAGCAGAATTAGTAAAAGCTGCTGCTAATGCGTTTTTGGCAACCAAAATCTCATTTATTAACGCGATGGCTGAGATTGCTGAAGTTTCAGGGGCAGATGCGACTCAACTAGCAACCGCTATTGGCTACGACGAACGTATCGGTAACAAGTTCCTACGCAACGGTGTTGGCTTTGGTGGGGGATGTCTACCTAAAGACATTAGAGCGCTCATGGCTAGAGCTGAAGAACTTGGTGTTGGTCAATCGGTTGCGTACCTAAAGGAAATTGACAAGATCAACATTCGTAGGCGTGATCGGGTAATTGACATGCTCACTAAAGAACTTGGAACCCTAAAGGGGAAGAAGGTGTTGGTCTTAGGAGCAGCTTTCAAGCCTGACAGCGATGACGTTCGAGATTCTCCAGCGTTAGAGATCGCATTGCTAATTCAAGGAGCTGGCGCAACCGCTGTTGTTCATGACCCAATTGCTTTACCTGGTGTGAACAAGAAGCATCCTGAACTAACAACTAATGAAAATTTGTTGGCTGCATTCGATGGTGTTGATGCAACAGTGCTGGCCACAGAGTGGCAAGAGTATCGCCAGCTAGATCCATCAACTATCGCTGGGGCAGCGAACAAGTTCGTCATCGATGGAAGAAATGTTCTAGATGTTACTAAATGGCAACAAGCAGGATTCAAAGTATTAGCCCTGGGTAAAACCATAAAAAACTAAGGAAGAACCATGACCATAGTCATGCATTTCATCAACGGCAAACAAGTTGCCAACTCATCACCTAGAACCGGCAATGTCTTTAATCCTGCAAAGGGTGAAATTACAAAACATGTTGCACTGGCTGAAACCAAAGATGCTAAAGCAGCTATTCAAGCAGCAGTTGATGCGTATCCTGCTTGGCGAGACACATCTCTTACTAAGCGTCAACAGATCATGTTTAACTTCAGAGAGATTCTGAATGCTAACAAAGAAGAACTTGCAGCCATTGTCACTGAAGAACACGGCAAGACCCTGCCTGATGCTCTAGGTGAAGTAACCAGAGGTCTTGAAGTTGTGGAGTATGCAACTTCTATGGCAAGTCACCTGAAGGGTTCTTATAACGAACAGGTTTCAACTTCTATTGATGTTTACTCAATAAAGCAATCACTCGGTGTCGTTGGCATTATTAGCCCATTTAACTTTCCAGCTATGGTGCCAATGTGGTTCTTCCCTATCGCTCTAGCAGCAGGCAACACAGTGGTTCTAAAACCTTCAGAGAAGAATCCTTCAGCTGCCATTTGGATGGCAGAAAAACTAAAGCAAGCAGGTTTACCCGATGGTGTATTCAACGTTCTTCAAGGTGACAAAGTTGCCGTTGATGAATTACTTACCAACAGCGATGTTCAAGCCATCAGCTTTGTTGGTTCAACACCTATTGCTAAATATGTTTATGAAACAGGAACTGCTCACGGCAAGAGAGTTCAAGCGTTAGGTGGAGCGAAGAACCACATGCTAGTTCTACCTGATGCAGATCTAGAACTAGTTGCTGACTCTGCTATCAACGCAGGCTTCGGTTCTGCAGGAGAGCGCTGCATGGCAATTTCTGTTGTTATTGCTGTGGAACCTATAGCCGATGCACTGATTGAAAAGATTAAGACCAGAATGAGCTCTCTCAAGGTAGGAGACGGAACTCGTAACTGTGACATGGGCCCACTGGTAACTAGAGAACACAGAGACAAGGTTGCTTCATACATCGACATTGCTATTGCTGATAAAGCGACAGTGGTTGTTGATGGTAGAGGTATTGAAGTTGATGGCGATGCTAATGGTTTCTGGCTTGGCCCAACACTGATTGATAAGGTCCCAACCAGTTCTAGGGTTTATAAAGATGAAATCTTTGGCCCTGTGCTTTCTGTTGTAAGGGTTGCTAGTTACGAAGAAGGCTTGAAGCTCATCAATGATGGTGCCTATGGCAATGGAACAGCTATCTTCACTAATGACGGTGGAGCAGCTAGAAGATTCCAGAATGAAGTTGAAGTGGGCATGATCGGAATCAATGTTCCTATTCCAGTCCCAGTTGCTTATTACTCATTCGGTGGTTTCAAGAGTTCACTCTTTGGTGACACTAAAGCCCACGGCATGCAGGGTGTTCACTTTTATACCAGGGAAAAGACAGTTACCAGCAGGTGGCTTGACCCTAGCCATGGCGGCATAAACCTAGGCTTCCCTCAGAACTAACCCCTCGGGAATAAATCACATCTAGCTAGTGTTCCATTACTGGATTAGGAGATATTAATATGTGGATTTTTACCAAGAATGGTTTTGTAAGTGCAGTAAGAAAGAACGCTCACCCAGATGTTCTAACCATCAGGGCTAGAGACAAAGAATCATTAGCCGAGCTCATTGATCTAACCGGAGCAGAATTAGCTAAATCACCGGATGGCGATTACCCGTATCGCATATTTGTGAAGCCAGAAGTTTTTGCAGAATGGCTATCAACCTCAGCACTGGATGTCGATTACGACAACTTCAAGAGTAAAGTCGCAAAGGTTCGCGGTAATGCTTTCACAGCATCACTACACAATGTCTGGTCAGCCATGCTGAACGTTGAAGACGAAGATGCTAGAGACGGTGAAGCACACTACGTGGATCCAAACAACTAGTCAGTAGTAGGAGCTGATCCGTATCCACTGACGCTGTAGTAACGAACGTAATCAATGTCGAACATAGCCTTGCCGTAACCACTGGCAATCTTGCCACCGTAGGTTCCACCCATAGCCAGGTTCAAGATCAAATACATCTTTGGAGTAACTCCAGTTGAGCTAGGACCAAATGGCCAGTTAGCTAAACCTGTCTGACTCTTCTTCAACACAAATGTTGTTTTTCCATTGAATGTGAAAGTAACTTCGTTAGGCAGCCAAAGCATTCCATAGGTGTGGAAGTCGTTTGAGAGTGCTGCAGTGTGGTTGTGTCCACCGCTCTTGTACTCGTGGAAACCTAAGTTGTTTTGGTAGTGAGCAGCAGAAGTTGATCTCGTTGGGTTATTTCCCGCGTACTCCATGATGTCCAGCTCACCAGATCTTGGCCAAGGAACTGTTCCGATGTTGCTGCCTAGCGTCCAGAAGGCTGGCCAGGTTCCGCCACCAACAGGCATCTTCATTTTTGCTTCGAAGTATCCGTAGGTGAAGTGCTTCTTGCCCTGAGTAGTGAACTTTCCAGAAGTCCAGTTTCTGTGGTTGAAGGTGCAGTTAGGCTCTGCAAGTTTTGTTGACGCAGTGATAGTCATGATTCCGTTACCATCCTGCTTAATGGCACAAGCAGCGTAGGACTGTGATTCTTGGTTACCCCAACCACAACCCGGTGGCAGTCCACAACCATCACCGGTTTCGATCACCCAGTTGTCAGTAGAAGGACCTGCACCTGCCGCACCGTCAAATTCTTCTGACCAAAGTAGAGTCTTCTCCAGTGAGTCAATCGGTATTGTGATCGATACGTTTCGAGTTTCATTTGGAGCTGCAGCATACTGAGCGTCCCCAGGGCTACTCGCGACGACGACGCAGTCTCCAATCGCAATAGCCTTCAGATAGTTGCCGTTCACAATTTCACAAACAGTAGGTGTAGTTGTGCCGAAGAAGACGTCGCCACCAGCTGGAAGAGCAAAAAGTTTCTGATCGGCTTCACCAATCATCATGTCATCAGGTTGGCCAAAGAAGATTGAGTTCTCAAACATAAGAACTTTAGTTTTAGCTCTAACTACGACAGCTGCTGATGCGCGAGTTCCCTTCATTCCATAAACACTGAATGCATAGGAAGTGTTTTGTCTAAGACCGGTAAAGCGGAAAGACTTTGCTGTTGCAGATGCAGTTTTGGTAATTTTCTGTGAACCAGCAGAAGCAACAATCTTGACGCCAGTGACTTTGCCTTTAGCGAAAGCAGTCCAAGTGATTGTGGCTGTAGTAGGTGTAGTGACAACAGCTACCTTGGTTGGTTTAGAAACTGCGGTTACCGCACTTGCGTCTATACCAAGAATTCCGATGGTTAGAGCTGCAAGTAAAAGGGAAGCGGATGCTTTCTTAGTTGTTTTCATTTTCCATACCTAACTAGTGACCACGAGAAACTAAAAGTGTTTGACCTAAGTTATGCACTAGATGGGGCGAATTCAGTGCGAAACATGAGGTCCTTTGAAAGCAAAGCGTTTCGCACAAAACGCAAGGTTTATAGAAGTCTAACTGTATGAAAAGGAAATCAAGGAGGCTCAATGACGATTATTAGCCAAGGCTTTCAGCCTTCTATCAGATTGGTTCTAGCGCTTGAAGATGAACTTGAGCCAGGTCCCGAAGGTAAAGCCTTTGCCTATTTTCCTGAATCCAAAGGCTGCTCTGACCATGTAAGGCAGAGTCCTATTGCCCTTGAAGGCTCGATCAAAGATGAGTGCTCTAGCCTTACGGTCACGTTCAGTTCCCCAGCCACTACCTGAGCTATCGGTTGGGTGAGTAGCCAACACTATTGGCACATAATCACAGCGAACCCCGGCCACTACTAAATCGCAGATAAAGATGTATTCATCACCCAGATAGGTAACCTCAGCCCCAGCCCCAAAGTCTTCATCGAAAAGCACTCCAGCGCTTCTCACCTGCTCAAGGTTCACAATCATCTCGTAGGTTGCAGCTTTAGCGCTGTTGATCTTGTTTAGAGATTCAACATTTGCTGGGTAAGACTTTCTAAGCTTGCCTGTTTCATCTACTGCTTGGCCTAGCAGTAGGCCTGCTCCAGTGCTCTCTAGGTAAGAAATTGCTTCTTCAAGACCTGCCTTGTTGAAAGTGATGTCATCATCCGAAAAGACAACGTATTTACCTTTGGCATTTTTCAATACCTGGTTACGCATCTTGGTGACCCCAGCACCTGCAAAGGAAAGAAGTTCAACGTTGTGACCAGTGGGTGCTTTGGTTAATTGCTCTGCTGTTGGTAGTTCGTCATTTCCGCTTTGAACAGTGATTAGAACATCCCAGTCAGGATGATTAGCTAGATCAGGTAATTGAATGTTAGACAAACGGCTAGCAAGAGTGCTGTATCCGAAAGTTAGTGCGGGCATTAACGTTTAGCCCAGTTCGTCTTCATCGTCGGTCTTTACAGGCTTACCCTTGTTGCCGTTCTCACTCAAAGTCTTTGCTCGAGCAAAGCGCATGAGAGATCCACTGGTTTGACCTAGGTTGTTGTTCTGCATTCTGAAACCAAGGAACAGCATGACGGCATCAGCAGGGCCGAGAGCACCTTGCAAGCTAAATATAAGAAGTGCACTTAGTGAAATCACAAAAGCAGCGTTGGCAACTAAAGTTCCCATTTCAGCTGATTTGATTCTGGCGGCGACTTTGGCAAAGGCAGTTACCGGTTCTTTGTTTCTCTGAGCTAGAGCAAAAGCTTCTTGAGTTGCTGTCTGCTTGATGAACATGTATTTGATAATCACCATCGTGGTTAGGATCAACAAAACATTGACTAAACCTGACTGCCAATTCACAATAATGAAGAATGTTCCTAGAACAAGAATCTGAGTGAAGGTGTGGAGTAGGTTGTTGGTCTCAAAGGTAAGAGCCCAGTCCCATGACTCACTCATCTTGCTTCTAGTGCCTGGTCTTGAATTTAGTGCTTCGTTAAATACCTTCACGCGGTAAGTCTTCTGCCAGTAGGTGGCAATGTGTGAAACACCAAACAAACTTAGGAACAGAACGAAGTTCACAACCAGAGTTTCAAAAGGTAAGTTCTTACCATCCAAAATCAAGCTGCTGAAGATACGAATTACAAACAGCTGAGAAAGCGGAACGATGGTTGCAATTGCAGCAAGGCCAATAGCTTGCTTGCGGTGCTTTCCCTTAGGAAATAGCGCAAGAAAAGTTTTGAGGACTATGCGCACTAAATAAAACATTTATTTCCTTCGCTTAAAGCTTCTGGTCTAAAGGTAACTTAGACCCTTAATAATTGCTGCTTCAACTTCATCTAACTTTTCATTGGAAATCTTGTGATCTGTGGTTATGTTCTCAAAGTCGATCTTTTGGAAGTCCAAACCAACAGGCACTGGGTTGATGGAATCAAGCCCAACTCCCTGAGCGTAGTCACCATACTTGATGCCATTACCGTGCACCGAATCTTCGAAGCCTTCGAAAGTAACCAGCGCACAAGGAATTCCGTATGACTGGCAGGTAATAAAGATGTGCATTGCAGAGGTAACAACTCTGTCGTATGTGTTGAGTGCTTCAACTAAAGCTTTGATGTCATCTGGGTGTGACATAAAGATATCTAGCTCATCCATGTTTGCATCAAGAGACAGTGGAATTGGCTTGTGGGTGAAGTGACGAACAAGAGCAACGCGACCATTGGTCTTGGTTCTTTCCACTGGGAAAATTCTTGAGATTAGAACCCCTGGGTCACCAAAGCTATCAACAGTCGGGCCACCAGATTCTTTGACAACTCGAGCGGTAACAGGTCCTCGTACCGAAACATATTTCGCACTCTTAGCAAGAGTCAGTTCATCAGTTGAGATACCGGTACCAACAACAACAGAGTTTGGCTTGATGAACCTGCCGATAGAGCCAAGACCAATCATGTGATCTTTAATTGCTAGACGAACAGGTGACTGGAATATAACTTTCTTATCTGTGTAGTGGCTAACAATCAAAGGCGAAAGCCAGTCACCAAAGTTACCTGGGAATGGCTTAGCCCACCAGGCAAGATTGATCGAAGAGCTAGATGGCTTACTTGCATAGTGCAAGAAACTGATTGAAGCAGAAACAGAGTTCATCTCTGCTTGGGTAAGAAGATACTTCTCTTCAAATAGGTTCTTCATCTGATTGAACTTCTCAACCTGACCGGCTTGAGCAGCTAGCTGAAGATCATCAGAGATTTTCTTGCGCTTTTGAAACTCAGGGTTTGAGGTGACAGCAGTTAGCTTGCCGGTGATACCTAGAGTGTCGGCAAGTAGGCGAATTCGGTTTGAAGTTCTTGGTGGTAGCTTGCGTTCAATCTTTTTAGCAAGATTAAGCGCTTTCTTGCGAAGACCTGAGTTGTTGGCTTTGTGTTGTTCAACTTTGCCCTTGAAGTCTTCAACGTTTCCACTGGCACCAAACTTGAAGAACGCATTTCTTGAAGCATCACTAGTGGTTCCCATGCCAACAACAGCGTTAGAAGGAATGATTTGGAAAGTCATGTTGTCGCAGTTAGCTTTCCAAGCTTCTTCCATGAAGTAATCGTCGGTTGCCTTGATTGTTGAAACTTTTTCTAGTTCAGCAGCTTCTGCAATCATTTTGCGAGCAAGAGGAGTTGTGTTAACACCCCAGAATGAAGGCTCCCAGAATCTTGAACGTCTTTCATAGCCAATCGTTAGTGGGGAAGAGTAACCTCTTTGGAAACCAACAATATCTGCTGAAGTATTGAAGATGTAATCAGGTAGCTCCAAGATCATGCAGTCAACATCCATCCAGAAAACTTTCTTATCTGGATTAGCTGCACAAACTTCAGCTAGGAAGGGAACTTTCTTACGGCAGATATCTGCCCAGTCCTCGCCCTCTTTCTTTTCAATCTCACGAAGCACATATTCAACACCTAGCTCTTCAAGGTTCTTGGCTAGACGTTCACCGTGAGCGCGGTAGTAATCATCGGCTGTGTAAAAAGAGCAGACAACTACATTGAGGTTTGAAGCCATTGAAGAATTCCTTGCTTACTTTAGATTTCGTTGTTGAACTCGTGGAGCCAAGTGCGTAGGTCTTCACCAATGTCTTCACGATCAACCCCTAGACGAAGAGTTGCCTTGATGAAGTCCAGTTTGTCACCGGTGTCGTAACGTCTTCCCTTGAAGACAACCCCTAGAACACCGCCTGCTCGTTGTGGGTTCTGGGCAGCAGTCATTAGAGCATCAGTCAGTTGAATCTCGCCACCACGACCTGGCTGAGTTTCTTCAAGAATTTCAAAGATCTCTGGACGTAGAACGTATCTACCAATCACAGCAAGGTTTGATGGTGCTTCATCGTTCTTAGGCTTTTCAACAAGTCCGGTAATTCGAACAACACCGTCTTCAACTCCACCATCGGTAACAGCACAACCATATAGATGTATTTGTGATGGATCTACTTCCATCAGAGCCACAACGTTCTCACCAGTTGACTCATGAACTTCAAGCATCTTAGAAAGTAAAACATCTCTTGAATCCATTACGTCATCACCCAGAAGTAAAGCGAAAGAGTGATCAGCAATGTGTGCTTTACCTCTTAGCACTGCGTGACCTAGACCTCTAGGGTCTCCCTGTCTTACGTAGTGAATGTTTGCAAGTTCTGAAGAAGCCATAACTTTGGCTAGACGATCCTTGTCACCTTTTAGCTCAAGGTTCATTTCAAGTTCCGCTACACGGTCGAAGTGATTCTCAAGAGCGTTCTTGTTACGACCTGTGATCATCAAGATATCTTGTAGTCCAGCTTCAACAGCTTCCTCGACTACGTATTGAATAACTGGCTTATCAATTAGTGGCAACATCTCTTTAGGCATGGCCTTAGTTGCAGGTAGGAAACGAGTACCTAATCCGGCTACCGGAATAACGGCTTTAGTTACTTTGAATTTAGACATGGGGATAAGTGTTCCAATCGGTTCAACACAAGTCTAGTTTCAACGCCTAAAGAACAGACCCGCAATAAAACCAGAACCCCAACTAAAGTGCATGGCAGGCAAAGCGACCATTAGAGCCAACTTTGCCTTCAAACCAAGAGATAAAGAGGAGATGCTAATCAAAAGCACCCCGCTTAGGTATGAAATAAGAGGTATGAGTCCTAAAGTTCCAAAAACTCCTGTAATTGTGCCCACCAATCCTGCAGTTACCCCCAAAACCAATACCGGTGGAGCAAAATACCTCAGATTTACTCTATTTATATGCTCTTTGGTTAGTTGAGCACGCCAAGCCCCAGTATCAAAGAACTGTCTAGTAAGTCTCCTTAGCGAGCTTCTTGGGTAGTAGGTAACCTCAAGGCGAGGGTCAAACCAGACTTGTTCCCCGGATTCCCTAATCCTCAGGTTTAGCTCCCAGTCCTGGCCTCGAATCATCTTTTCGTCAAAACCACCCAGTTTTTCAAGGATTTCTTTGCGGAATACCCCTAAATAGACCGAATCGCTAGGTCCAGCTGATCCACCCACGTGATAAGCCCCACCACCTAGACCAAACCTGCTGCCATAAGCCCAGGCAACTGCCTGTTGAAAAGGGGTCTCGCCTAGGGCTTTCATTACTCCACCAACATTGGCAGCCCCAGTTTCATTGAGGATCTGAAGAGCCAGGCTTGTATATTCAGGGGACAGCTGGCTGTGAGCATCAACTCGGACAATTACATCGTTTTTGGCAGCTTTGATTGCCAAATTCAGTCCAGCAGGAGTCTTACCGGTTGGATTGGAGACTATAGTCACCGGAAACTCAAGCTTTAGGCTCTCAGCGACCTCTTTTGTCTTGTCAGTGGAGGGACCTATGGCCAAAATGACCTCAATTTGGCCTTTTTCAAAGCCTTTTTGCTCAAAAATGCTGGAAACTGCTGTGCGCAGGTGTTTTTCCTCGTTAAGGACGGGCATAACGAAGGATATTGAGGTCAGGGGCTGTCTTGGGCTCACACATAAACCATACCCAATTAGATTCGCTAGAAAGGCTTCGGCTATCGGCGCAAAAGCTGTGTTTGGATCAAATTTGCTTCTGTGAAGCGAGGTTACACAAAGATTACGTTTTTAGACCAATCTGCCTAATTTGTTGTATTTACCTATGAAATGGCTTGACAACAGTGGCATACTGTAAATCTAGTTTTATCCTGTTTTAGGACTCCTGAGAGGGGAGAGCCTTGAGCTTATCAATTAACCGCGTACGTGGCTTCGTGGCAATTCTTGCTGCCGCCGTACTATTCATCCTTCCAATCCAGGCGACTGCAGCTAATGCAAACACTGGTACAGATACATCGCTATCTGTATTTACTGTCAATGGTGTGGCGGTGGTCGACAAACAAACTGTTCCAGTTCTAGCTGGTGTGTTTGAAGTTGATGTAGTCGCTACTCCTACTGATCCAACTGCCACTCGAACCATCGATGGCAACGTTGGATTAGTTCCTGGCAATAACCCTCTCGTCGTCGAAGTCACTGCAGGTGATGGAATCACAAAGCAAACTTATGAAATTAACTTGGACGTTGCGAATAGTCCTAACGACACTGGTGCAACAATCACCATTGATGGCACCGAGTTTGTTGAAGGAACAATTGAACTTCCTGCATTGACTACATCTGTCCAAGTTGGCGTTGTTACTCGTGATGAGAGTGCAACATTTGAAGTCACCGGTGGAACAGATCTTAACCCAGGTCTAAACGTCATCACTGTTGAAGTAACAGCTTTTGATGGAACTATTGGCACTTACACAATTAATGTGAACGTTGCACTGAACACAGATACCTCTCTATCTACTTTCACTGTTAACGGCATCGATGTAATCGATGGTGAAGTTGTAGAACTTCCTTCAGGCACTGAGTCTGTTGAAGTTGAAGCAATTGCCTCTGATGCTGATGCTGATTTTGTTGTTACAGGAGCAACAGATCTAGTAACTGGCCAGAACGAACTAAAGGTAACTGTTACCGCTGCTGATGGCGTAACTGTTGAAGAGATCACCGTCATTCTTGACGTACTAGTAAACAACGACACAAGCCTTGCTGTGTTTGAAGTCAACGGAGAAGCCGTTGAGGATCAATCAGAAGTAACGCTTGAGCCACTAGTTAACGAAGTTGAAGTTGTTGTTGAAACAACTGACATAGACGCTACTTACGAGATCACAGGCGACACAAACCTTGAGCCTGGTCTAAACATTTTGACCGTTACTGTGACAGCTGCAGACGGAACAACCGCTGACTACAACGTCACTTTGAACGTTGCATTCAACACCGACACAAGCTTGCTTTCAGTTCTAGTCAACGGTGTCGACACAGCTGTTGGAGAAGTTGTTGAACTTGCTCCATACACAGAATCAGTTGACGTTGATGTGCAGACTTCTGACCCAGAAGCTAACATCGAAATCTCTGGTGATGCAGATCTAGCACCTGGCGACAACTTACTTTTGATCACTGTTACCGCTGCTGATGGCGAGACCGTTGAAGAGTTCGAAATCACATTGAATGTTCTATTCAACAACGACACATCCCTATCTTCATTCAAGGTAAACGGAGCAGATGTTGAAGACGGTTCAGTAATCGATCTTCCTGCTTTCACAAGCTCAGTTGATGTTGTTGCTTTGACAACTGATTCAGATGCAACCGTTGTTATCGATGGTGACACTGAACTTGCTGCTGGCGAGAACACTCTTACAGTTACAGTTACTGCAGCTGATGACAGCACACTTGAGTACTTTGTAACTTTGAACGTTGCATTCAACGATGATGCAACTGTCAAGCAGATCACTATCAACGATGTTGTAGTTACCTCAGGTGCTGTAATCAACCTTGAGTACCTAACCGAGACCGTTGATGTTGCCGTTGAGACAACAGATGCTGATGCAACTGTTTCTATCTCAGGTGACACTGACCTAGTTTCTGGTGAGAACGAATTGGTTGTAACAGTTATTGCGGCTGATGAAACAACCAGCATCGACTACATCTTTACTCTTGTCGTTGCGCTAAGCAACGAAACTGCTTTGAGCGTCTTCCAAGTAAATGGAGCAGATGTTGAAGACGGTGCAGTAATCGAACTTGAGGCTGGAACTACTTCAGTCGAAGTTATTGCTGAAACTTTGGATGCCGATGCAACCTTCGTTGTCTCTGGTGACCAAGACCTAGTAACCGGTAACAACGACCTGATCGTGACCGTTACAGCTGCTGATGAGCAGAGCTTCTACGAGTACCTAGTTACTTTGGTTGTTGCTCCAGGCACCAACACTGACCTAGCAACCTTGACCGTAAACGGTACCGAGGTCTTCTACGGTGATGAAGTTGAACTTGAAGCCGGTACTACCGATGTCGAGGTTGAAGTTGAAACCCAAGACCCAGACGCTACATTCTCAGTGGAAGGTGACTCAGGTCTTCTTCCTGGAGATAACTTCCTAGTTGTAACTGTTCTTGCTGCTGATGGTGAGACCTCTTCTGAGTACGTAGTAATTCTGAAAGTTCTATCTGGAATTGACACCTCAATTGCGTCTCTTCTAATTGATGGCAACGAAGCATCTCCGGATGACGTAGTTGATCTAGCTGAAGACACCACCGAGGTTGAGGTTCAGGTAGAGACAACTGACCCAGACGCTACTTTCGAAGTATTTGGTGACAGCGAACTTGTTGTTGGCGAGAACGAACTAACCATTACAGTTCTAGCTGCCGATGGTGAAACATTCGAAGACTTCATCGTTATCTTGGTTGTTCCAGCAAGCACAAACACTGAGCTAGCTGTATTCAAGATCAATGGAACAGATGTTGCTGATGGCGACACCTTCGAGACTGAACCAGGTGTAACTTCTGTTGAGCTAACTATTGAGCCACAGAGAATCGAATCAACATTTGAAGTTGCTGGTGGAGCTGACCTTGTTGTTGGCGAGAACGAACTAACTGTTACCGTTACTGCTCCAGATGGTGAAACCACTGCTGAATACAAGGTAATCATTCTTGTTCCTTCAAGCGACAGTTCTGTAATTGGAATCTTCGTTGACGGCTTGCTAACCGCTGCTGGTGACATTGTTACCGTGGACAAGGAAGCAACTTCAGTTGACGTTTCTGTTGAGACCACTAACGAATTTGCAACCTCGGTCGTCCGCGGTGCAGATGAATTGGTTGTTGGAGACAACACAGTAACCGTTATTGTTACTGCCCAGGATGGAACTACAACCGAATACGTATTCACAGTTCGTGTTGGTGGAGCTTCTGCTGACACTGCTCTTGAGACACTCACACTAAATGGTGCTGAGGTAGTTGACGGGCAGACTGTTCAGTTGCCGTCTAGAACAACTTCTGTAAACGTAGTTGCGATTACTCGTGACCCATCAGCTAGTGCCAAGATCACTGGCCGTACCGGTCTAGTAGTGGGAAGCAACGATGTTGTAGTAACTGTTACTGCAGCTGACCTAAAGACAGTTCGTGTAATCACAATCAAGGCAGTTGTTGCTCCTTTGAGCTCTAACACTGATCTATCAACATTCACTGTGAACGGTTTGGCAGCAGTAGACCAGGGAACTCTTGCTCTTCCTCCGCTAACTCGTGTTGTGAATGTTGTTGCAACTCCTGCGGATGCTGAATCTGTAGTTGTGATCACTGGACGCTCAAACCTTGTTGACGGTGCAAACACATTGACCGTTAACGTTACTGCTGCGAATGGAACAGTAAAGACTTACACAGTTACTTTGAACGTTCGCGTTCTTTCAACTGATGTGACTCTGTCTGCTTTCACTGTCAACGGAATCGCACCGGTTGATGGAGTCGTAACCCTAGCTCCTGGAACAACCACCGCGACTGTTGTTGCAACACCTAACTCTCCAACTTCGTTGGTTGTAGTTTCAGGTGCAACTGGTCTACGTACTGGTGATAACGCTCTTGCTGTTCTAGTAACTGCTGAGAGCGGTGCTACAAGAACTTACCGAGTGACCATGAAGGTTCCTGCTTCTAACAACACTGATCTCGGAATCTTGACAATCAATGCTGTAACAACTGCGACTGGTTCAACTGTGAACCTCCCTCGTGGAACAACGGGTGTGGCTGTAAGAGTTGCAACTGCTGATCCACTTGCTCAGTTCGTTGTAACAGGCGCGACTGGCCTGGTTGCTGGTTCAAACACACTTTCAGTGAAGGTTACAGCTGCTAACGGAACTACAGAGTTCACTCACACAGTGACACTATTCGTAGCCCTTCCTTCAGCTGACGCTGCTGTGAAGAACATCAAGATCAACGGAACAACAGTTGAAGAACAAGGCACCATAACTGTTCCTGCTCTGACTGCGTCTGTAGTGGTAGACGTTCAGACAAATGATCCTGAAGCTAAGGCGGTTGTCACAGGTAGAACTGGTCTAGTTGGTGGAGACAACACAGTAAGCATTGCGGTTACTGCAGCTAACGGAACCACAGTAAAGAACTACTCTGTGACCGTTCGTGTTCTTGTTCTTTCTAGTGATGTGACTTTGAAGTCCTTTACTGTGAATACTCAGGCGTTTGTTGATGGTTTGACTTTGAGTGTTCCGTTTGGTACT
>Ga0208481_1000016_pt1 | contig 49193 bp, 44 predicted proteins | sample LakMenEpi02Jun10_FD_150662 | JGI IMG/M metagenome (GOLD analysis project Ga0208481, IMG submission 150662) | Freshwater microbial communities from Lake Mendota, WI - 02JUN2010 deep hole epilimnion (SPAdes) | ecosystem: Environmental > Aquatic > Freshwater > Lake > Epilimnion/Euphotic zone ... | reverse complement strand
AATGGCAAGAAGTAACAACCGTCGCTCCGACCGTAAGAGTGGACTCCACCTTCTAGTCAAGGGGTCTGGTGATAGTGAACTAAGTAGCGCGGTGAAACTCGTATTTGCTTCAATGTCTACTCTTCCATTGTCCCATATGGGTGTAGTTTGACGCCTACGTGCAGCGACGTGATTGAGGTATCAATGAAAAAGGTAGCTAGAGGTCTTTCTTGTCTTGTCGTTATTTCGTTGTTCTCGATGTTTCCTGTTTTGGACAGTGTCAGTGCAGCCACTTTCAAGACTTGTTCTTCGCTCAACATCAAGTACCCCAATGGTGTGGCCAAATCAAGGTCAGCAGCGGGCAAGCAGAAGATGACACCCAAGGTTTCGGCTTCGATCTATCGCGCTCACAAAAAATTGGATAAAGACAAGGACGGCACGATTTGCGAAGTCAAGAAACCAAAGACTTCTCCAACTGAACTGACAACGATCCCTTCTCCAGCAGTCCCTTCTCCAGCAGTCCCTTCGCCTTCAGCACTAGCCGTTTCCTTCCTCTCTGAGGTTCTTCCATTTGAAGGCACTGTTACAGGTGCATATTTGGGACCCCTTGGATCTTCGTCGTTTCCTCCGGAAAGAAATTTTGCTGGAAAGCCGATGTGTGAGGTTCAAGCTGTGAAAAGTGTGAGCTTCAATCACGGACGTGGGCTCGTGACGCCGTGTAACCAAACTGACTTTGTGATGTTGAAGTATTCCGGATTGATTCCAAAGACCAATCGCGGGATTCAGTCCATACATATTCAAACTAGTCACGACGACGGTGTCTATCTGTCGATTGGTGGACGGACAGTTTTGGATAAATGGAGGGATTGTGTGTGTAGTTCCTCACTGATTATTCCGAATTTTGATTTGAATGTCGACCACTCCTTTGAACTTTGGTATTACGAAAAAAGTGGAGAAGCCCGTTTGAACCTGAAATGGCAGTCAACAACAACAACTTCAAACACCCGATTAGAGGTGCCGGTCTCTGCCACTCCGAATACGACGGTTTCTACCGCTCCGAATACGACCGTTTCTACCGCTCCGAATACGACGACGACCACTACGTGTTCACCGAATCAACCAGCTATCAACTCACTCAACGAACGCGCAGGGAGTTGGAAAATTCCACAGAATAAAACCAGGGTTGTCGCACTTTTGAGATACAACGGCTCTGACTTCGGAGTTTGGTCTGCGGTTTTCGATTCCAATAATTCTGTCTTCACAAGGGCGCTAGCAGCTCTCAATTCATGTAAACAAATCGGCTATGTATTTGATGACTGGAATTTGATCTTGGACAAAGCTGATAAGGCGCGAAATCTAAGGTTGTCTGACTCGGTTGCCTATCTAGTGGGAGCTTGAAGGTTGAGCCCCTCCTTGCATCCTCCGATATAGTCTTTGTTTGACATATTCAACATTGGAGGTCGCGGCACAAAAAATGCCAAAACTCAATGTGGAGAAGGTTCCGAAGGTCATAGGACTTAATAGTCCGGTGATCAGCTCGGGCGTTTAGCTCAGTTGGCTAGAGCATCTCCCTTACAAGGAGAGGGTCGGGGGTTCGAGTCCCTCAACGCCCACCACTGTGGTGACAAGTCCAAGCAGGCCTTGGGATTGATCACCATCTGCTCTGGCGAGCAGAGTTCACACCATCTGAGTTGAGTCTTTCCCACGAAATCTGATTTCTTCGCTGAGGTGAAGAGATAAAGATGACTGTTCACCTCAGCTTCGCAAGTGGGTTCTTATGCTGGTGCAGCTGAGTTACGACGCTTGCGGCGCGCTGGGATTGTCAGAGCGGCTACTCCAGCGAGAAGTACCGGCACTGCAATCAAGATCTTGCCAACGGTGCCAACACCACCTTCGGAGCCGATGATAATTCCAACAGAGAAATTTGCTCTCTCTCCCAATGGGTTAACACCTGAGAGAACAACACCGTGTCGGCCAGATTCAACTGACGCAGGAACAGTGAAAGTTGACGTTGCTTTTCCGGTGGAAGCGACTGTGACCGAACCAAGCTTTATCGGGTTGGAGAAAACCCATACAGCGACATCCGAATCAGGATTGAAGCCGCTGACTTCGGTAATGAGTTGGTCTCCAGTCTCTAGACGGATGTTGCCGTCAGGATCAAGGACGGCAGGAGTTCCGTCCTCGCGTCGACCTGAAATCACCGCATTCATCCTCTCTGACGAGATAATCAATTGGTTGTTCTTTCGCTCAAGTGTGGTTGCGACAGGCTCACCGTTGACGGACAATGATGACTCTCCAGGTTCGACATTGGGCGACTGAGGGATTGTTGTCGTTGTCGTGGTGGTGGTTGTAGTAGTCGATGTTGGGTTGGTAGCTAAAGTTCCGGCAACTGTTGTTGAGACCCGCGGGATAGCAGCCTGAGCAACGGGGGCAGCCGTTGTAGTGCTGATAGTCGGAGCTGGCTCTGTTGTTGCAGTTGGTGTTGTCGTTGCTGCTGCTGGTGTTGTTGTCGTTGATGTACTTGAAGTAGTTGAGACAACGGTGGTGGTTGTGGTGGTACTTGTTGTCGATGAGGTAGATGATGTTGCTGGAGCCACCGATGTTGTGGGCGACGATGTTGATGGCGTGAAGGTGTTGGTGACGCACACCGCTGCCCCAGCACCTCCAGAACACTGTTGCCATCCGGCGCTTGACGTCCAGTGTGCGTTTCCGTTTGCAAACTCGGGGTTTAGTAGCAGTTGGGAGGTTCCTGTGGAAGTGGTTTGTTCCAGTTTCACCCAATCGAGAGCCACGCCGTAGTTGCCGGCCCAATATTCTCCGTCATCTCCCCACACGATGGCTTCTACTTTTGCGATTGATGTACTCCAGCCTGCGTCAGTCGACGCGAGAGAGACTGACATCTCAATCGGAGAATCAGATGTCAATGTGGTTGAACCAGAGGAAGGGTTCCTTACAGAAGTGAGGGTGTTACCGGCCGAATCTTTGAACACTGCTTCGATGTAGACGTAGTCACTAGCCCAGGACTTAGCGACACTGGCAGTCATTGTGAACTGGCTTGTCGAGTTGATATCTGAGACACTGACTTCTTGTTTGATGGTGGTGGGGTTGTATGCGAAGACTGCCGCAAAACTGTCGGCGCTCACCGGCGAGGTGGGTGAGAACGGCTCAAACGCTATAAGAATCATCAAGGCGGCTAACAGCGCACGCACGCGCGATTTGGCTGAAAACTTTTCAATCATGACGGCATGATAAGGCAAATTCGGCTGTGTGGTAACCCTTTGGCGCTCAACCGATCATTCCTAGGATCGCAGCACTCTGCCAGCTAGGTCACGAGCCGGTCTTCTGACGTTCCACTGAAGAAAGAGCGTCGTCAGGGCTTTTTCATTTGGATGACGCCATCGGAATTGAAAGTTCCTATATGGGCGGCTGCCTGATGCGCGTGACTGATCACTTGCAACTTCGAAGTATTCCCAACAATCGCGGGGTCGGGGGTTCGAGTCCCTCAACGCCCACCTCTTCGTCATTTAACTGCTGCTCCTACGCGGCTGAGCAAGGGCTTTTCAGTCGTCCAGTCGGCAACCCATAGCTCCACAGTGTTCTTTCCTGGGTTCATGAAGCGAGACATCAGACTGCTGGAAAAGGGAAGTGGACCGACCTCAGGGGTCATTCCCGCAAGTTCAGGGAGTACGCCCACAAAGCGGCCGTTGACTGCGATCAGTCCTTCGCACCGTGCACACAGATTGCTTTGTGTTTGCAGTGTTCCTGATGCGCGCGTAGGAACAGGTGCTAGGCGTCCTGTTCCAATGTTCTGGTACCCCTCCCTGCCATTCAATGACCAGGTCACACTGACGTTCGCCGGTGCATTTGTTGGCGCCTTCCTTCCGAGAAGACGTCCGCTCAATTCGACGCGATAAATGTCATCAACATCACCATTGGCATCGATCCATTTGTCGTAGTAGCGAACGCGTTCAAGGACAGCAGTGAAATCGGTTGAGATTTGTGACGTGCTGTACGGCCATTGGATGCGGCGCGACGTTCGTTGCGGGCATGTGCGCCGCAAGTTGACGCCGTCTGTTGTCCAGCCAGACTTCACTGCGTTTGTTGCAATGATGGTGGCCAAGATGTCAATTGATGAGGCGGGACAATCACTAATGGCACTTGTGTTCTGTTGTGGGTACTTGATGAAGAGAGGCACGCGATAGATGTCCTCGAGTGTTCCCGGATTATTCACATTGATTTTGTCGCGATAGGACTCGCCTGGCACAAAAGTGATGCCGTGGTCTGCAGTAACCACAACCATGGTGTTGTCCCAATTAGGGGACGCCTTCAGTTTGTTAATGAACTCCAAAAGAAGAGTGTCGGTCGCAACGTATTGACGCAACATTGACTGATAGTTGTCGCGACGACGATCAACAAGACGTTCGCTGCGTGTGTCAACGAATTGCACAAGGTCGGGTGCAATGCGCAGGTCGGGCGCGAGTCCCCAAGGACGATGCGGCAGGAGCAGATGTGTGAAGTGCAACGCGGGGGTTGTGGATGACGCTGATGCCTCAATGAATTCTTCGAACCTCTGTACCTGTCTGTCCACCAGTCGTAAATACAAAGGCCCGGCATTCGTGCACACTCCCTTCGGGCATAGTTTTGTCACCGACTGATAGACGTTGAGATCCTTCTTGCCCTGCAAATACGTGAACAGATTGTTGGGGTGATCCCGCAGAATCGGATACTTCTTCAGCGAGGGCCATTGACCATCAAGAATTGATGGCACCGCCTCTGTGGTTCGTTGGGAGGTTCCCAACATGTTGCGGTACCACGTTGAGGTATCTGCCAGCGCTGCAAACCCCGGGAATCTCTTGCGATTGATTGTTCCATCGGTACGAAGCAGAGGAGAAAGCATCGCTTCGTCAAGAACGATCATGGCGATCGTGATGTCGGACTGCACGGGAGGAAGGGAAGAACTTTGTGCTGCAGGACTCAGTCCTGGAGTGATCAGTGTTACAACGAATACCAGAGCGAGCGCACCGCAAAGTCGACTCGTGCGGCGACGAAATCGAATCTGATCTGAAATACCCACGGCGTCCTATCGGTTGTGCCTTGGGGGGTCACTTCTGACCTTATGTCATTTTCGAGCAGGTCCGACACGTTGAAGAGTGGGCGTCTTCTTGGTCCAATTGGCAATCCATAGCTCAACGGTCGCCGGACCTGGCTCCATGAGACGAGTCATGAGTGAACTGGAGAAGTAGATGCCCTCTTTATTGGGTTGTGCGCCAGCAACTTCTGAGACAACGCCGACGAACTTGTCATTGATCGCAATGAGTCCCTCGCATCGCCTGCACATTCTTTTCGAAGGGAACAGAAGCCCTGATGCGCGTGCGGGGACAGGGGAGAGGCGGCCCCATCCGATGCTTTGGTAGTTCTGAGCCAGATTCAAGCGCCAAGGAATTGATGTTGTTGCGGCGGGCGAGGCAGGCACAGAGGTGCCGAGCAAAGAGCCACTCAGACCACTTCGATAAATTCCGTCGACATCGCTATCTGCATCAATCCACCTGTCGTAGTACTTCACCCTCTTCAATAGTGAAGAGAAAGTTGTTGAGACTGTGAATTTTCCATCGGGCCAACGAACAGTTCTGTTTGTGCGCTGCGGACACGATGAAAAGAGGTCTGTGCCGTCCATTTTGGGGGCAGTCTTTTGAGAAGACACCGCCAAGACGGTGGGCAAGAGATCAACAGATGAAGCAGGACAGTCTGAGACGGACGAAGTCGCTTGACGCGGATACTTGATAAAGAGTGGAACTCGAAAGATGTCTTCGATTGTTCCGGGGCTCTTGACGTCAATAGTGTCTCGATATGACTTACCTGGTTCAAAAGTAATGCCGTGATCTGCGGTGACAACGATCATCGTGTTGTCCCAGTTCGGTGACGCCTTCATGGCGCTGACCAGACCACCAATCATTGCATCGGTTGCAACGTACTGACGCAGCATTGATTGATAGTTATCTCGACGGCGGTCAACTAAAAATTCACTCCGAGGATCGGGGAACTCCAAGACATCTGTCATGTATCGCATATCGGGGACGAGGCTCCACGGGCGATGAGGAAGCAGAACGTGAGCAAAGGTGACGGTGGGACTCGTCGCGCTCGATGCTTGAGAAATAGCTCGTTGCAACTCACGCACTTGGCTCAAAAGCTTTTTGTCATCACGTGCTGGTGCATTGGCGCAAACATTCTTCGGGCATAAGTTTGTAATGGCTTGGTAGACGTTCAATTTCTTCTCTTCACGTAGCAACGTAAAGAGATTTTTTGGATGATCCTTGAAGTACGGGTAGTTCTTGAAGGTGGGCCACTTGCCAGTGAGAACAGCGGGTACTGCCTCTGTGGTGCGTTGTGCCGTCGTCATCGCATTCCGATACCAGGTGGAGTGATCGGCAAGAGTTGCGAATCCGGGATACCGCTCTCTGTTGATGGTTCCATCTGTTTTCAGTAAGGGAAAGAGTGGTGCTTCATCAAGAACAATGAAGAGCACGTTGACATCCGATGCAGGTACTTCAGCTTCTGCGTGTGCAGGTAGCGAGGGGCTAACGAAGCCGAGGATGAGAATGGCCACGCAGGTCGACAAGATGCGACGTGCAAAAGCACTGTGAGTTGCTGAGATCTGATTCATAAAGCCTGGGGGGAGGGCTGAAGGGACAATTCTAGGAACTTTTTTTCCTGTCGGTGATGTTGTGAATAAAAAAGGGACTCACCCCCGAAAGAGTGAGTCCCTTTTTGATTACTTAATTACAACTGGAGGCTCTTGATTTCAAGGAACTCTTCGAAGCCGTAGACGCCCAATTCGCGGCCAACACCTGACTGCTTGTATCCACCGAATGGAGCATTCGGGTTGAATGCTCCACCGTTAACTGTGACTTGTCCTGTGCGGATGCGACGCGCAATTGCGATGCCTGTTTCCTTGTCTGCTGCGAATACTGCGCCTGCGAGGCCGTATGGAGAGTCATTAGCGATGTCCACTGCGTTGTCGATGCCGTCGTACGGAATGATGGAGAGAACTGGTCCGAAGATTTCCTCTTGAGCAATCGTCATGTTGTTCGTGACCTCTGAGAACACGGTGGGCTTCACGTAGTAACCCGTGTCGAGTCCTTCAGGTGCTCCAGGACCGCCAGCAATCAACTTGGCGCCTTCTTCGATGCCCTTATTGATATAGCCAAGAACGCGATCGCGCTGTGCTGCTGATGCAAGAGGACCCACGTTGGTGCCTTCTGCGAAGGGATCGCCCACCTTGATGCCATTGGCAACTGCTGCTGCGAGACCTTCTGCTTCTGCAAGGCGTGAACGCGGAACGAGCATGCGGCTGAGAAGTGAACATGTCTGGCCGCTGTTCAAGAACGCCTGACCTGTGCCACCCATGACTGCTTTTGCGAAGGTTTCCGCATCAAGGTCTTCACAGATGATGTTGGCGCTCTTGCCGCCAAGTTCAAGTGCAACCTTCTTGATGGTGTCTGCACTTGTCTGCATGACCATCTTGCCGGCACGTGTGGAGCCGGTGAATGACACCATGTCAATGTCGGGGCTTGCAGAGATTGCTTCGCCAACTACTGGGCCTGTGCCGGTGACAAGGTTGAACACGCCAGCTGGCAAACCTGCTTCGTGAATGATTTCTGCAAGCATGAATGCGTCGATCGGCGCGACTTCACTTGGCTTCAAGACGACTGTGCAACCTGCAGCCATTGCAAATGCAACCTTGGCTGCAATCTGATGCAATGGGTAGTTCCATGGGGTGATGCATCCGACAACACCGATGGGTTCGCGAACGACAAGTGATGTTCCGATTTCCTTCTCAAAATCGAAGGACTCGGCAAGGATTGCTGCTTGTGCGAACGAGTTCATGGGGATACCCACCTGAATCATGTTCGACAGTGGCTTCGACATACCGGTCTCACGCGAGATTGCTGATGCAATCTCATCCATGCGTGCACCCAGTGCGCCAGCAATGGCGTTCATGTACTTCGCGCGGTCAGCTTTTGGAAGTGTGCTCCAGGAAGGGAATGCAGCCTTCGCAGCAGCAGCGGCTTTGTTGACATCGCCCGCGGTTCCTTCGGGGATAGTTGCCATGACCTGCTCGGTGATGGAGTCGAAAACTGAAATGGTCTTGGTGCCTTCAGAGGCGACCCACTGGCCATTGATGTAGATCTTGTCGTAGGTGGTCATGAGAACTCTCCGTGATCAGGCACCCCGAGATGGGTGCTCCCTAGACGCTAGGCGAATGAATGTCCCAATGTCCCGTTCTGGGGTCCATACGTATGAAGTATTCGGTGAAACTGATGGTGCCAAGCCTCTGTGGTGAGGACAAGGGGGTCTCATGAAGAATTTTCGGTTGATCGGCGTGCTGTTGCTGACGGCAACTTTTGTGTTCGTCTCATGCGGAGCGGACCCGACGAACTTTGGAACCATCGCTCATGAGTTCATCGTGGTGAAGACTGATTATGAAGTGGGCAAGATTCCCCTAGGTGAGAACAACCGCTTTGATGAAGAAGGCGAAGGTGTGGAAGCGATCGATGAGATTAAGGAATTTCCGATTAACACATCTGAAGTATTGACTGTGAATTTGGAAGCGGGTAACTATCAGTTGCTGTGCAATATCGCTGGTCACTACGCAAATGGAATGTACGCAGCATTCATTGTTGAATAGCGAGAGATGGTGATGCTGGTTTAGGCCAGTACGAACCCTTCGTAACCATTGCGCACAACTTCATTGCATTTGTCGATATATGTGGGAAAGCCAATGAGTGGCATAAAGACACGTGGTTTCCCCGGAACGTTGGCTCCCAAGTACCAGCTGTTGCAGGATGGGTACAACGTCTTGTCTGCAACGGCGTTCACAAACGCCACCCATTCAGATTGTGATTGTTCGGTCGTTTCAATCACTGAGAGATCATTGCGGGTCATGTGGGCAATGCAGTCCGCAATCCACTCGACATGTTGCTCAATGGACATAATCATGTTGGTGAGCACGGACGGACTTCCTGGTCCAGACACCATAAACATGTTGGGGAAACCTGCAGTATTGAGCCCCAAGTACGTCACGGGCCCGGCGTGCCATGCATCGGCGAGCGATTGGCTATTGCGTCCACGAATGTCAATCTTGAGAAGTGAACCGGTCATGGCGTCAAAACCTGTGGCATAGACCAAGACATCGAAGGTGTGTTCAACTCCATCAACCACAAGACCGTGCTTAGTGATTCTCTCAATGGGGTGGTTGTCAACGGCGACGAGTGTGACGTTGTCACGATTAAACGTCTCGTAGTAGCCGGTGTCTAAGCACAACCGTTTACAGCCAATGACCTGGGTGGGCATCAGCAGATCTGCCGTAGCGGGGTCCTTCACGATGGAGCGAATCTTTTGCCGCACAAATTCCGCCACTAGGTCGTTCGCGTCTTTGTGAAGGAGGAAATCGTTATACGACGACAAGAATGCAAACCCACCTTCGTCCCAGCGACGCTCAAACTCGTCCCAGCGTTCCTGGTCGGTTGATTCCAGTGCAGATGTCTCTCCGCGGCGAATGTTTGAACCGAATGCTCCTGTTTGTTGACGGTTTGCATCTCTGAATTCTGGATACGCAGATTTCACTTTGGCGACGTAGTCCTGATCAATTGATTCGTTGCGCGCAGGTATGGAGAAGGAAGCAGTGCGTTGGAAAACGGTGAGGTGCGCCGAATCCTGGGCGATGATGGGGATGCTTTGGATAGCAGAAGATCCCGTACCAATGAGGCCAACGCTCTTTCCGGAGAAGTCGACACCATTGTGGGGCCATTCGCCCGTGTGATACACCTCGCCGGTGAAAGATTCAGCACCGGGGAAATGTGGGCGGTTGGCAGATGACAAGCATCCTGTGGCGAAGACAACAAAGCGGGCTGTAACGACATCGCCCTTGTCTGTGGTGACGGTCCATGTGTTGTTGTCTTCGGAAAAATGAGCAGACTCAACACGAGTGGAGAACTGAATGTCAGTACGAAGGTCAAAACGGTCGGCCACATGTTGCGCGTACTTCAATATTTCGGGTTGGGGCGCATATCGCTCTGTCCATTCCCACTCTTGTTGAAGCGTGTTATCAAAGCTGTACGAGTACTCAACACTCTCAATGTCACAACGCGCGCCTGGGTATCTGTTCCAGTACCACGTACCACCAACATCAGTGCCTGCTTCAAACACTTGAACAGACATGTTCATCTCACGTGCTTTGACAACTGTGTACATGCCGGCAAAGCCAGCGCCCACGACCGCAATATCAACTGAACGTTCCACGTCGCCCCCTCTGTGGTTCAGCATCGAACCTTACTTCAACGAAATCAGCACAATTCCTGTTGGCGGTAACTCTGTCGGTGAGATCGAGATCGTGCCGCCGACCTTTTGAACGAGACGATGATCACCACTGGCTAATTCAACGACGCCTTTTGCTCGTACAACATTCGGTGGAAAGTTCTGAAGGAATGCGAGAAGTTGCTTCTCGTCTTGTGCACTCACATGGCTCAGGGTTGTGGTGCTGAACTCAGTGTGGGCTTCAGTGACGACACTGTCCACATGAGGAGCCATATTCATCATCAGTGATGACAGCGTCGCGCTTGTCGTGAGTACCAGTGGCGTTGATGGCGCAAGTGAAGAGACGATGGATCTGACTTCTGAGATGACAGAGTCTGTGGATTGGTCGCTCTTTGTGATGGCGAGGAGATGAGCTGCTTGTACTTGTAGGGCAAATGTTCGGCCCACAAGAGAGTCATGGGCAGTCTCTAATGCGTGAGTGGCATCAACAAGCACGACATTGCCGAGGTGATGAAAGCCCTCGATGTGTGCAAATGCTGCAACAGCTGCCGGGTTAGCCACGCCACTGGCTTCGATGACAACGATGTCGGGGAGTTCTGTTCTTTCCAAGATGCTGAAGAGAACATCAGCGAGTGATTCGCCAACGGCACAGCAGATACATCCGTTGGTCAACTCAATGGTGTCGTTGTGTCTCTCACGAATAAGCGACGCATCAACATTGACGGATCCAAAATCATTCACGACAACGGCAATGCGCTGTGTGGCACTGCTGAGGAGATTGTTAATCAGGGTTGTCTTCCCCGCGCCGAGATAGCCACCGATAACGAGAACGGGGATGCGGGGCGTTGGGGTCATCGCTGCGCAGTGCTCTTGCTGGGAACTCCACCCAGAATTGTTCCCCACACCTGAACATCTCGAATGGCCATCGCATCGACTTCGTACGGGTCTTGTTCCAGCACTGTCATGTCGGCGTACTTGCCCACCTCGAGTGATCCGACAAGGTGATCCATATGTAGTTGGTACGCACCGTCGATGGTGGCCGCATGGAATGCGCGATCGACATCGATTCGTTCCGCAGGCCCAACAACATCACCGTGTGGCGTTGCCCTGTTGACTGCCGCCCACATGGTGTGCAATTGATTTGCCGGCGTGACAGGGGAGTCAGAGTGGAAGGCGTACTGCAAGCCAATGCGGTCGGCAGTTGCACATGGGTTCATTGCCGCAGCTCTGTCGGGTCCGATGGTGATATCGCGATGTTGCTCGCCCCAGAACCACATGTGATTCACAAAGAAGTTCGCTGACATGCCTAAGTTCTTTGCCTTGCGCATCTGCGCTTGAGTGATGAGCTGAGCGTGGGTGATGGTGTGGCGATGATCAAGCCACGCATGTTCACGAAGCAATACTTCAATCGCATCAATGAACACGCCAGATGTTGTGCTGCCGTTGCAATGACAGTGGATTCCGATTCCTGCTTGATGGAACGGACGTAAATAGTCAACAACTTGTTCGGGAGGAAGGAGGAAGAGCCCATGATCTTCACCAGTGAAGTATCCAGGCCAGTTGACAACGGCAGTGAATCCTTGGATGGATCCGTCCAACACCATCTTCACGACAGGGATGTGCATTTTGTCGTGTGTCTGGGTGCGTGCTTTCTGCACCTTTTCGACGAACTCGTGCATGGCAGAAGGGCTGCCAAGTATTCGTGGCACAGATGCAACGCGCACATGGAAGGAATCCTTGGCTGTTGCGTTCAGAACGTCTTGAAGAGTCTCGTCTTTCGCATGGAAGTTGTTTCCGAGGTCTGCCGCTGTGGTGATGCCAGCATTACGCATTGCATTGCCGAAATGTTTGAGCGTGTCGAGGTCTGAGGCAACTTTTCCAATGAGTCGAAACTCATCCCGTGACAACGCCATTGCAGCGGGCTCACGTAATTCCCCATTTGGTTGGCCGTGTTCGTCAAACCCCACGCCAGGCGCGGGATGTCCTGCTTCGATGTTGTACTTCGCAAGCGAGAACGAGTTGACCGTGGCGAGGTGGCCGCTCGCATGAAACACAAAGACGGGGTGCTGCGTTGAGGCTTCATCCAGATGGTGGCACGACAAGCGTTCTGTATCGAGATAAATCGGATCAAAGCCGGAGACAACGATTGGCTGACCGGCTTCAGTCGTCGCGGCAATATCAGAGATGCGACTCACGAGTTCCGCTGTTGACTTCACGCCTTCAACCCATGTTCCATCTGGCATGTGGCGACCAAACCAACCGACATAGGGGATCGTCGCGTACATGCCCGTCATGACATGGGAATGAGCTTCAACAAAACCAGCTGTGAGAACTTTGTCCTCAAACTGACGATCGATGTTTGTGATGCCCCATTGCTGGCAGTCTTCGAGAGTGCCAGCAGATAACACCTTGCCGTCGCGGACAGCGATAGCAGTAGCGGTGGGGTGCGAAGGATTTGCGGTACGAATGAGTCGTGCCGTGTAAATCACGTCCCCAGCGTGTGGGGGTTGGGTGCTGGTCATTGGTTCAGTCTTGCCGACTGAACCAATGGACTAGTAACTACGTGCTGGTTTTTTGCGACCGGCTGATGCGCCACGAGGGCCAGCTGGGCGGCCGCCGCGGGAATCAGGACGTGGTCCACGTGCTGGACGATCATCGCCACCTGTACGTGGTGCGCGATCATCACGGCCACGGAAGTCTCCGCCGCCTGTGCGAGGTCCACGTGCTGGACGGTCGTCACGGTCACGGAATGCTGGGCGTGAGTCACGATCACCGCGTGGTGCGCGGTCGTCACGGCCGCGGAAGTCTCCGCCACCGGTACGTGCTGGACGGTCGTCACGGTCACGGAACGATGGACGCGAATCACGATCGCCAAATGATGGACGTGAGTCACGGTCGCCGCGCGGACCACGATCATCGCGGTCACGGAATGATGGACGTGAGTCACGATCGCCACCGCGTGGGCCACGGTCGTCACGGTCACGACGCTGTCCGCCGCCACCAAACTTGCTGCCGCCGCGACGTGGGCCGCCACTGCGTCCGCCGCCACCGCCGCCGCGCTGTGGGCGACGCTCTTCGAGGTTTGGCATTTCTTTCAGTTCGCGTTCGCCTGGTGCGACTTCAGTGAGGATGGGATCACCCTTCACAACTGTCTTCATGATGGGGTCAATGCCGGCATCTTTTGCAAGACGCTTGGTGTGACGACGCATGTTCTCAGTCACCATTGTGATGACAGTGCCTTCTGCGCCAGCGCGTGCTGTACGTCCAGAGCGGTGAAGGAATGCCTTGTGCTCTTCTGGTGGATCAGCATGGATAACAAGTGCAATGTCGTCAACGTGAATACCGCGTGCTGCGATGTCTGTTGCAACAAGAGTGTCGACTTTGCCTGCAGATAATGCTGCGAGGTTGCGTGCACGAACTGCTTGTGAAAGGTCACCGTGCAGTTCAACTGCAGGAATACCGTTTTCAACAAGTGCGGCTGCAAGCTTGCGAGCACCGTGCTTTGTGCGAGTAAAGACAAGTGCGCGACCAGGTGCTGCACACAAGTCAGCAATGATGTCGAAACGGTTGCCCTGAGTGACTTGGAAGAAGTAGTGCGTCATTTGCGCTTCGTTCTCTTCCGTCGACTCAACTTCGTGTGTCACGGGGTTCTGGAGGAACTTGCGAACGAGCTTGTCGATTCCACGGTCAAGAGTTGCCGAGAACAGCAAGCGCTGACCTTCGCGTGGTGTCTTTTCAAGAATGCGTGTGACGTGCTCAAGGAATCCGAGCTCGGCCATGTGGTCGGCTTCGTCCAAGATGGTGCACTCAACAGCGTCAAGTTCGATTTGGCCTGACTCCATGAGGTCAATGAAACGACCAGGACATGCGACAACAATGTCGACGCCATTGCGCATTGCATTGATCTGGCCGGTGTAGCTCACGCCGCCGTACACAGTTGCGGTACGCATACCGAGCGCATCAGCGAGGGGAACGAGTACGTCACGTACCTGGTTTGCAAGCTCGCGTGTTGGCACCAAGATGACGGCACGAGGGCGGAAACGATCACGAGGCTTGTTGCTCTCGTGAAGGCGAGTGAGCATTGGAAGGCAGAACGCAAGCGTCTTGCCAGATCCGGTGCGGCCACGGCCGAGGGTGTCACGACCCGAAAGAGCGTCGGCAATCGTTGCCTGCTGGATGGGGAACGGAGCCAAAATTCCTTGTGAAGCCAACTCGTCAACTAAGACGGAGGGCAGTCCGAGGTCAGCAAAAGTAACAGGACTGATGTCCATGGGGGTATCTCCCTTGTAAGGGCCATAGATACCGGTTTGTACCCATGGACAAATGAATGAGCCCATACCGTACAGCGTGGCCTGTGGAAAAACTAGGGATTCCTTGAAATTTCTAGGAAATACAGGTGTGACCCTTGTGGATTAAGAGAGTGTGACCTTGATAGCGGCGTCGCCTGCAGTGCTTCCTTTGCCTGCGATCTTCTTCAGAACGCTCATCACGCCAAGCATTCGATGACCGATGCTGTATTTCTTTCGGATGAGTGCATCAACTCGTTGTGCATCGGATTCATTGAGAACAACAGCTGCCCCAATGTGCACCGTTGCGCCTTCGGCAATTGCGCCGCGCATGTTGCAGACAGTCAATGTGGCCCGTGCGTCATTGCGAAGGCGCTTGACTTTGAATGCATTGGGATCGGTAGTGAATGCATAGCCACCCTCAAATGGAACAACCCACACGGGGGTTGCAACGGGGGAGCCGTCCTTCTTGTACGTCACAAAAGAGACGTACTTAGCGGTGTCAAGGTCTGCCGGCATAGAGCTCTCCTTCAATCAAATGGTCGGGGTGGGGAGACTCGAACTCCCGGCCTCCTGGTCCCAAACCAGGCACGCTACCAACTGCGCCACACCCCGTGGTGTGAGTGTCCGAGGATATCAGACAGAACGAAAACCCCTATCGGGCACGCTTTGCTTGACGAGCAAGTCGCTTTGCAGAACGACCAATGGGCTCAATATTGCGGTGGTCGAGGTCGCCAATTTCATTGCCGTTCACAAACAGGACGCGGTAGCGAAGCCAGTTGAAGCCGTTAGCCAAGATGACCTTGCCTTCGGTGCCTGCGGGGGCGCCGTCCACATCAACAGTGGTGCGCACCTTGTCCCCATTGCGCAGGTTGATCTGGCCTTCATGGGGTGCGGCGAGTGCGTGGGGCTTCCAAAGCGTCATGTCTCCATTATTGCTGGAAAGGGAGCATTGAATGCGAACCGATACACTCCGAAGCCTGTGAAAAGCACTCTTGAAGCCCTCGAAGGCAACCAGGTCAAGCTCTCCATTGAGGTGGAAGAGTCAGAATTCGACAAAAACATCGACGCCGCGTTCCGCAAGATCGCACATGAAGTGCGTCTTCCTGGATTCCGTCCAGGCAAGGCACCGCGTCGTGTTCTTGAGGCACGCATCGGAATGGATGCTGCTCGTGGACAGGCATTACAAGATGCCATCCCTGAGTACCTCAGCAAAGCTGTCATCGAACACAAGGTCGACATTGTCGCTCAGCCAGATGTGAATCTGCTTGAAGGACAAGAGTCCGGTGTAGTGAAGTTCGAAGCAACATGCGAAGTCCGTCCTGTCGTGCAGGTGCCTGGCTATGCAGGTCTGCGTGTTGAGTTGGTAAACCCTGCGCTCACCGACGAAGAGTTGGAAGAAGCAATCACAACAGAGCGTCGTCGCTTCGGAACACTTGCTGACGTGGACCGTGCTGCCGCTGTTGGTGACAACGTGGTGATCGACCTTGAAGGTCTTCGCGGAGGCGAGCCAGTTCCTGGTCTCAACGTTGACGAATGGACCTATGAAGTGGGTCGCGGTTGGGTTGCACCCGGATTTGATGATCAGCTCACCGGCGCCAAGAAGGGCGACACACTGAAGTTCACTGCTGTTCCGAATGGCACAGAAGAAGAAGCAGATTTTGTTGTCACTGTGAATCGCGTGCAGACATTGGAGATTCCAGAGTTGTCCGATGCATGGGTTGCAGAGAACATTGCTGATGCAGACACCATCGATGAATGGAAGACGGCTCTTCGTGCTCGGTACGAAGAAATGCGTGCAAATCAGATGCGCCGCACTGTTGTGGACCGTGTGACTGACGAACTTGAGAAGCTTGTTGAGATCGAAGCACCAGAGTCAATGGTGAACAATGATCTTCAGGCGCGAGTACAAAACACCTTGCAGCAATTCCAGTCACAGGGCATTGCTCTTGATCAGTGGCTTTCCGCCACTGGCCAAGACGCTGACTCGTTCATCGCCAGCATGAAGACCCAGTCTGAAAAGGCCGTCAAGATCGACCTCGCATTGCGTGCAGTCGCTTTGGCGCAGGGAATCACTGTCACAGACGAAGATCTTGAAGCAGAGTATGAATCAATCGGCGTGCGCGTTGGCGAGAAGACTGCCAAGGTGCGTAAGGCCTATGAGCAAAATGACGCTGTAACCGACCTCATCGCTCAGATGACAAAGTCACAAGCGCTCGAATGGCTCCTACACAACATCAGTTATGTAGACCAGAATGGTGCAGTGCTCGATACGAACACCGTTCTTGGTGACCATGATCATGACCACGACGATCACGATCACGACTAACCAGACCACGACTCACTTCAACACGACGAATTAAGGGACACAGCAATGAATTTCCAGAACTACTACGTTCCGAATGTCACCGAGACAACAAGCCGTGGCGAGCGTGTGTACGACTTGTACTCACGTTTGTTGAAGGAAAACATCATCTTCCTCGGTACTCCGATCGATGACACCATTGCGAATCTGATCTGTGCTCAGTTGATTCACCTCGAGAGTGAAAACCCTGATCGCGACATCAACATCTACATCAACAGCCCTGGTGGAGACATCAACTCGTTGTTCGCCATCTACGACACGATGCAGTTCATCAAGAACGACATTGCAACAATTTGTCTCGGACAAGCAGCGTCAGCTGCAGCCGTGTTGCTCGCTGCCGGCACCAAGGGCAAGCGCCTCGCGCTGCCTCACAGCCGTGTTCTTCTCCACCAGCCATACGGCCAGGTGGGCTATGGCCAAGTCACCGACTTGGAGATCGCCGCGAAGGAAATCCTGCGCATGCGTGACCTTCTTGAGGAAATTTTGGCCAATCACACCGGCCAGAGCATGGAAAGAATCCATGCAGATACCGATCGTGACTTCGTATTAGAGGCTCAAGAGGCTCTCGAGTATGGCATTATCGATGATGTGATTTCATCACGTCAGCTAACGGACCGCACCGGTCCAATTCGCTGATTCACATCATCGAGGGAGGGCCTTCGTGGCCAAATTTGGAGACACTGGCGAGCTATTGAAGTGCTCGTTCTGCGGCAAGTCCCAGAAACAGGTCAAGAAACTGATCGCCGGCCCCGGTGTGTACATCTGCGATGAGTGCATCGAGCTGTGCAATGAAATCATCGAAGAAGAAGTAGGCGAGCGCTCTGGTGTTGAGTTCGAGTCGCTCCCGACTCCTGTCGAGACACGTGCGTTCCTTGACGAATACGTCGTCGGTCAAGAGCGTGCCAAAAAGGTTCTTTCGGTCGCTGTCTTCCATCACTATCGCCGCCTGCAGTACATGGCGCAGAACGTCGGTATTCGTCGCGACGAAGTAGAGCTGCAGAAGTCGAACATTCTTCTTCTCGGTCCCACCGGTTGCGGCAAGACACACCTCGCTCAAACATTGGCTCGCATGTTGAACGTTCCGTTCGCTGTTGCAGATGCCACGGCATTGACAGAAGCGGGATACGTCGGTGAAGACGTTGAGAACATTCTCCTCAAGCTTTTGCAAGCCGCAGACTTCGATGTGAAGCGTGCCGAGCAAGGCATTGTGTACATCGACGAGATCGACAAGGTTGCTCGCAAGGCTGAAAACCCCAGCATCACCCGTGATGTTTCTGGTGAAGGTGTCCAGCAAGCATTGTTGAAGATTCTTGAAGGAACCGTTGCATCCGTGCCGCCACAAGGTGGACGCAAGCATCCTCACCAAGAGTTCATTCAGATCGACACAACAAATGTTTTGTTCATTTGCGGCGGAGCTTTCGCCGGCTTGGAACAAATCATCGAACAGCGTGTTGGTCACAAGGGCATGGGCTTCCATGCCACTGTGAGATCAAAGTCCGATAAGAACCCTGGTGAACTGTTTGCACAGGTTCTCCCTGAGGACTTGTTGAAGTTCGGCATGATTCCTGAATTCATTGGCCGCTTGCCGATGGTGGGCGCAGTGCATGCACTCGATAAGCCTGCGCTGATGCAAATTCTCACAGAGCCAAAGAATGCTTTGGTCAAGCAGTACGGAAAGATTTTTGAGTTTGACGATGTTGAACTCGACATCACCCCTGAAGCTCTCGAGGCAATTGCGGATCTTGCTCTCACGCGTGGAACAGGTGCACGTGGTCTTCGCGCGCTTCTAGAAGAGACATTGCTTGATGTGATGTACGAAGTACCTGGCCGTACTGATGTTGCAAAAGTTGTTGTGACCGCTGACAGCGTGAACAACAAAGTGTCGCCAGAAATCGTTACAAAGACTGCTGCACGTGCTCCACGTCAGCGTCGTGCCGCTTCTTAATTCTTGTGAACTTTTCCGAAGCTCTTGTTTATTTAGACGAGCACGCCTCTTATGACAAGACAGGTCGTGTTGATTCACCTTCAACAGCCAATATCGAGGCGTTGTTAACGGTTCTCGGTGATCCGCAGAATGACTATCGCGTCATTCACGTCACCGGAACTAACGGCAAGGGGTCCACGTCTCAAATCATTACCAAGTTACTGATGGCTCATGGTCTGAAGGTCGGTACGTATTCAAGTCCGCATCTTGAGAGCATCCGTGAACGTATTCAAGTCAATGGCGAAGCAGTTGACGAATACGATTTTGCAGAAGCAGTTGCAGCGGTCGCGAATGCTGAGGGCATGTCTGGTATTCGGCCAACGTATTTCGAAATCATGACTGCTGCTGCATTTCGTTGGTTCTCTGACGATGCCATTGATGTCGCAGTGATAGAGGTGGGCATGTTGGGTCGCTGGGATGCAACAAATGTTGTGCAGCCAGATGTTGCCGTCATCACAAACATTGCACTCGATCACATGGAGTTCGCTGGCCCAACAGTTGCGCACATTGCAAAAGAGAAGGCTGGAATCATCAAGCAGGGAAGTATCGCGGTGATCGGCGAACTCAACGAGGACTTGCATTCCATATTTGCTGCGGAACCTCACGACGAGATTCTTTTCCGTGGTGAACAGTTTGACGTTGTTGATAATCATCTCGCGTTAGGGGGGCGCTCACTTCATGTGCGGACTCCGCGCGCTGACTACATCGATTTGTTTGTTCCGCTACATGGATGGCACCAGGGTGACAACACGGCAGTAGCAATCATGGCGGTGGAGTCGTTCTTTGGAAGTGTGCTTGACCAAGAGACTGTGCAAGAGGGGTTAGCTGCTGTTGTGATGCCAGGACGCTTTGAAGTCGTGGGTCATCAACCATTGGTCATCTTGGACGGTGCGCACAACCCAGCAGGGGCAGAAGTGTGCGCCAGTGTTTTCTTTGACGACTTCGATCCGCACGGTCGACGGATTCTGGTGGTGGGAGTCCTCGGAGGCAGAGACATCTCCGACACTTTGTCTGCTTTGAAGGTCGATGAGTTTGAACGGGTGATTTGTTGCACAGCCCCGTCTCCTCGGGCTCGGCCGGCATCAGAAGTGGCGGCAGTCGCTGAAGAGATGGGTTGCTCAGATGTTCTGACGGTGGACACGGTGGAGCGGGCCTGTGATTTGGCGCTTGCCGATGCGACCAGCGACGATGCAGTCCTGATTGCTGGGTCTCTCTATGTGGTGGGCGCAGCACGGACTCATCTACGAAAGGTGCTTCCGTAAAGGGTTTGCTTGGGTTTGCAGGGGTAAGCCACGGGCCAGCCCCTAGCCTGAAGGGATGTCAAATCGCACCCTCGTCCTCCTCAAGCCCGATGCCGTTGAACGTGGCCTTGTTGGCGCCATTACCTCTCGTTTTGAAAACAAAGGCCTTCGTCTGGTCGGTATGGAACTTCGCACCCTCGACAAGGCGATTCTCGAGCGCCACTACGAAGAGCACGTCGGTAAGGGCTTCTACGCCGAGCTCGTGGAGTTCATGTCCCGTGGTCCAGTCGTTGCAATGGCCCTTGAAGGTCCAGAAGACACCTGGGAAATTGTCCGCGCCATGATGGGCGCAACGAACCCAGCAAAGTCTGCTCCTGGAACCATTCGCGGCGATTTTGGAACATTGTTCACCGAGAATCTTGTCCACGGCAGTGACTCAGCAGAATCAGCTGCTCGCGAATTAGGGATTTTCTTCCCCGCCCTCTAAGGCGCGGATAGTTAACATCCCATAGGCGAACTTCACGGTTTGCTGGGGAGAGCATGTATGGCCCGCAATAATCCTTTGGCTATAGGTCGAGATATCGCAATTGACCTCGGCACCGCCAACACATTGGTGTACGTGCGTGGTCAAGGCATTGTTCTCAATGAACCTTCGGTTGTCGCGATTGACATGCGCGACGGTCGTCCCGTTGCTGTTGGTTGGGAAGCAAAGCGCATGCTTGGCCGTACCCCAAAGCACATTGAAGCTATTCGTCCTCTTAAAGATGGAGTGATCGCCGACTTTGACGTGTGCGAAAAGATGCTTCGCTATTTCATTCAGCGCATCACCACCAGCCGCTGGAGCAAGCCTCGCATGGTGATTTGTGTTCCCTCTGGAATTACCGGTGTTGAACAGCGCGCGGTGCAGGACGCTGCTGAGTATGCCGGTGCACGTCGCCCAGTTCACATCATTGAAGAGCCGATGGCAGCTGCGATCGGTGCCGACCTTCCGGTTCATGAACCTAGCGGAAACATGATTGTGGACATTGGTGGCGGAACAACTGAAGTCGCTGTGATTTCTTTGGGTGGCATTGTTGTCGCTCAAAGCGTTCGCGTTGCTGGTGACGAACTCGATGAGGCGATTGTTTCTTTCGTTCGCACTCAGTACGGCCTCGATATCGGCATTAACACCGCTGAAGAAATCAAAATTCAGATGGCATCAGCGTGGCCGTTAGCCCAAGAGTTGACGGGCGATGTCGGTGGTCGTGACACGGTGACCGGATTGCCGCGCACTGTTGAACTCACCACGGAACACGTTCGTGAAGCCATTGCCGAGCCTGTTGCTGCAATTATTGACGCAGTGAAGTCCACTCTTGATCGCACGCCTCCTGAATTGGCTGCCGACATCATGGACCGCGGTATTTATCTCTCTGGTGGTGGTGCGTTGCTTGCCGGAATCACCGCACGTATCAACCATGAAACCGGAATGCCGTGTTATGTCGCTCCAGACCCGTTGTATGCGGTCGCTATTGGCTCGGGTCGTGCACTCGAGAACATTGAGGCGATGCGCGGAATGATGTCCTCTCCAGGACTCGATCAGCAGTAGATCAACTTCCGTGGCGGGCTATTCCTTCACACGGCGTCGAGCAATTCTTCTGCTCTCGTTGACGTCAGTACTTCTCATCACGCTTGATCTGCGTGGAAGCTCTGCTGTCAACTTCACGCGTTCAGCTTTTGGTTCAATCTTCCGACCAATCGAAAGTGCGACCCGCGTCGTCACGCGACCGATTCAGAACACATGGAATGGCATCACGAACTACAACGACGTTGTTGCCGAAAATCGCCGCCTTCGCGACCTTGTTGCATACGACGAGGGTGCGACCGTTGCGGCAATTGCGTCTGTTCGAGAAGCGCAAGAGTTGTTGGCGTTGAATGGCCTCCCAACCCTTGCGGGAATCTCTTCGTGCACTGCTCAAGTTGTTGGTCAATCGCCATCAAACTTTGCTCAAACTGTTGAACTCAACCGCGGCTCCGAATGTGGCATCAAGGTGGGAATGCCTGTTCTGAATGCTGCTGGCATGATCGGCAAAGTGACTGATGTGTACAGCAAGCGGTCAGTGGTCATGTTGATTACAGACCCCGGGTACTCATTGTCGGTCAAGATTGTGAATACACCTCCGACGACGACAACAACGACTGTTCCAGGTCAAGTCGTTGAATCGACAACCACCACGACAACAACAACGACCACCACCACGATTCCGCGAACAACGACAAGCACAATTAAGGGGTTCACGCCGGGCGGAACCGCAGCACCGACAACTACTCAGCCACTTGCCCCCGGCGAAACAAGTCCTTCAGGAACGGTAGGACCAAACCAGCCGGGCAAGAACACGAATTCTCCCATCACTGTTCCGCCTGGCGTTGACCTGCCGTTGCGTGAGACCGGTGCATTGGAGGGTCGCGGTCTAACAAAGAATCCGATCATTCGATTCATCGAAAACCAGCCACGTTTTGGTTCTGTCGCTGTTGGGTCTCCTGTGATTTCTTCTGGTGGTGCGACATCCCTTGCGCCGCCAGACATTGTGATTGGAACTGTGACGCGAGTAGTGAAGCGCAGTGGCACACTTGGTCCACTTCTTGAAGTGAAGTTGTCGGCAAACTTTGACAACTTAAATTTTGTCCGAGTGCTGTTGTATCAGCCAGTTACAGAACGACCCGCGGCCCCATGATTGAGCGCTTGGTGGTTCTCGCCGAAGCTCGCTACACGCGTTTGGTTCTCGTCGGTTTGTTGTTTCTTTCTTTGCAAACAACGATCTTCAATGAGATGCGTCCCTTTGGTGTGAGTCTGCAAGTCATGCTTCTTTTGGCCGCATCATGTGGTCTTGCGAAAGGGTCACAAACCGGAGCGATGGCTGGCTTCATCGTTGGGCTTTTGTATGACATGGTCCTGACGACACCAATGGGTCTATGTGCAGCAGTATTTGCAGTGGTGGGATACTTGGCTGGCTTTGTTCATACATTCGTGCATGAGTCCACATGGTGGTCGCGCATGCTCGCTTCGTTAGGCGTCAGCATCATCGGTATGTTCATGTTGCCCATCGCATTCACGATTACTGGTGCTGAGGGCGTATTGACAACAGATGTTTTCCTTATCGCCATAGTTGTTGCTGTTTTTAATGCTGCTCTCAGTCTTCCCGCTGAGTGGTTGTGTAATTGGGCCATTCAGGATGAATCGTTGGTTCGGTAGTGGCTGGCGAACGTTCTATATCTCGCATTGGTATTTTGGTCACTGTGGCTTCATTGCTGCTGGGCCTACTCACCGTTCGTTTGTGGTTCTTGCAAGCCATCGATGCGCCGGGGCTTGAGGAAAAGGTTCGAGAAGTTCGAACCCGCACCATCAAGCTCACGCCTGAGCGCGGACGAATCTTTGACCTTGAAGGGCGCATTGTTGCGAGCAACGAAAGAATTCTGACAATCACGATTGAGCGTGCTGTGATCGCCAAGCCTTTGGCGCGTTCTCAGATGTGGGCTCGTTTGTCTGGTGCACTCAATATGACGGTGGCTGAGTTAGAAGATCGATATCAATCAAAGCGATATAACCAGTTGCAGCCGTTGCCGCTGAAAGAGGACGTTGCGGAAGACCTTGGCATCTATCTGCGTGAACGCAGCGAGGATTATCCAGGTCTTGATGTTCGTGAAGAGTGGCGACGTGAATATCCGTATGCACCGATGGCAAGTCATGTCATCGGGTTTCTCGGAGCGATTAAGAAGGGGAGCGAGGAGGAGTACTACAAGAATCTTGGGTACGACCCTGATGCTCGTGTCGGTCAGTTCGGTGTCGAACAAACCTATGAAGCTGTTCTACGAGGAACACCCGGATATGTGAAGTATGAAGTTGACTCTCGTGGTCGCTTTCTTCGTCAATTAGAACGGCGTGAACCAATCCCGGGCAATGACCTTCAACTATCCATAGATCTTGACCTTCAGCAGTTTGCTGAACAGGCATTGCAGAACGAGTTACTCCTTCGTCGACGGACTGAGGCGCCTCAGGTCCTGCAATTTGGCGAGCCCGACCCTGCGTATCCAGAGATCAACTATTACAAAGCGCCTGCCGGTTCCACAGTTGTGATGAATCATCAAACGGGTGAGATTGCCGCCATGGCGAGTTATCCGAATTTTGATAACCGCTGGTTTAACGCAGGAATTTCTTCAGAGAAATTTGGTCAACTATTCCCGACAACAGATGACCCAGACCAATCAATTTTGGTGAATCGCGCGATTTCGGGGCGCTATAACTTGGGCTCCACCTTCAAGCCCTTCGTTGCATTCGCAGCTCTCAATACTGGCCAGTTGGCAGGCGGTCTGGAATACACCTTGGTGGACCGCGGAACGTACAAATTGGTCAGTATTCCCGAGGAACGTTGCCAGTTAAATGTGAAGTGCGTGTTCAAGAACGCATTGTGCGGAAACGGTGCGCCTTGCAAGTACGGCCGAATCAATGTTGTGACGGCGCTTGCTGTGTCCTCTGACGTTTTCTTTTACAAAATCGGTGAACAGATTTTCACCGAACGAGGTAATCGCCCGATACTTGAAGAACAAGTTCGTCTTTTTGGTTTCGGTTCACCCACCGAAATCGATTTGCCATACGAGTTCATTGGCACTCTCCCGAGTAGATCGCTGAAACAACGTCTTGCGGCGAGCGGAGCAATTGCGAAGGAAGAAGGCAAGGGGTACTACGTCGGAGACAACATCCAGTTCTCGATTGGTCAGGGACTTCTTTCTGCAACGCCGTTACAACTCGCAGTGGGCTACGGAGCATTGGGCAATGGTGGGAAAGTCATGAAGCCACGCGTGATTCGTGCCATCTGGGCTCCTGGTACCCCAAATGGTAAGTCGGGAAGAGTTGACCTTGACGCCGGAATCATTATCAAAGATTTCAGTGAACCTGCGGTTGTCCGCGACGTCGGATTACGTCCCGAAGTCCGTGATCCGATTGTGCGTGGACTTGCACGCGTGATTACAGGTCCGGGTGTGACGTCAGACTTCTACCACGCAACAACTGGCGAGAAACTTTTCCGCTCATATCCAAAGCGTTCATTGCCGATTGCAGGAAAGACAGGGACAGCACAGGGAGCATTGAACTTGCCTTGGAATGACTCCTCTGCGTTTGCTGCCTTCAGCCTTACTGACAAATTCCCATACACCGCCGTGGCATATCTTGAAAAAAGTGGTTACGGATCGCGTGCCGCAGCGCCTGTTGTGAAATGCATCTTCACAGCGCTTGCCGGAAAAATTCAAGTCGCACCTGCTCTTCCTGCTGATCCTCTTGACATCAGCAGTTTTGATGTTGCAACGCCACAGTCTCTTCCTAATCCGTTGTGTCTTGTTGGCACAGGTTCTTCGGTGCGTGACTAATGCGGTTAGCTGTTTTTGATCGTCGTCCAAATTTCAGTCGGCGCCCGAATTCGGGTCTTGGAAACATTCGTCGTGGCTTTGCTGATCCGACACGCAACATCGACTGGATTCTGATGGCCGCAGTGGGGGCACTCACCATCATCAGCAGCTTCATCATTTATTCAGCAACTCGTCCACGTCTCTTGAACCGCGGCGCAGACCCGTTTCAGTTTGTGCAACGCCAAATCATTTTCGTGATTTTTGCCATCATCGTGATGGCCGTGGTGATGTGGGTTGATTATGTGCAGTTGAAGGGCAGTGCTGAACTCATCTACGCCGTCACCATTGTTTTGTTGATCTTGGTGATGGTGACCGGAGCGGTGACGGGTGGAGCGAGACTGTCATTCGACCTTGGTCCGATTGCGGTGCAACCGTCAGAGCTTTCCAAGGTGGCCACTCTTTTGTTGCTCGCCGGGTTCCTGGCAGATGACGACACTGAGACTGTGGCGTATGAGCGTTTCATTCAGTCGCTGTTCATTGTTGGACTGCCTGTGGTCCTCATCGCCATCGAGCCGGATCTTGGGTCAGCATCAGTTCTCGTCGCATGTGCGATGGGTGTGTTGCTCGTGGCGGGTGCCCAACTGAAGTACATCTCGCTGATTACCTCGTTGGCCATCGTCTCTGCATTTGCTGGTGTGGTGTCGGGGGTTGTGAAGGATTATCAGCTTCGTCGCATCACTGGCTTCTTGAATCAAAACTCCGACTCAGATACTTTGCAGAACCTCACGACGCAAGTGCGCTTCGCCAAGCGTGCAGTCGCCACTGGGGGCTTCTGGGGCAAGGGGTATCTGCAGGGCCCACTAACAAACGGAGCCTTCATTCCGGTCCAGTCGACTGACTTCGTGTTTTCGGCGATTGGAGAGCAGTTCGGGATGTTGGGTGGAATGACCGTCCTTGGACTCTTTGGAGTGATTCTGTGGCGGATCTATCGCATCGCCAGGATTGCTCAGGACAAGCTGGGTGTTCTCATTTGTGCGGGTGTTTTCACCATGATTTTGTGGCAGACCTTCCAAAACATCGGCATGACGATGGGGATTACCCCAGTTTCGGGGGTTCCGCTGCCCTTTGTCTCCTACGGAGGGTCCCATACGGTGGCTTTCGCGATGATGATTGGTCTAGTCCAGAGCGTCCATATGCGCCGTTTCCGGTAGCCCCTACGGGTATCCTGTCGGTCTAGGCCGAAAGGGTCGGCTGCGCCAGTCTGTGGCTGCAGCAGGGCCCACATGGCGCGCCTTGTGCGCGACGTGAGAGAGGAAATTCATGGATACCAACGGTTCCAGCGGTTCATCCGCAGCCGATAACAACCGTCCCGCAAACGCTGAGCGTCAGAACCGCCCTGAGGGCCAAGACGGCCCGAAGAAGCGTCGTCGCGGATCTCGTGGTGGAAAGAATCGTCGCAAGCCCGGTGAAGGTGAAGGCTCTGAGTCTTCTTCATCTGAAGGTCGTGCTCCCGCTTCTGCGCCAGCTCGTAAGCCACAAATTGGTGACACCCGTCCTGCAGCACCTGCTCCATCAACCTCGGGTTCCTCGGCAAAGTCTTCTGACCAAAAGCAAGGTCAAGGGCAGGGCCAAGGCCAAGGTGACGGCAACAAGAAGAAGCGCCGTCGTGGTGGTCGTGGTCGTTCACGTTCGGGCAATGGTCCAGTTCGTGACTCGGCCGAGATTGATGCCGAGATCATTGAGCGCCGCAAGGGCCGCGAACGCAATGGTCGCCCCGTTGGTCGATACCTCATGTGTGTGCAGGTGCGCGATGGCGTGACCCAGGTGGCAGTGATGGAAGGCCGCAGCCTGATTGAGCATTACGTCAGCCGTCCTGCGGATGATGTGGGACAGATTCACGGAAACATCTATCTCGGTCGAGTTCAGAATGTGTTGCCAGGTATGGAGGCAGCATTCGTCGACATTTCTACGCCGAAGAACGCAGTGCTGTATCGCAGTGACGTCGAATTTGAATCTGACGACGTTGAGACCAAGGACAATGCGCGAATTGAGCAGATTCTTCGTTCTCGCCAGATGATTCTGTGCCAAGTCACCAAGAACCCCATTGGTGCGAAGGGTGCTCGTCTCACACAGGAAGTGTCAATCCCTGGTCGTTTCGTTGTTCTCATCCCGAACTCGAAGACATACGGCATCTCAAAGCGTCTTGATGATTCAGAGCGTCGTCGTCTGCGCACGATTCTTGACCGTGTGAAGCCTGCTCATCACGGCGTCATCGTGCGTACTGCTGCCGAACACGCCACAGAGCATGAACTCACAGCCGACATGACACGCCTGCTGCAAGAGTGGGAACAGATCGAAGCCGCATCAAAGAATGCACAAGGTCCATCTCTGCTGTATCGCGAACCTGAATTAGCTGTTCGCACGATTCGCGAAGAGTTCAATGCTGAATATCGCGGTGTCATGATTGACGACCGTCGCCTTTTTGAAGAAGTGCATAGTTACGTGCAGGCGTTCAACCCAGAACTCGCTGATCGTGTGGAGTACTTCGACCGTGACGCAGAACCGCTTTCTCTCTTTGAGACCCAGCATGTTCATGAGCAGCTGCACAAGGCTCTGGACCGCAAGGTGTGGCTGCCCTCGGGCGGTTCGCTCATCATTGAGCACACCGAAGCGCTCACGGTGATTGACGTGAACACTGGCAAGAACGTCGGAACGTCGAATCTTGAACAGACGGTGTTCCAGAACAACCTCGAAGCCGCTGCAGAGGTGGCTCATCAACTTCGCTTGCGTGACATCGGTGGCATCATCGTCATCGACTTCATCGACATGGAAATCAAGGACAACCGTAAGAAGGTCGTCGAGTCCTTCCGCCAGGCATTGTCCCGGGATAAGACCCGCACCCAGGTTTTCGATATTTCAGAGCTCGGGCTCGTTGAGATGACTCGTAAGCGCATCGGTGAAGGTCTCATTACGGCATTCGCAGGGGAGTGCCCAGAATGCTCTGGGCGCGGCATGAAGGTTGACTTCACCCTCCTCGACTAGGTCTCAGGGGCCGAAAATCCCTGAAAACAAACGGTCCGAACATTGTCGGACCCCGAAAAACGCAGATAGGGTTATCCCGCTATGTACGCAGTGATCGCATCAGGTGGAAAGCAAGAGAAGGTTGCGCAGGGCCAGAAGGTCCAGCTCGAGCTTCTCCATGTCGAAGATGGCGCTGAGGTTTCCCTCACGCCAATCCTCGTCGTTGACGGAACCACCATCCTCTCCACACCAGACCAGTTGAAAGGCGCATCCGTTAAGGGTCGCGTCATCGGTACCGAGAAGGGCGTCAAGATTGACGGCTTCACTTACAAGCGCCGCACCAACCAGCGTCGTCGCTTCGGACATCGTCAGAAGTACTCGCTCGTCGAGATCACATCCATCGCGAAAGGCTGATCCAATATGTCAAAGACAAAGGGCGGCGGCTCAACAAGAAACGGCCGCGACTCAAATGCACAACGACTTGGTGTGAAGGTGTTTGACGGAACTGTCATCAGCGCCGGAACCATCATCATCCGCCAGCGCGGAACCCGCACTCACCCAGGCAAGAACGTGGGCATTGGCAAGGACGACACATTGTTCGCCCTCACCGATGGCAGCGTGAAGTTTGGTGAGCGCAAGGGTCGCAAGATCGTTGACGTTGTTCCTGCCGAGTAACTCTCGCAACAACTGAAATTCTTTAGAAGGCGCACCGCAAGGTGCGCCTTCTGCATTCACCAGACCAATGTGTCGATGTGCTCTGTTATTCAGCAGCGAGAAGGGTGTCGATGCCCTGTGGCAACTTATGTGTGGGGAAGTGAAGAAGTTGCACGGCTTGTTTGCATGCGAATCGATCAGTCATGCCGCCCACGTACGTCACGGCCTCGTGAGCTGCCGTTGTGCTGTTGGCATCAAAGGGGCTGAGTTCGAATGATGGCAGCAACTGTGGGAAGGCGATGTAGTGCTCGACAAGCGGACGCAACATGTCGATGACGCTCTGAGCTTGTGCGCGTGAAGCGGCGCGATGATAAATGGCGTCGTAGTTAAATCGACGAAAGAGAGCGAGGGCCTCGGCGGCATCAGGTGTCATTCCGATACGGCCAGTGTGTGCAGTGGCTTGAATCATCCCTGTAATGAATGCGCTGAGCTGTTCACGGCGAGTAACCCCACAACGCTTGCGGACAAGATCGGGGAGATCTGCATGCGTGACGACTCCGGCGTCGACCGCATCTTCAAAGTCGTGGCACACATAGGCAATGCGATCAGCCCAGCTGACCACTTCTGCTTCGGGAGTTGCGGGTGCAGGACGCGACCAACTGTGGTTGCGAATACCGTCGAGAGTTTCATTGCAAAGATTCAATGGCTGCAGAACAACGTCGGCGCCCCATACGGCATGGTCGTATCCGTCTTCGATGTACGGAGACAACGCATCTTCGCTGGCGTGTCCACCGGGGCCGTGTCCACAGTCGTGGCCAAGTGCGATGGCTTCGGTGAGTGCAAGGTTGAGTCGGAGAACACGAGCGATGGAAACCGCGACTTGCGCTACTTCAAGAGCGTGAGTGAGACGTGTGCGTTGGTGATCATCAGGGAAAACGAAGACTTGGGTTTTGCCAGCAAGGCGACGAAACGAAGAGGCATGCAGAATGCGATCTCGGTCGCGTTCGAAGCAGGTGCGATACGGGTCTTCTTCTTCGGGGCGCACTCGATTGCCGGGACCAACCGCACGAGTTGCGAGAGGTGCCATCGTGGAGTCCTCAGTGGATTCACGAGTGATGCGGTCGGCGATGTCGGTGGTGCCGATGCCCGCCCATGAGTCGGCATGGGCAAGCGTGATGCCCGAAGTGGCGGAATTGCCCGACATGGTGGAGACCCATGTGTCATTTCGTTCGCTCTGTGGCATTTCTTCCATGTATTCACAGTAGGTGAGTGGTGTGTCGCAAGTGCGGTGTATCTGCGGCAAGTAGCCTGAAGAAGCCCTATGAGTGTGTTCGTCGACGAAGCCCAACTAAATGTCCGCGGTGGAGACGGTGGCGCAGGCTGTGTGAGCTTCCGTCGTGAAGGTCCTGTGGCCTTTGGTGGACCTAATGGTGGAGACGGTGGCAAAGGTGGCGATGTCTGGCTGGTTGCTGACCGCAATGCAGCCTCACTTTTGGCTTTCCGTGATCACCCGCACCGTCGTGCCAGCAATGGCGTTCACGGCAAAGGCAAAGATCTTCATGGTCGTCGCGGAGAAGATCTCTACATCGCTGTTCCTGAAGGCACTGTCGCTAAAGACATGTACTCGGGTGAAGTACTCGCCGACTTGGTGAATCACGGCGATAAGTGGCTTGCAGCGGCTGGTGGTCGCGGTGGTCGCGGTAATCATAAGTTCATGAGCAACTTGCGTCGCGCTCCTATCTTTGCCGAGCAGGGCGAAGAAGGCCTCGAGCGGTGGCTCAAGCTTGAACTGAAGTTGATGGCAGACGTTGCATTGGTGGGTTTCCCCAATGCAGGCAAGAGCACGTTCATCAGCACAGTGTCGGCAGCGAAGCCAAAGATTGCGAACTATCCGTTCACCACTCTTGAGCCACATCTCGGTGTGGTGCGCATCGACGACACGACTGAGTTCGTTATGGCAGACATTCCCGGTCTCATCGAGGGCGCCAGTGAAGGTAAGGGTCTTGGCCATCAATTCCTTCGCCATATCGAACGTGCGCGCGTGTTGTGTTACCTCATCGACCTTGTTGCGATGGACGGCATCGAACCAGAAGAGCAGTTGCGCATCTTGCAACATGAGGTGGGCAACTATCGCCCGGAACTTCTCACTCGTCCGTCTCTAATTGTTGGCACGAAGTCCGACAGTGCAAACCCCACCGATGTTGCCGATTGGAAGCACATCAAGATGTCTTCCATCACGTCAGAGAACGTGCGCAATGTCGTCAATATGTTGGCGCAGAGTGTTGGCGAAGCTCGTCAATCTGAACCAGTAGAAGAAGCCACGATCATCATGCGCCCCGAGCCAGAACATTCGTGGGTCGAGCAATTGGGCGAGAACGAGTACCGGGTCCACGGACGTAATGCCGAGCGCGTTGTTGCACTGAATGATGTGACGACCCCTGAAGCCTTGAACTACATCGATGAGCGCCTTGCCAAGTTGGGTGTACCGAAGCTACTCACTCGCGCTGGGGTTGTGGAAGGCGATGTCGTGTGGATTGCACAATTCAGTTTTGAATTTGTGCCAGAAATGTAAGTCTGTACCCATGCGTGTAGTCGTCAAAGTCGGAACCTCATCACTGACTGATGTGGAAGGCCGTATTCGCCTTGACGTGATTACATCCGTTGCCCGTCAATTGGCCGCAGCGCGCGCAGCCGGACACGAGGTCTTGCTTGTGACGTCGGGTGCAGTTGCTTCAGGAGTCGCCGGACTTGGTCTTTCGGAACGCCCTCAAGACGTGTTGTCTCTCCAAGCTCTTTCTGCTGTGGGTCAGCCTCAGTTAATGGCTGCGTACAACCAAGCGTTAGCCGAGTACTCACTGGTGGCCGCACAGGTGTTGCTTGTTCCTCATGACTTTGTTGACAGACAGCAATACCTTCATGCTCGAAACACGATTGGCCGTCTCCTGGAACTCGGATGCATTCCTGTCGTTAATGAGAATGATGCGATTGCGAACAATGAGATTCGCTATGGCGACAATGACCATCTTGCGTCGTTGCTCTCGCACTTAGTCAGTGCCGACATGTTGGTGCTTCTTACCGATACTGCTGGTTTGTACACGGCAGATCCACGGACGAATCCTGATGCCACTGTGATTTCTGTTGTTGCCGCTGATGACCCTTTGCTTGCAGTTTCAACGTCAGGTGCTGGTACCGAGCGTGGCAGTGGAGGCATGGCATCAAAGCTTGCTGCTGCACGTATTGCGTCATGGTCGGGGGTTACCGCGGTGATTGCTGCTGCCTCTGCTGACGATGCTGTCATCAACGCAATTAATGGGAAAGAAGTGGGTACTCGCTTCTTGCCTCATGATCGAAATTTGTCTGCTCGAAAACTATGGATCGCATTTGCTGCAGAAGTAGAAGGCACTGTTGTCCTCGACGATGGTGCCCGCGATGCAATTGTGACTCGTGGTACCTCATTACTTCCTGCCGGAGTTACTGCCGTTCACGGATCATTTGATGTCGGAGCAACTCTCGCAGTCGTTGATTCGAGCGGTGCACTTATTGCGCGTGGAATGTCCGCAATGTCTTCATCGCAGGCTCTGGCGTGCATGGGCAAGCGCACCGCTGATCTTGCGGACATGTCAGTCGTCGAAGTGATGCACCGCGACGACCTTGTCGTGCTGGCTTAGCCTTACAACGTCGTTTGTACGTCGGTGTTTCTCTTCGGAAGAAGAGCCGAGAGGTTTTGCAGGTCTTTCAGGCGGAAGGCATAGATCGCAATTGCGTACACAACAAAACCTGCAGTGACGCAGATGAAGAGTTCTGCCATTTGCGACATTCCTGACTTTGGATCCAGAAGCTTTTCAAGGCTCCAGACAACGACGCCCATGATGCTGCTTGCACCGAGAACGCGCCATGACATATCAAACAGGCTTCCCCAGTCAATGGCCTGGTATTTGATGTGCAGCAGCCACAAGAGAACCAAGGAGGCAATCATGTACGCCATTCCGAAACTGATGCCAAGCCCGAACACGCCGTAGTGGTCAACCAGAATGAGAGCGAAGATGACATTGAGCACATTCTCAAAGACGTTCACATAGAACGGCGTTCTTGTGTCTTCGTGTGCATAGAAGCCGCGCAGACAGAAGATGTAAAGCGAAAAGCCGGTAAGTCCCACTGAGAATCCTGCGAGTGCGCGTGCGGTGTTGCTTGCTGCTGCGCCATTGAAGTTGCCGTGCTCCAGAAGGGAACTGATGATGGGGTGGGCGAGAATTACCATTGCAACGGAAGCGGGGATTGTGAGAATGCTGATCCAGCGAACACCTGATGTCGTCCAAGTGGCAAAGCCAAAGAGATCTCCGGCACGCACACGTCGGACAAGTTCAGGAACGAAAGTGGTGGCAATGGAAATCGCCAACAGACCGTGCGGAAGCATGAAGAAGGTGAAGGCTTTGGAGTACGCGTCTTGGTCACCACTTCCAGGTGAGGCCAAGTTTTTGATGATGATGAGAGCAATCTGATTCGTCACGACGTAACCGAATGTCCATGACGACAATTTGACCATTGTTCGCACTGCTGGGTGTCTGAAGTTGGGTGTGAAGCGGAACGTGATGTCGGTGTTCTTCAGTGCAGGAACGAGAAAGAGAGCCATGGCAATGATGCCGCCAGTGGCAGACATGGTGAACAGCCAGAAGAAAGTGTGGTCATTCATGACGTCGGTGAGTTCGGGGCGTCCGTCGCGTGTGAACGGAATAAGGATCAACAGTGTGATGGTGACGATGTTGGAGAGAACAGGGGACCACGCTGCCGCTGCGAACCTACGTCGCGAATTCAGTAGCGCCGAACCGATTGCAGAAAGTCCGTAGAAGAAGATCTGAATGAGGAAGATGCGTGTCATCGCGGTGCCTGCGCGACGGAATTGATCTACATCAACTTTTGCACTTGGGTTGAGTGAGAAGACTCGGAAGATGAGTGGCGCACACGCAATGGCGATGAGAGTGGCAAGTGCGAGTACGACAACTGAAGTAGAGACAACAGCTTGGGTGGCCTCTTCATCTTTGTCTTCGGCAAAACGTGTGAAGAGAGGAACCAGGCTTGCGGCAAGAAGGCCGCCAACCAAAAGTTCATAGATTGAGTTCGGCGAGTTGTTTGCTCCGTCAAAGGCGTCAGCCAATGCTGTTTGGCCGATGATGACACCAATCACAATGACTCGAAGAAGTCCCGTGAGCCGTGACATGGCTGTCCCAAGGGCTACGACGAGCGTGTCTTTGAACATGCTGAGAGATTAGGGGCTAGAAGTCACGGGGTAGGTGTGGGGCGGTTTTGTGTCCCAATGCCCTTTCCGAGCGGGTGCCCCACTAGGTTTAAAGGTCTTATGGCACCTCGCTTCGATTCAGTTCAACAAGTTCGTGACGGCCTCAAGGCTGTTAATTATCTGGCCGATGATGGCATTGCGGGTGTTGCATTCCTCGCCGATCGTCTCGGAAAGCCCATCTTGGTCGAAGGCCCTGCAGGTACCGGCAAGACACAGTTGGCCAAGAGCATCGCTGAGATGACTGGCTCTCGCCTGATTCGTCTGCAGTGCTACGAAGGCCTCGATGAGTCCAAGGCGCTCTACGAATGGAACTACAAGAAGCAGCTTCTTCGTATCCAGGCTGACAAGAACTCTGATTCATGGTCAGATGTCCACGACGACATTTTCGGTGACGAATTCCTTCTGATGCGTCCACTTCTTGAGGCCATTACATCGGAAGAGCCCGTTGTGCTTCTTATCGACGAAGTTGACCGTGTTGAAGTAGAGACAGAAGCTCTTCTTCTCGAAATTCTCTCTGAATACCAAGTGTCAATTCCAGAGTTGGGCACCATCACTGCGAAGCAGATTCCCATGGTCTTCCTTACTTCGAACAACACCCGTGAATTGTCAGAAGCTCTCAAGCGTCGTTGCTTGTTCCTGCATGTTGACTACCCGCAGATGGATCGTGAGAAGGAAATCGTGCTTACCAAAGTCGAGGGCATCACCGAGATGCTTGCTGACCAAATTGCACGAATCGTTCGCAGTATTCGCCAGCTCGACTTGAAGAAGTCTCCATCAGTCAGCGAGACCCTCGACTGGGCACGCACCCTGGTGCTTCTTGGTATCGACTCGATTGATGCTGAGCAGGCCAAGGAAACCTTGCATGTTCTTCTGAAGTACCAGACAGACATTGCAAAGGCTGCCAAAGAACTATCCATTGACTAGTTCGACTGCACTTCGTCATGATTGATCTTCTCTCTGGGTTCATTGTTGAGTTAAGGAACGCGGGTCTGCCCGTGAGCCTGACGGAGAACCTTGATGCGATGACTGCGATCTCGCATATCCCTCTTGAGGATCGTGAAGCATTCAAATACGCATTAGGCGCAACGTTGGTGAAGAACCACGCTCACTGGCGTTCCTTTGAGACAGTCTTTGAGGTGTACTTCAGCCTTCGTGGTCCGGAGTACAACATCACTGATGGTGACGGCAGTGGCGATATCGATGACTTCCTGCGCCAGATGCAAGACGCCCAGATGAAGGGCGAAGGCAATGGTGGTGCCGGCGGAATGGATCAACTCACTCCCGAAGAGTTGATGAACATTCTGATGAATGCACTGATGAATGGCGATCAAGCCATGATGCGTGCATTGGCTCGACAGGCAGTGCAGCGTTTTGCTGGCATGGAGCCTGGCCGCCCAGTTGGCGGCACCTATTACTTGTATCGCACGCTACGCAATCTTGATCTTGACGGCATGTCCGACAAGTTGATGGAGGCAAGTCGCCAGCAAGTGGGTGGTGACCTCACCAAGCTAGAAGAACGTCTTGAGCGCGATGAGTACAACCATCGCATTGAGCAATTCAAGCAAGAAGTAGAAGCTGAGATCCGTCGTCGCTTGGTGGCAGACCGCGGTGCGGAGGCAATGGCGAAGACATTGCGCAAGCCGCTTCCGGAAGACGTTGAATTCATGCACGCAAGTCGTGATGAGATGCAGAACTTGAAGAAAGCGTTGCAGCCATTAACGCGCAAGCTTGCTGCCAAATTGGCTCGTAAGCGTCGTCATGGCCGCAAGGGTCCACTCGACTTCCGCAATACGGTGCGTCACAGCCTTGCGTATGGCGGTGTTCCTGCCGAACCCAAGTTCAAGTATCCACGCCCTGCAAAGCCTGAACTCATTGTCGTGGCAGATATTTCTGGCTCTGTCGCTGCATTCGCACGTTTCACATTGATGCTTGTGTACGCACTGTCGAACCAGTTCTCCAAGGTGCGCGCTTTTGTTTTTATTGACGGCATCGACGAAGTCACTGAATATTTCAAGAAGACCGAGGATGTTTCTGAAGCTATTCAGCGCATCAACACTGAAGCAGATGTGATTTGGGTCGATGGCCACTCTGACTATGGTCACGCATTCGAAGTGTTCTGGGAAAAGTGGGGCAAAGAAATCAATCCCAAGTCCAGTGTGATTCTTTTGGGTGATGCTCGAAACAACTATCACGCGTCCCAGGCATGGGTCATCAAGGAAATGAAGCAGAAGGCTCGCAAGGTCTATTGGTTGAATCCTGAGCCTCGGTCGTATTGGAACACTGGTGACTCAATTGTTGGCGAGTACGGAGTTCATACAGATGGCGTCTTTGAATGTCGTAATTTGCGACAACTAGAGGCCTTCGTCGAGAAACTGGCCTGATCGAGAGTGTCGTCTACTCGGCTCGTCCTCGTTCGGCACGGAGAATCGCGCGCAACAGTTGAACGATTCGTTGGCGGGCCTCGTAGTTGCACTGGCTTGACTGATCATGGTCGATTGCAGGCTGAAGCACTGCGTAATCGCCTCAGTGCTGGGCATGACGTTGAAGCATCTGCACTGTTTGCGAGTAACTTCCCAAGAGCTCTAGAGACAGCCAACATCATTGCGCCGTCGATTGGCTCATTGTCTGTCTCTGTTGATTCGGGGTGGGGCGAACATGATCCGGGTCCGGATTGTGATGGCATGACCTATGACGAATTTATTGAAAGATTTGGTGTTCCGCGCTGGGACGGCGATCCCCACGATGTGGTGTACCCCGGTGGAGAGACGATCTCCCAGTTCCATGATCGCGTGATGGAGGCACTTCGTCGAACAGTGCGTCAACATGAGGGCGGCACCATTGTGATTGCTTGCCATGCCGGAGTCATTGACGCTGTGATGCGCAATACATTGCATATGCACCAGACAGGAAAGTTTGAGTTGCACACTCAGAACACTTCTCTCACCGAGTTATTGCACGTGCAAGGCAGCAAGTGGCGCCTTGTTCGGTATAACGACTCATCTCATCTCAACGGGCTGTAACTATGTCAGCCCAACTGCCGATCATTGTGGTGGGTGCGGGAACTGCTGGCTGCACTGTTGTTTCGCATCTTGCGAATAACACTGATCATCCGATTCTCGTGCTTGAACCTGGTGGGTACGGCAATGACGACGACCCACAGTTTTTGAATCTGTCGGACACTGACCTGCTCAGAACATCTGACGATGGATATGTGCAGGCCCGAGCTATGGGAGGCGGTAGCGCCGTTAATGGTCTGCTGTTGACGGGAGATGAGCCAGAGCATCTTCATGGGCTCACTCGGTATGCACACGCGCAAGACATTGGCAGCGTTGGAGAAGCGCTGCTCGCCTTGGGCGGGAGATTCAGCAGGTTGTGGTGGAACGGTGGTCGGTGGAACCCTGGGCGGGCAGTTCGCCACCTCATTGAGGAAAATCGGGTGTCGTGGCTTCCTCGAAGTGTGACCGAGCTCCTTCTTGATGGTGATCGAGTTATTGGTGTTGATTGCAACGAGGAACCCCTACGTGCTGCTGCAGTGGTGTTGTGTGCAGGCGCGATTGCTTCGCCGGGGATACTCCTTGCATCGGGTGCACAGAAACTGAATCCGATGATTGGGGTTGGTGTGCAGAATCATCCGACCATCACTGCGCAGTTTTCGTTGGGTGCGCATCTGCCCGCTCGATTCGATACCGCAGTTGTTCGAGAGTGGTCAACATCAGCCGGTGGACAGATGCTTAACGTGGGCTACGAGCGAGTTGCGAAGAATCTTGATGGCGTCGGAGCACTCTCGGTCTCGCTGATGAATCCCATCAGCCGAGGACGGGTGGAAATCTCATCGAATCACATGCCGCATGCTGACTTCCAGTACTTGGCGGCAGATGAGGACCTCTTCAACATGGTGGAGGGAGTGCGTGACCTCATCAGACTTCTTGTGGATGGGAAATTTACAGACGATCCCGAGAGCATCACCGTAGAAGGTCGGCCTCTTGTCGACGTGAGTGCTTGGGACGACGATGACATGCGGGAGTGGTTGCGGCGGTCGGTCAGAGGAGTGTCTCACGCTGCCTCTTCATGCGCGCAAGCAGTTGATTCCGCAGGTCGGGTGCTTGGTCTTGACAATTGCTGGATTGCAGACGCCTCGGTATTGACTCATGTTCCGACAGAGACCCCTGCTGCACCTGTCACAATGGAGGCACTGCGTATCGCTCGCAACATAGGGGAGTCAATGTCATGAGTTACACACTTGGATTACATGAAGTCGCTGAAGGCACTCATGCATATCTTCAACCCGACGGTGGTTGGGGTTGGTCTAATGCTGGTCTCGTTGTTGGCGATGGCGAGTCCTTGCTAGTCGACACTTTGTTCGACCTGAAGATCACTCAGCGCATGTTGGACTCGATGGCTGCTGTTACTCGCAGTGCAGGTATCAACACTGTGGTGAACACTCATGCCAATGGTGATCACTGTTATGGCAATCAGTTGCTGAAGGGGTCACAGATCATTGCTTCGGCTGCTACTGCACACGAAATGAGCGAAGTGCCTCCCGCAATGCTCGCAGCGTTGAATAAGGCACCTGGTGAAGTGGGCGATCTCTTTCGCCATTTCTTTGGTGAGTTTGAATTTGATGGCATCGAACCAGTTCTCCCCACGCAAACCTTCACGGGGCGCCATTCTTTCGAAGTAGGCGGACGCACCATCGAGTTAGTAGAGGTTGGTCCGGCTCATACGCAAGGTGACACCTTGGTATTTGTTCCCGATGCAAAGACTGTGTACACCGGTGACATCTTGTTTATTGGCGGCACTCCTGTTGTGTGGGTGGGGCCGCTTGATAACTGGATTGCTGCATGCGATCTCATCTGTTCATCCGATGTTGATCACATTGTGCCAGGACACGGACCTCTGACCGACAAAGCGGGCGTTACGGCAATTCGTGATTACTTGGTGTACGTACAAGGTGAAGCAGCAGAGCGATTCAATGGCGGCATGGATGCGTGGGATGCAGCACGCGATATTGCATTGAATGGATTTGAAAAGTGGGGAGAGTTTGGTCGACTAGCTGTCAATGTTGACACTGTGTATCGAACAATGGACCCATCACATAAGAGCCCTGATGTTGTTGAACAGTTCAGGCGGATGTTTGCTCTGGAGCAGCCGGGTCATTAATCGGTTCGCGCAGCTTTTTCCGAACCACATAAATCCACGCAGTGAGTGCTGTCGCTGTAAAGAAGAACCACTGAAATGCGTAGGACAAGTGAGATCCTTCGTCCAGCGTTGGGAGAGAGACAGGAGCCGGCCAGGACTCTTTTGATGCAGGATTTTCTGCAATGAGTTGCACGTAGTCATTGGTGAGGAGTTTGCTGTCGGTTGCGTTCGCAATGACTGGCAGATCAAAGCGTTGAAACTCTGTGCTATCCGGAGATGAGGAGTCAATGGCGCCTACAGCACTACGTTTCTGTGTCTGACGGACATAGCCAAGTATCTGAAGAGTCCCAGTTGGGGCCGGTGGGTTCGACGTGGCGAGCGGCACGAAACCTCTGTTGACGAGCACCACTTGACCGTTTGTCGTGATGAATGGAATTGCTGAGTTGTAACCAGCAGCACCATCAAGCGATCTGTTGATAATGGTGATGGCATCCTTGGATGAGTATTCACCCTTCAAGACAACCTTTGACCACTCTGGTCCGAGTGCATCGAAGGTAGTGGTAGAAGACAAGTCAACAGCAGGGCGCTGTATCTGCGCACTGATGGATTCATTCCGGGTCTTTTTTGCATCGAGTCGGTTCAATTGCCAGAACCCAAGATTGATCATGAGCAAGATCAGGAGAGCAACGGACACGTGCACAAGAATCCAGCGGGGGGCGAAGAGACGACGCATTACTTCTGAACGCTATCGGACATGGCGTGGGGGCTACCGTTGGTGCCGTGGGGCACAGGGAATACACCGAACAGAATATTGACGCAGCCTTCTGGCGTGAGGTCTTTGGAGCGGACGTGACTGCTGGTCCGCCCAAGAGGATTGGCGAAGGTCAGGTGGGCATGAACCTTCGGTTCGCCTTGGAGAGCGATGACCCTTCGGTGCCGACCTCAGTTGTCGTCAAGATGGCATCGCCTGACCCGACGAGTCGTGCAACCGGAGTCAGTCTGCGTAACTACGAGCGTGAAGTGAAGTTCTACAACGAAATCGTCGGCACATTAGATGTGAGATCTCCGCGCTGTTGGTTTGCTGACTGGCACGAAGCCAATGGTGACATTGCAATAGTCCTCGAAGACATGGCTCCGTCGGAACAGGGAGACCAGATTGATGGTTGTGGTCTTGAGCATGCTGTTCTTGCGGTGGATCAGTTGGTGAAGATGCAAGGTCCTCGGTGGGGTGATGATTCATTATCTGATGTTGATTGGCTGCAACGTCGAGATGCCGCAGATGCCGAGAGATTGTCGGGATTAATTGGAATGGTCTTGCCAGGTTTCTTGGCGACCTATACCGACGCAATCGTGAGAGATGTCGGTCAACAGGGGCTTGACTTCATTGCGACACTGGCCGAAAAGATTCCCGCTTACATCGCAGCAAAAGATGCTCCCTTTACGGTGACCCACGGCGATTATCGACTCGACAACCTTTTGTTTGCAACTACGCCGGATGGCGTTCCCTGTGCGGTCGTCGACTGGCAGACACCGGGCCATGGCAATGGTGTCTCCGATTTGGCGTATTTCATTGGGGCTGGTTTGCTCCCTGATGCGCGTCGCCAGTTCGAATGGCAGTTGGTGGACCAATACATTGCAGGCCTGGAGTCGTATGGACACGCGATTAACCACGAGTGGGTCAAGAACCATTATCGCCGCGAAGCTATTTCCGGAGTCATCATGGCGATTGTTGCGTCACAGATCGTTGGTCGGACCGAACGCGGCGACAAGATGTTTGAGGTCATGGCGACTCGCCATCTTCTGCAAGGAATTGAGAACGGGGCTCTTTCCACCTTCTAGTTCGGTGTGTGGACAGCGCGTCCGTTATTGCTACGGTTCGGTAGTGGCATTGGGGGCAATGCCAAGGGGGTAGAGAATCATGTGGAACTACGCACAACTGTGGACCGGAATAGCTAAAGCGGACCCGAAGAGGCCAGCTCAGATTTTTGGTGATCTCACGTATTCGTGGGGTGAATTCCATCAGCGATCAAATGCACTTGCAGTAGACATGACCAAGGCAGGGTTATCGCACCAATCAAAGGTGGCGTTGTATCTCTATAACTGCCCGGAATATCTCGAGGGAACTTTCGGAGCATGGCTCGGCGGATATGTGCCAGTGAATACCAACTATCGCTACGGCCCAGAAGAGATTCTGTATCTGTTTGATAACTCTGATGCAGAAGCCGTTGTCTTCCATGCAGTATTCACTGATCTGATCGAACAAGTTCGTGACCGACTTCCACTTGTGAAGCGGTGGTACATGGTTGCCGATGAGTCGGGCAACGCTCTTCCGTCGTGGGCTGTTGACTACACATCTGTTGTGTCCCAGGTGCACGATGATCTTGTGCCATCGACGCCTCTTTCGGGGGACGACATGTTGTTCCTCTACACAGGTGGCACCACGGGCATGCCCAAGGGTGTGATGTGGAGACAAGAAGACTTGTTGAGTGTTCTTGGACGTGGCGGCAACGCTGTCTTGCAAGTTGCACCGGGAGAATCAGTTGACGAACTGATTGCACGCATTACTCCTGGCGACAAAGGCACTATTGCATTGGTCGCATGTCCTCTCATGCACGGCACGGGTCAGTTCTCCGCGTTCATCACGTTGGCAATGGGCGGCTGCGTTCTCACGATGCCGAACAGAAACTTTGATCCTGCAAAATTGTGGGAAACCGTTGAGAAGGACTCCGTCAATTCAATTGTGATTGTCGGTCAAGCATTTGCTGGTCCACTTCTTGAATCACTCGATGCGAATCCCGGCAAGTGGAATCTCTCATCGGTCGTGCAGATGGGCTCTTCTGGAGTGATGTGGAGTCAGGAGAACAAAGAAGGTCTTCTCGAGCACATACCTCAAATGTTCATCACTGACAGTTTCGGCTCATCGGAAGCAGTGGGCATGGGTGCTTCAGTTGCTGCAAAGGGTGTTCCTGCGAAAACAGCTCAGTTTGCGCTGGGACCGAATTGCGTTGTGTTCACAGAAGAAGGCACTCGTGTTGTTCCTGGCAGTGGCGAGCGTGGTCTTGTTGCAGTAGGTGGCGCTATTCCAATGGGCTATTACAAAGACGAAGTCAAATCGGCTCAGACATTTCGCATCTTTGAAGGACGTCGTTGGACTGTGCCAGGAGACTGGGCAGAGGTGAACGCCGATGGAACTCTTCACCTGTTGGGCCGCGGCTCTGTGTGCATTAATACGGGTGGAGAAAAAGTCTTCCCGGAGGAAGTCGAAGAGTGCGTGAAGACTCACGTTTCTGTACGTGATGCAGTAGCGGTGGGAATTCCCGACAAGCGTTTTGGTGAGACAATCTGTGCTGTCGTTGAGGCAGAGCCAGGACACGAGCCTGACCTCGGCACTCTGAGCGATCACGTGAAGAGCAGGCTTGCTGCCTATAAGGCTCCGCGCAATGTTGTGGTGGTGTCCACCATCGGCCGAGCCCCTAACGGCAAGGTCGACTACAAGCGTCTCAAAAAGCATGCGATGGACACCTTGGGAGTTGCTGAATAATTACCCTTGTGTGGCTACCTGTGACCGCTATCCTTATGAAAAGCATTAGGAGTGACCAGATGGTCCGGCAACCGGGGTAATACCGCACGGTGCCTCCTCATCGCAAGATGAGGGATGTGGTCCCACGTTGTGGGGCAACAGGCTTCTCCTTTCCTACTGCGAATGCATAGAGAGTCGAAAGGAGTGCCCAGTGAGTAATGATCGCCATAGCGACAAGCCATATCCCGCTACGGGCGCGTGGACTCCTGATCAGCCAGTTGGCGACCGTTTGTTTCATACGTTCGCGACGGATCGTCCGTTTTCGTTAGAGGGTGGTGGTTCCTTGCGGAACGTCACCATTGCATACGAAACTTGGGGCACTCTCAATGAAGATGCATCGAATGCAATTCTTGTGTGTCACGCATGGACAGGGGATAGCCATGCGGCAGGTCGCAGCGGCAAGGGTCATTCCGACAACGGATGGTGGGACGGATTAATCGGTCCTGGCCATGCAATTGATACCAACAAGTTCTTCGTTGTGTGTTCGAACGTTTTAGGTGGCTGTCAGGGTTCTACGGGGCCGTCATCTCTGCATCCTGATGATGGAAAGCCGTATGGACTTCGTTTTCCAGTCGTCACTATTCGCGACATGGTGCGCGCACAAGGTCATTTAGCCGATGCGCTAGGTGTGAAGAGTTGGCGTGCCGTCATCGGTGGCTCAATGGGTGGAATGCAAGCTCTTGAATGGGCGATTCTTTTTCCTGATCGAGTTCGAGCATTGGTTGCTATTGCAACAAGCATTGAAGCAAGTGCGCAACAAATTGCGTGGGGTTCGATCGGTCGACGTGCGCTGTTGATGGACCCTGCTTATAACAATGGCGATTACTACGACGCAGAACCAGATGGCGGACCATGGAATGGGCTCTCGGTTGCGCGCATGATTGCACAAGTCACTTTCAGAACCGACACGCGCTTCAACGAAAAATTCGGCCGCAAGTTAGTGAACAAGAACTTTCACTCAGACGGTATTGATCTCTTTTCTCAGTTTGATGTTGAGGGGTACCTGGGTCATCATGGCGACCGCTTAGTTCGTCGATTTGATGCCAATAGCTATCTGTACATCGGTAAAGCGATGGACTTGCATGACGTTGGTCGCGGACGTGGGTCAACCGAGTTGGCAATGGCTCGCATTAAGGCGCCGACCTTGACGATGAGTATTGATTCGGACATCTTGTATCCGGCCTATCAGCAAGAAATCATTCAGCAGTTGTTAAAGAATGCTGACCCACGGAATCGGCATGAGACCGTGAGCAGCATTGAAGGCCATGACGGTTTCCTCATGGAAACTGTTGCGGTCGGTTTTCATATCGCCCAATTCCTTGCAGATACCGACTAGCCCCCGCGTGGGGTCTGTGGCGTGGAAGAATGGGAACAATGAACGTCGTGATCGTCCTTTCCTCCAGTGTGGGCATCAACCTCATTGGCGGCGGTCTCATCCTTGTTGGCATCATTCTCTTGGGTGTCACCCTTTCCTTCTGGAAGGCAGCAGTGGAAGACCCTGAGGTACTGGCGCCATTGGAAGTGATGGCTGACCGTCGATTCGCACGCGCAGACGACACACATCGACTTGCACTGCTCAACAGTGTGCGCCCTGAAGGTGCAGACCCTGTTGTTCATCATGTCTCGCCAGCAATGTTGGCGCGTGAGCCCATCAGTGAGCCAAAGCGCCCATACCGTGATCCTTTCAACCATGCTGATGACTCCGTGGATGTTGTAGAAAACACCGCTGTCATCATTGACCCGCTACTCAACATCAACCAGGAGAAGTACTAATGGCTGCCTTTGATCCAAATGAAATGATTGCTCGATTCAAAGATCGTGCCGCTGCTGTGCGTAAGCGCCCTTTGCCACCAGTTGCAGGTGAAGAACGTCAGTTGTTTATCGCTAATGCTGAAACAGATTTTCGTGACTTCGCAATTATCAGCGATGCTGTCGCTTCCATTGAAGACGGCATTTTGACATTGCGGATTGATCTCAACCCTCCTGCTCAGTGACATCGTCGTTCGCTTCGGCGAAGCAGAACTTCCGTCAACGCGATGACATTCATGTCATCGCAGCACTGACTGCAGTTTTTGCCTGGGGTATTGGCCCCATCTTCAACAAGACGATGAGTGTTGACGCTTCAGCAATTGTCTTTTATCGCATCCTGGTTGGTGCGCCGTTGATGTTCGCAATGGCGATGATGACAGGCGGTCACGTATCACTAGCGTTGATGAAGCGCACTGCATTGCCTGGAATCTTGTTCGCACTTTCTATGATTACTGGCTTCGCATCGGTCATGATGACATCAATTGCGAATGCCACATTGATTACTACGTTGCAGCCAGTCCTGGTTCTTCTCATTGCTCCGAAGATGTTTGGCGAGAAGCTTCGTCCACGTCAGTTGTTGTATTCGGCGTGTGCGCTTGTTGGTGTTTTGCTTGTAGTCCTAGCGGCGGCATCTACAAGCGGAGCTCATCTCAGTGGCGACTTGCTCTCTGTCGCGAACGTCTGCATTTGGACTGGGTACTTTGTGTTGTCCAAGAAGCGCAGACTCGCGGGTGTTCACTCGTGGTCGTATTTGGCAGCTGTCTTCATGTGGAGCGCGATTGTTGTCTTGCCATACGGAATGATCTTCAGCAGTGATCTTGGCAACATGACGGATGGCGACTGGGGACGCATTGTTGCGATGGCAATCGGGCCAGGAATCGTCGGGCACGGGCTCATGACGTGGGCGCAGAGTCATGTCGATGTCACGCTTGCATCGCTGCTGGGCCTCTTGAGCCCCGTGATTTCAACAGGGCTGGCATGGATCATCTTGGACCAGAATTTGACCATGTGGCAGTCCGTAGGGGCAGCCGTGGTCTTGGTTTCCTTGGCGTATCTCGTGCAGGAGCAGCGCACACCGGCTGAGGCTTCACTAGGGCACGAGGTCTAGACCCCGTTGCAGTCAACGCCCATCTCGCTAGGATGAGGGGCACACATGCGGATGTGGCTCAGTTGGTAGAGCATCACCTTGCCAAGGTGAGGGTCGCGAGTTCGAATCTCGTCATCCGCTCCAAAGGGCGCCCTTCGGGGCGCCTTTTTCTGTTCCTGGTCCGGTCTTTGACCCTGTTAGGTGGCGAGGTTCTTGTTAGGTGGCGATCTCTGACGGTGGTGTGGGCTTGATGCGCGAAGCCTCCACGATTTTGTTCCTGATGAGAAGGAGGGCGACCCCTATGCCGATGCTGAACTCCAGAGACACGTTGGCGAGGTGGGTCCATTCCTCGGAGTGCTCGAAGATCTCATGGGTGATTCGGACAATGCGGTAGGTCGTGTATGTCTCACCATCATTTGTGACGTCGGTGAAGACCGGGTCGTCGACATAGTCGGAGATGGTCGTCGCCTCGGAAAGCAAGACGTAGCGGGGAGTGCTCATGATGTCGGTATCAAGCGAAATCGGGAATTTGCCAGTTGGTGTTCTGGAGTAGCGCCAATTGGGTTCTGTTTGTCAACTGGTTGATGCGAATGCTGTGAGCTACCCGGTTGCGAACATTCTGGATGGAAAGATTCAACGCTTCTGCGATTTCATGATCAGAGAGCCCGACGCCGACCAATTCAACAATGTGTTGGTCGTTGATGTCCTCAAAAGAAATCGAATGGGTGAGAGCGCCGGGGGTCAAGTGAAGAGCCTTGACTGATGGGTGATCCTTGATGGATTCTTCACCAGACAAAGTTCGCTGAAGGCTTGGAACAATTTTCTCTTCAGGTGTTGTAAGTGGCAGAACATTGTTGAATCCAAATTGATGCGCCTTCACGAACAGAGGAACCGTGGGAGATTGTGTGGCGACAACGCGGGTGATAGATGCGGCAACAGTGGGTGCAATGTGACGTTGCAGCATGCGATTGAAATCAAGACCAGTGCCCGATGAGATGGAAATGTCAATCGGGGACGAATGAAGGGCATCAATTGCCTGTCGTCCGTTTGTCGCGACCTTGACTAAAGTGACATCGCGATTGTTTTCGAGAATTCCAATAAGCGAATCGAGTGGTTCTGCACGGTCGTTGCAGATGAGGACATTCATGAGGGACTCCTTTAGACACGGAAACCCAATGCCTTTTGCTACTTTGTCACAAGGTTGTCTCTATTTATTGGATGCAATCATCACTTTTCTGTGGGGGAGATCATTAGGTATGTCAGTTCAATTCGGTGCTCATGTCGGCGCCCAGAACGCCACGGTCGAAGAACTTCGAACATTGTGGAAGTGGCTTGATGCTTCTGGTATCGATTGGATTTCTCTCTGGGACCATTTGTATGAAGCGCCGCCGGCAGGTGGCACTCAGCCTCACTTCGAAGCATTCAGCATGTTGGGGGCGCTAGCGGTCGACACTTGTCATGCTCGTCTTGGGTGTCTTGTCTTTTGTTCGCAATACAGAAACATCGGATTATTGATGAAGGGTGCGGTCTCTGTCGATCATCTCAGCGGTGGACGTTTTGAACTGGGCATGGGTAGTGGCTGGCACGAGCAAGAAGCAGAAGCTTTTGGTTTCGACTTTCCCTCGCAAGGTGACCGTTTCAAAGTTCTCGAAGGACAGATGCAAGCCGTGAATAAATGGCGTCACGGTGAGCGAGTGACGCAGTCGTCACCCAGTGTGGAGTTAAAGGACGCCTCGATGATTCCGGGCCCTCGAGGAAAGATGCCTTTATGGATTGGTGGTCTCGGGCCAAAGCAAACCTTGCGTATGGCTGGGGCATATGCAGATGGCTGGAATGCGGCATATGCGAGTCCTAGCCAATTCAAAGAACTGAACGGAATCCTTGATGACTGGTGTGTGAAAGCAGGGCGAGAGCCATCTGCTGTTGAGCGCAGCATCAACTTGTCCTATGCCTTTAGTCGAGATGATGTTTCTGTTGTGAAGAAGCAACTGGAAGAACAGTGGGGAGCTGCTTCGGGGCGAATCATTTCCGGTTCGCTTCTGGGGCGGCCGCAAGATGCCATGGAGCAAATCGCTCCGTTTATTGAGGCCGGAGCGCAGATGGTGAACATTGCCATCCGTCCACCATGGGACCAGGAATTACTTGCCGAGTATGTGGAGACAGTGATTCCTCAGATGCGTGAGGAATGGGGCTGACTCTCGTCTCCACGTTCAGCCCCTCACGGTGACAGCACTATGGTGCTGATATGCAAACAGCTCAGGTAAACGGCATCACACTCGCTTTTGAAGACAATGGCGGCAGCGGTCCAGTTGTCATTCTCAGTCACGGATTCCTTATGGATCATTCAATGTTCGACGCACAAGTTGCGGCATTGAAGAACAACTACAGAGTCATCACATGGGACGAGCGCGGCTTTGGTGGTACTGCATCGGTAGGCGAATTCACTTATTGGGATTCAGCAAATGATGTTTTGGCCTTGATGGACCATCTCGGTATTGACAAAGCAATCATCGGTGGAATGTCACAAGGTGGTTTCCTTAGTTTGCGTGTTGCACTGACAGCACCAGAGAGAGTGCAAGCTCTGATCCTTCTTGACACACAAGCCGGAACTGAAGCACCAGAGACAGTCGAGCCGTACAACGGTTTGCACGCAGCGTGGGTCGAGCATGGTGCAGTCGCAGTGCAAGACATTGTTGCCAGCCTCATCCTTGGACCTGGCGACTGGACCGAGTGGTTCAACAAGTGGGGCGCGATGCAGCCCGAACAGTTCACGAGCGCATTTCACTGCCTCATGCATCGCGACGATGTGACGCCACGCCTGGGAGAAATCACATGTCCTGCGCTAATTGTTCACGGAACTGCTGATGCTTCGATTCCGATGGAGAAGGCTGAAATTCTTCGCGATGGTCTCGGAGGTCCTACGACCCTTGTGGCAATTGAAGGTGGTCCTCACGCCGCCAACATGACCCATGCTGAGCCTGTCAATAAGGCCATCCTTCAGTTCTTGTCTTCGCTGAACTAACTGAAATACTTTGCTCATCACGATTGAGGGGGACTCATGCCGT